>Ga0209700_105626_pt1 | contig 20800 bp, 14 predicted proteins | sample SiratroredBW_FD_187528 | JGI IMG/M metagenome (GOLD analysis project Ga0209700, IMG submission 187528) | Root nodule microbial communities of legume samples collected from California, USA - Siratro red BW (SPAdes) (version 2) | ecosystem: Host-associated > Plants > Roots > Nodule | place: USA...
AATAAAGTATGAAAGTTTGTGATTGAATGTTAAACTTAGTTTTATTCGACTTAAGAATTCATATTTGCATTTGTAAATCTAATCACTTCAATTCTTTTCACTCTTATAAGCTAAAAACATTATTTTGCTAGCTTACCCTTGCTTTTCTTGTTGTTTTGTGAACTGCGATGATTGTACTATGTACATGAGCAGGTGCAGATGCAGGTTTAGGAGCACCTTAAAGATGATATACTCTTAAATCGATCTCCTTTTGTCTTGTATATATATTTTTGTTGTAGTTAAAGACTCTATGACCTTGAGATGATTTTTCTTTTGTCATGAGAATAGTTATACATAACTCTGATGTATCTGAACACTTTTTGTAGTACCTTGAACCTTAAATGGATGTTAATACTTGATAACAGACAAAAGTTATAGAATTTTTGGACTGTTACAAAAGGAGTCAGATCCTTTTGTAATACAACACTTACCAATCAGATTAATGTGAATATTTCCGATGGTTGGAGAAGTTTAACAGCACCATTTAAAAATTTTATTTATAATTATTGTTATTATCTTAATATAAAATCTCATTACTAAAAGGAGTTGGTAGGTGGTTGTTTTAAAAAAAATTGGATTCTCAACAAATCTTTTTGTTATTGTAAGTTTAATTTTTTGTTTCTTATTATTAAATGGTTTTATTTATAATTTATTATTTTCTAATAATTATTCTAAAAATACAACAAAAGTATTTTCTTTCTTAATGCAGCTTTTTCCCACAGTTTGCATACTTGTTACCCATTATTTCTTGTTTAAGTATTGAAAATAATGAAAATACAGGCAATGCATGGTTAACTATAGTTATTTTTATTTTTCTTCTATTCTCGCGCAGTTTGGTATGAATGAGATTTGTATCATATTTTCATGTTAGGTAGTAAATTCCTGGACCTAGCCCCATATCCATCTTCTACCATTCAAAATATTAAATAAATGCATTCTTTTACATAAAATAAAAATCATAAAAAACATGATATTAGGATTCATGGACATTTTTTCAAAATATATCAAATACGAAGCAAATCTTAAAATAGGATACCAAATAATAATTATACAAATATAAAGTAATAATAGAAAATTCTAAAAAATTAGACATAATTGAAATTTCATTCTAATTGTAATTTTTATTATACTTTTACAAAAGTTTATATGTATTATACTTTTACAAACGAGTTGAATGATTGGGAGAGATAACCAAAATATAATGAAATAATAATTGTTAAAATGAAATAAAATTAAACTAAGAATTAAAGGCAAAAGAGAAGATAGGTTTTTTTTAGATTAACTAATAAATTAAGGATATAGGTAGTTGAACACTCAAAATTAAGAGTTAAATATTATCTTTTCATGTTACTATAGATAGAAATAAAATTAACAACTAAACATAAAATCTCAATTAAATGGAGAATAATTAAATGGAGAATCATAATTAAATAGAGAATCACTTTTTAAAGTGAAAATAAATAAAATCACTACTAGCATATATACACAGTTTAAAACTGATGTGCAAATTTGTACCTGTTTCAAAATCATCTCTAATGATATGTTATGGGCAGAGGGTTCCAACACACAATAATATACATAACTTGTGAGTTCCATAATTGAAGATTATAACATTTCTTGTTCACTAAATTTTACAAAATTAAAGATTATAACATTTCTTTTTTACTATATGTAGATCATCTGTGGTTATAAAATGTAAAGGAAGCTCTTAATATTTCTTTAGGCAAAACTATTATAGCAAGACTCAAGCAATTTTCTTTAATGAACAAGCTTAAGAAAAGGGCTTTAAGGGTAATGTTTTCAACAATAATTCAATACTTTTCTGGCCTTCATCCTTGAATCATTAATCTATATGACCTTTTTAATTCATGATTACTAATTATTCTCTTAATGGTTGATAATTCTCGCTAACAGGTGATCGCAAAGCATTTGACAGTAGAAGAAGTTGTTGGACTAAAATATGAATTCAAGCTTATGGATATAAACAAAGAAGGCAAAATCAACATTGATGAACTACGAGCACGGTTGCATAATTAGGCCATCGAAGTTCCTAATTCAGATGTCCATAATTCAGATGTCCAAATTATTATGGAAGTAGTGAGTACTAATTACTATACCTGAAACCTTTTCTCCAGAATTGATATTTAAAGTACATACGTTTTTATAAAATATCGAGGTCTTTTTTCAGTATTTTCTTTTTAATGTGCTAAAACTAAATTTTAAGCATAAGCAAGTTATTTATTCTTTAACATGGTATGTTATATAATAATTCAACCACAAGTATACATTCTTAATTCTTCTTCAAGTGTAATTATTGTAATTATAAGTGCTACATCAGTGTTTAGTTTCTGTTAAATCTTATTATAAAATACATACCCTTAAAAGGTTGTCTTGTTCACTCCTAACTAACATATGAGACTGTTTTTACAGGGTGATGTAGGCAGGGATGGACACCTAGATTATGGAGAGTTTGTAGCTATATATATTCAATGTTCTCTAGATCTTTTCATATTACTATAGACAGAAATTAAATCAATCAATTATATGTTCAATTAAATAAAGAATCACTATTCAAAGTACAAAAAAACAAAATCACTTAATGACCTTAATTACAGGGTGTCTGCTTGTTGTGAACAATGATCATTTGCCCAATCAACTGAAGAAAGAAAAACTAAAAAATGTTTGATTGATTTATATGAAAAGATGTTACCTTTCCCAATAGGGTTTTAGGGATGACTCTCAGTGTCTCCTTCGTAAATTGAGTTTCTTTGATTCTTTAACTCGCCACTGGTTCAAGACTCTTATTCAACGAAGTCATTGATTCACGGACAGAGATGTGAAATGCGAAATCTTCTTAGTCACTACTTCACTGCTTCATTTAATGTTAAGGTATGCATTGATTGGAGATTTTATCATATTTAGAAATGAGGACTTGCATTTAGGGTTGGGTATGGGTTGCAGTTTCAAAATCAAGAATTGAGTTTCAGATTTGAGAACAACATTAGGAAGGTGGGCTAGGGTTTAGGATTGGGTACGGGTGCAACTTCAAAATTGAGTTAGGTTTGAGATTTGGGAACTGTTAGATTGGGAAGCACACAATATCTGAAAAATTAAAAGCGGCAAAAAAGTTTTGTGAAGATCTCCTTAGATTGGGAAGCACATAGTATCTAAAAGATTGAAAGCCGCAAACGTTTTGTGAAGATCTAATTAGATTGATACGTGAGAGCACCAAGTAAATGCACCAATTTTTTTTTATATTAATTAATATACTAATATATAATTATATTTATTAATTTAATTTAATAAATTAAAATTTGAAGTATAATTATACTAATTTTTTAACTATAAAAAATATATATAATTTAATATAATAAAAAAGGGTAGAAGTGAATAAAGATTATTCAATAAAATTATCACAATCAGTGGCGGCTCAAGACTTTAAGAGGCCTAAAGCGAATAAAAAAATAGACCTTTTTTAAATTAATAAAATAATTAAAATTATGATATTTTTATTTAAAAATTATTTTTTGAGTTTATTGTGATGCAAAATTATTTATTAAATTATCATAATTAATTTCATTTAAAAAATATTTTTCAAGACAATAAAGCTAATCCGTTTAATCTTTGTTAAGACATTGTTGATCTTAAATAAGATTTTATTAGTTTAAGTTTTGAAAAACTCCTTTCAGCTGAAGCAACTGATACTGTAATTGTTAACACTATTCTATATGCTATATATGCATTTTGAAAAGAATTTATTCTTTTTATATAATTGAGAATGTCTTTCAAATACTTTTCAAGGTTTAACCATTTTTCTTTCAAAATTACAAAACCCAGTAACTTTTTTCTACTAATAAGTCTCTCAATTTTGTATAAATATCCTCTCATCGAGGACTTGGATCGTATATATTTTGTATCATTTTGTCTTGCAATTTTATTTTGAAAATCAAGATTATTATCTTCGTTGACTATTTTATTATTGTTTTCATCTATATTTATATTTATATTGTTATCTTTACCTAAATTTATATTGTTGTGTTTTTCATTCAAAGAAGTATCACCTGTATTTTCTAATTCATTTTTTTTGTTTATTTATATAAATTATCCATAACTCATTTTTGTGATTGGACAAAAATTTCAACTCTTTTTTTGTTTGAAGTTTTAAATAACCTGATTCAAATTTTCTAGTTGCCATATTTGTATAATATATAAAATTAAAAATTATAGTATATATCACACTGAATAAAACCTGATTGTCAGGACAATAAACTTATTCGTAGAGTCAGGTATCCTGTTATGATGTTATCTTCCTATTATGATGTTATCTTTCAATCATGTCCTTTAATATGTCTTTAAATATAATTTCTAACTTCTAAATTCTTTTTCTTGAATCTCCACAAATTATGTTAAGATTAATTAAACAATAATGAAAAATAAAAAAAAATTGGGATCAATTGATCAATTTCATATTATTTTTACCTAATATTGATGCACTCAAAAGGAGCCAAAGTTAACAAAAACTCTTCATCAATCGATCTACTGCTCATTGTCTCCAAGTAGATAGTAGATACAATGATGAAATATGAAATAAAAAAAATTGAAATTAAAATCAAGTTGAGATAATATTATGGAAGGAACAAAGAGATAGAGGAAGAAATGAGATAAGTGAAAAAAGAAGGAAAAAAGTGGAAGAATCAGAGAATGATAGGATATATATAGAGATGATATCAATCTATTGGAATATAGAGAAGAGATAAATTAGAAAGTTTTGATAAAAGAAAGATTTATTGACTGTTCAATTTTTTTTAAAATATTATTAATTTATTATAAGAAAGTTTCAAGAATATTATTTATTAAATAGTATTTATAGTACAATATAAATTTAAAGTCATAAATAATATTTATAGCACCAATGTAAACTTAAAGTCAGTTAAAATATTTAAATTTTTAATTAAAATTTTGTTAGTATAATTTTAAAATTAAATATTTTTTATTTTATAATAACATGTGAGTATTGAATTTTTTTGAAGCCTTGAGATCTAAAGCATATTAAACTTTTTGAGGCCTTTCTGGCTTTGAAGCCTGAAGGATATTAAATTTTTTTGAGGCCTTTGAGACCTTGAGGTCTAAAGCGGTTGCTTTACCTGTTTGGGTATTGAGCCATCTCTAATCACAATCTGTTAATATTATTAAAATCTTTGTAAAGAGTATCCATTAAAATTCATCAAAATCTAAAAGATAGATTCCTCTAATATATATTCCAATATTTATGTTGTTCAATATTTATGTTGTTATGTTGAATGTTAATAAACAAAGTTTATATCTTTTATATATGTTTTAATAAAGTAACATTTTTGTCTCACATTACTCTTTAAGATGAAGCTCTCCCAATTAATTTTCTTTTATGAATTGCATTTTAGTCTTTGTAATTTAATGTATAGATAATTTTACCCTTATTGTTTTTTCTTGTTGAATTTTAGTTTATAAATTTAAAAAATATACAATTTTAGTTTTGATAGATATACTTGTTCGATTTAGTCTACATATTTAAAAATTGAGCAATTTCAGTTTTATTTTTAAGTTTTCGTTTTTTTTTTTTTTTTTTTTTTGTTTTTTTGGCTTGTGATAATCCAATTAGCTAATTTTTTCAAGGTGGATACCACTATATATGATTTTACATTATTTTTCGATGTATTTCATAATTTACTTACATTAGTTTATTTAATAGTACAATAATTTAACTTTCAAAAAATCAAATAGTTAATATGTATACATAGACGTTTACGTATATTTTATCACTTGATGACATCTTTGGAAAAAAATGGATAGTAAGTTAACGTAAAACTAAAATTACCTATTTTTTAAATGTATGGATCAAAATTAAGTAATGAAAATTATAAAACCAAAATTGTCGATTTTTTTTAGAAATATATGAATCAAAATCAAACTACTAAACTTATGAAGACTATAAGAAGTTACTTGCCCACACGAGGAATTAAAAAGTATAATGAAGTCTTAAACTTGAACATGGATAAATTTAAAGAAGATTAGCCACGACTTCATTTATAATTAATTTCATTTTTTTCATAGAAAAAAATCTAAAAATATAAAATATCTCAAAATAATTTGCAGAGGGTATTGTAGCATTTGAAGGTAAGAATTTTATTGCACAATGAGAAGGCAGAGAAAATTGAGGGTTGTGTTTCTCAGTAGTTGTTTAGAAGGAATGAAGCAACAAGTGTTGTAGTAGTAGTAATAGTGGTAGCATACAAAATTACAATGGCATGGTACACAATCAATTACCACTGAGCTTTGATCACTTCCATTTGTTGGCAACAATGTCAGCCAAATCCACAACCCTTTGGGAGTAACCCCACTCGTTGTCATACCAAGCAATCACCTTCACCATGTCATCTCCCATCACCATGGTCAACGACGAGTCAACGGTTGAGGACACATCAGTGCACCTGAAGTCAACCGACACAAGAGGCTCATCACACACTGAGAGGATTCCCTTCAGCTCCTTCTCTGCACTCTCTCTGAATGCTGCATTCACTTCTTCTGCAAAGGTCTTCTTTGAGACCTGAACCACAAGGTCCACTACTGAGACATTTGGGGTTGGCACACGCAGTGCAATGCCGTTCAGTTTGCCCTTCAGGGTTGGCAGCACAAGGGCCACTGCCTTTGCTGCTCCTGTTGAAGTGGGCACAATGTTCAGAGCTGCTGCCCTAGCACGCCTTAGGTCACGGTGGCTGGCATCCAGAAGCCTCTGGTCACCAGTGTAGGAGTGAGTGGTGGTCATGGTGCCCTTGATGATACCTGCCATGGATTATCAGTTTCCATTGCCATCTTTTCAAACATATAAATGCTCACTTTAGTCTCTAATATTCTAGGCATAAGCATTTTTTTATGAACTTGAGATAGAGTTCTAACCACATACATAACATATGAAACATGTAGACCTTCACTTTATTATCTGATATATCATGCAAAGTCATTCTGATATAAAAAAAAAGATGTTCAAGACAAGTATATATTCACTTTGAGGACCTGTTTTTTAAGGTTTGTGATTATTAGAAGAAGTAAATGTTTGTAATTGTAAAGAAAAAGAGAGAATGATGTACAAAATAGTAGTTATCATCAAATTGTTGTATAAATTTATTGGTATTTTCTGCTAAAACCAGGATATCTTTCTATTGAGAATCAAAGACTAATGTTGACTTTCTGTCAACAGATGTTCTTCCTTGAAAATAAAACTTTGATTATGTATTATATCTTAGTCAATATCACATCATGTTGATTCATTTTAGTATTTAATTGCATGAAATATTTGTTTTACTCTATGATTTTAAAAAATGTAATTCATGGTTGTACTTTGCTTCCTTTTCCACCTGTAACAATGATGACTAAAAACTGAGTGAATTTTTTGGAACTAAAGTTTCAGTTACTGAAGTGAGAGTTTACTTGTTTTGTTTTGAAACACATTTGAATGTGATGGATGAGGAATGAATTTGACAGAAAATGTGGTGAGAGGGCACATTACCGAATTTCTGGTCAAGGACCTTGACGAAGGGTGCAAGGCAGTTAGTGGTGCAAGAGGCATTGCTGATGATAGGTTCATCTGCACTGTATTCATATTCATTGACACCAACCACATAGGTGGGGATGTCTCCTTTACCAGGGGCTGTGATCAGCACCTTCTTAGCTCCTGCTTGAATGTGTTTCCCAGCACCTTCTCTGTCTACAAACACCCCAGTCCCTTCAATCACCAAGTCTATCCCCAACTCCCTGCAACAAAACCACACAGTCACCTTCATGCACTGTCACTCTCTTCTTCATACAAAACAACCTTCATCAAAATTTTAGTAAACTAGGAGCATGTTTGGATACAAACCATATAGTTTTTTTTATCTACGAGAAAAATTTTGAAAAATAATTCTAATTATTAGAAATGGACTTTAAACGTAACTCAATCTTACAAAATATATTTTTAAAGTAAAGTTTATACTTGGTTATAAATTATTAAAAGACTTCATATCTAGTGAGTTTGGCATGCAAAGAGATCCTAATTGTATGGAACTAAGGAAGAATCTTACTTCCAAGGAAGGTTGGCAGGGTTGCGGTCAGAGACAACTTTGATTTCTTTTCCATCGACAGAGATGATATCAGTCCCGACAGGCTTGACATCAGCATCGAAGGTTCCAAGGATGGAATCATACTTGAGGAGGTGAGAGGCTTGTTTCACGCCACCAGTGTCATTGATGGCAATGACATCAAGAGGGGACTCTTTACGACCGTGCCAGCATCTCAAGAAGTTCCTTCCAATCCTTCCAAACCCGTTTATGGCAACCTTCAGCTTTGCTTCTACTACACCCTTCCTGTATCCTCCACTGCTTCCAACCTTCAAAAGTACACATACATGCAACATTGTCAAACACATCACTCATCTTTTCTTTTCTAATTAACTCTTTCATATCATCATGCACGATTAACAATTCACTGGTTCACCCTGGCGTTTCCTTTCCTTGTTTCTTTCTATATTCAAATGCTGAATTGAAACTCTGATAATTCAAAGCAAGAAGAACTCGTACAGAATGATGATCACGAATTGAGTGTGTGTTTTTGGTTCAGACACATTAATGTGGTATAACAACTGCTAGAAAAGTTAAATTATTAACTAAAGGACTTTTGCATGTACCATCATGAAAAAATTGGTCTTGTTACATAGTTCTGGAAGTATATCTATATGGTAATTTCTTGTATACGGTTGTATATCTATATTCACTTACCTAGTACTTTTACTTTACAATAAAATTAGACATTCATTAATGGAGTAAGGAACTTACTGCATAGGTCTGGAAGGCAATGACAGAATGGAAATCCTCTGAAGTTTTTCTGGAAAAGGGAAGGTAGCCTGATGAGCTGCGAAGGCCAGAGAACTCAGAGAAGCCTTTCCCATTTGCCTGAATAGACCAAGAAACTAAAAACTATTATAATTTGCACAATAAGTATGTAACAATAAGTAACACAAGTTTCTTTCTAAGGATGCATGAAAATGAAGGTTAAAGTTGAACCTGAAGAGCTGGTTTGGCTACAGAAAGAGTAGCCGAAGCCATGTTTCAGACTGAATTTTGTGGAGCAGAAGTGAAGCAGTAGAGTAGAGTTTTGTGTGAGAAACTAGATAGAGCTTCCATGTTATTATGTCTCGTAAAGTTTAATAGGGAAGCAATAGGAGGAAACGTGGATGTGTGGCTGTGACTCATGAGAGCCTAAGTGAGGATCAGATTATGGATAGCCTCTCATTCAATGAATGGTTGTGATTGGTGCTTTATTTTTCTGTCTCTCTAATTTTTCTGCTATATATAAATTTATACTGATGGTTGGATCTGAACCTTGAGTCCTAAGTGGACCAGGTTATGGGCTTTCTACTTACATCAGTGGACAATAAAATTCACTCAAATTCTACACTTTTGAAAGAAAAGATTTATTTTTTCAGAGTACAAAGCCTTCAAAGGAGAAAAATATCAAGGTTGAGTTTTGTGGGCAACAAGAGACACCCACACACAGAAACGAATGGATAAATGAAGTTTATGGCCATTCTTTCACTTGGGTTCATCTGCTTTGCTCGCATTTTAGATCCAACTTGGTGATTGTACTGTTGCTTTCTGCTGAGGAATTATGTTTATGCAATAAATTAATATAATATTTTATAACAGAGACAGATGAAATAAACTTGTATGTGGGGTTATTATTTGAATGGGCATTGGCTTCCTACACTATACCCTTTTGTGATTTGCACCATATCAATTTAGCAAAATGCCAAAAATAACCTTAACCTACATGATTATTCTAGAAGAAAACAAATATATTTCGAAAAGTGTATTATACAAGACATATTTGTATTTCAAAATAATTTTGAAATACACTTTTTTTTTAATGTAATTTTGTTTCGTGAACACCCTTACTTTTATAATTGATTTTTCATAACATGTATCATAATTCTAGAAAAGTTATTCCATACTTCTAACTTAAACACCTTCCAGATTTTGTCTCTTTACTTGAAAACAATTTCCTAAAACAACCCCTATCCCATTACACCTGCCCTTAGGAAAAAGAAACACCCAAACTTACTTCCATCACATCGTTACCAACTTTCTTATTAGTTTGTTTTTGTTAAATATATCAGTCACAAAAATATAATAAATAATAAATATATCGTTATTTTTTAGAAAATTTATGTAATACACAATAATAAATATACTTATAATAAAATTAGACTATAAATTATTTCAAAATTTTCATTTTTACAAGAAAATGAAATTAAAATAAATAAAAATATATTTTTGTATTTTTAATGAACATTTTGAATGTGAAAAAAAGAATGAAAAGGATATGGAATGTAATTCCAAGAATTAAACTTATTAAATCTTATTCTCATGCATAAAATCAATTATCTTATTTTCAAATAAATTTGAATATCAACCCACAATAATACTCAACTTCTTTTTCACAGTAGATAAGTCTAATTAACCATCAATTTCTTAATCAATTATATAAATGAATCTTGTTTTTGTTACAAGGGTCTTAAGACAACAAACGAATATCGCTCTATTCGTAGACACAAACTCGTTTGATATTTTGATTCAATTTTAGATTACAAAATATATTTCTCAATACTCTTAAGAATCAATCGTCAAGTCATAAATCAACATGAGAGGCGGACCCTAAACACATAAATAGAATACTAACATATTGAAAGAAAAAATTTATAATTAAGACATAAATAAGACCAATGTTGATTATATGAAAAGTCAAACAGTTACATTTAATCCCAAAAAAGAAAAACATTTATGATAAGACAATTCAAACCATTACTGATCCGTATGGGCCAGGGGTGTATTTTAGGCCCAAAGTTAAATTATGTAGGTGCAAAAAGTAATCCACTTATGATAAAAGAATTGCACCCATCAGGAAAGGCCCAATTCAGGGGCCCAATGTAACTATGAAAAACCACCGCCACATAATCTATCATTCTCTATAACCATATTTGACTATGGATATTTTTGTTAATTTGTTGACGATTTGGTACTGGATCATTAATAATGACTAATTACGTTTAAATTCAACACCAGAATATCTCATAGAACAAGTATAAATACGAGGTACTAGGGTACACAAAAATCATCTTCTATTTGGGCTAGCCAAGAGTTATAAAAAACCTTAGCGACTAGAACACATTGGTGCCCACTATAGGGTAGGTAAATTTTCCTATTCCCACCAAGAGAGAGAGAGAGAAACATGAGAGAAAGAGAGAAACTTTTTGAGAGAGACTTTGAGGAACAAGCCTACAAAATGATGAGCAATAAGCAAACTGTGTAAAAAGAAGGGAATGTCGATATGCCAACCCTCCAGCAAATTCTGAAGACTATGACCGAGTCCCAACGACCAACCTTTCACACAAAAAGTCATGGTGGAGCACGTGCCGCCATATTTTCATGGTTCCAAAGATGGCTCCCTACGCGAGATCATGGGATCTTGAAACACGTCTTCAGGCTCTCAAAGCCCAAATGCTATTCTCGGGGGGCTCTGACGTTGTCTGTGGCAAGATATTTGTAGGCACTCTCATTAAAATGGTCCTACAATGGTTCAGTAAAATCCCATATAGCACGATAGAACTTTAAAATGGCAAGTAGGCTCCTAAATCCTTATTTATATTATTAAATATAGTTTTATCATAAAAACAAAATAGTAATAATCATAATAATTTTCTTTCGTTTAATTATTTATTTAACAATAAAACTTTTAACATATTTTTGTAGTTATAATATTTAAAAATAATTCATTTTCATACTTATATGCATGATATTAGTTAAATATATGATAATTGATTAATTAGTTACTTTATATATTTAAATAATTAGTTATTCTTTTAAATATTATGAAGTTGAAAATTTTAAGTAACTAATTTACTCATTTACCCAAAATTATGTGGAGATTTTATACTTAAAATGCAAATTAATATATATTTATAGTTTTTATATTTGAATGAACATTGTCGGGTCACCGAATGGTGCATTCCTAAAGCGGTCACCTAATGGTGAGTCCTTAAACAATAGCCGCAAGACTCAATGATAGCCACAAGACTCAGTGATATCGTAGCCGCAAGGCTTAATGATATGATAGCTGCAAGGCTTAATGATATGATAGCCGCAAGGCTTAATGATATAACAGTCGCAAGGCTCAATAATGTCATAGTCGGAAAGCTCAATGATATGGTAGCCGCAAGGTACAATGATAGTCGTAAGGCTCAATGATATTGTAGCTGCAAGGCTCAATGATATGGCAGCTGCAAGGCTCGATGATACCGTAGTCGCAAAGCTCAATGATACGGCAGCAGCAAGCGTCAATGATACGGCAGCAGCAAGATTTAATGATATAGTAGCCGCCATGCTCAATGATAGCCACAAGACTCAATGATACTATAGCCGTAAAACTCAATGATGTCGTAACCACAAGGCTAAATGACGTCTAGCCGCAAGGCTTAATGATACGGTTGCTACAAGGCTCAATGATACCGAAGTTGTAAGGTTCACTGATGTCGTAGCTGAAAGGCTCAATGATACGCTCCTAAAGTATGAAAGAGATGGTTCTTGTAATATAGAAAACATGACCAAGATGGTTCATGTGATACTCACAACATAACTGAATGGTTCATGTAATACAAAAAACATGTCTGAGATGGTTCATGTAATACGAAAAACATCTTCAATTGTTCATGTAATACGAAAAACAGGACAGAGACGGTACATGTAATCACCAAGACATGACTGAGATGGTTCATACAATATGAAAAACATAACCAAGATGATTCATTTAATATGGAAAACATGACCGAAATGGTTCAGGCAATACAAAAAGCATGATCGAAATGGTTCATGTAATACTCAAAATATGACCAAGATGGTTCCAGTGATACGAAAAACATGACCGAGATGGTTCATGTAATACTCAAAATATGATTGAGATGGTTCGTGTGATACTCAAAACATAACCGAGATGGTTCAAGTAATATGGAAGACTTGATCGAGATGGTTCATGTAATATAAAAAAATATGATCGAGATGGTTCATGTAATACGAAAAACATGACCAAGATGGTTCATGTGATACTCTAAACATGACCAAGATGATTCATGTAATACGGAAAACATGACCATGATGGTTCATGTAATACTCAAAATATGACCAAGATGGTTCATGTGATACGAAAAATATGACTGAGATGGTTCATGTGTTACGGAAAGCACAACCAAGATGGTTCATGTAATACAAAAAATATGACCGAGATGGTTAATGTGATACGAAAAACATGATCGAGATAGTTTATGTGGTACTCAAAACATGACTGAGATGGTTTATGTAGTACGAAAAATATGACCAAGAGGGTTCGCACGATACGAAAAACATAACTGAGATGGTTCAAGTAATATGAAAATGATGACCGAGATGATTCATGTAATACAGAAAATGTGACTATGATGGTTCATGTAATACGAAAAATATGACTGGGATGGTTCATGTAATACGAAAAATATGACTGGGATGGTTCATGTAATACAGAAAATATGACCGAGATGATTTATGTAATACCGAAAACATGATCGAGATGGTTCATGTGATACTCAAAACATAACCTAGATGGTTCATGTAATACGAAAAATATGACCACGATGGTTCATGTGATACCCAAACCATGACTGAGATGGTTCATGTGATACAAAAAATATGACTGAGATGGTTCATGTGATACGGAAAGCATAACCGAGATGGTTCATATAATACAAAAAATATGATCGAGATGATTAATGTGATACGAAAAACATGACCGAGATGGATAATATGAAATGAGAAACATGACCGAGATGGTTCATGTGATAAAGAAAACATGACTGAGATGGTTCATATGATATGAAAAACATGACCGAGATGGTTCATGTAATACTTAAAACATGACTGAGATAGTCTATGCAGAAAATATGTTCGAGGCGGTTCATGTAATACTCAAAACATGACCGAGATGGTTAATGTGATACGGAAAGCATAACCGAGATGGTTCATGTGATACGAAAAACATGATCGATGGTTCTTATAATACGAAAAACATGACTGAGATAGTTCATTTAATACGAAAACATGACTGAGATGGTTAATATAATACAAAAATATGACCGAGATTGTTCATGTAATATGGAAAACATAACCGAATGGTTCGTGTGATAGAAAAACATGATCGAGATGGTTCATGTAATACTTAAAACATGACCACGATGGTTCATGTAATCCAAAAAACGTGACCAAGATGGTTCATATGATATGGGAAACATAACCAAGATGGTTCATGTAATACTCAAAACATGACCGAGATGTTTCATGTAATACGAAAAACATGATTGAGATTGTTCATGTAGTACGAAAAATATGACCGAGATAGTGCATGTAATCGTCAAGACATGATCGAGAGAGTTCATGTAATACGGAAAAAATAACCGAGACAGTTCATGTAATATTCAAAAAATGACCGAGATGGTACATGTTGTTCTCAAAACATGGTCGTATAAGGCGTATGTATCTATACAGAACCATGAGTCTCAATGATACGGAATCGAGAGTCTTAGCGATATGGAACCCATAAAGGTTTAACGATACGGAAGCCACCACGGCTTAATGATACGAAAGCCGAAAAGGTTTAAGGATACGGAAGTCACGTAGGCTTAACGATGACAATTCCGAAAGGCTCAACGATACGGAAGTCGCATAGGCTTAACAATACGGGTGTGGAAAGGCAAAGCGACACAGAAACCGTAAGTCTCAATGGTATGGTTGCCAAAAGGCAAAGCGACACAAAAGTCGAAAGGCTTAGCGATACAGGACCATGAGTTTTAATGATACAGAAACCGTAAATCTCAACGATACGGAATTGTGAGTCTTAATGATATAAAAATCGAAAGAGATACGAAAATCACATTTATCAAAGATACGGAAAGGATTTGAAAGTTACTATTTTAAGAGCCTTGATAAGCCTTTTCGATTCAAGGCTAAGGGGTTTGTGATCCGTATGGGCCAGGGGGTGTATTTTAGGCCCAAAATGAAATTATGAGTTTGCAAAAATTAATCCACTTATGAATAGAAAATTGCACCCATCAAGAAATGCCCAATTCAAGGCCCAATGAAACTATTAAAAATCACTGCCCACATAAACTCATTCTCTATAATCATATTTGACTGTAGACATTTTTTTTAATTTGTTAAGGATTTGGTATTGGATAATTGATAATAACTAATTACGTTTAAATTCAACATCAGAATACCTCATAGAACAAGTATAAATACGAGGTATTGGGCTACACAAAAATCATCTTCTATTTGGGCTAACCAATAGCGATTAATAATCTCTGCGGCTAGAAAATTACATATAATCCCAACAAAATAGAAAGACGAATAATATAGGAAGATGGATATATAAAGAAGAAAAGCGAAAAAACTTTCAAACTCTAATCGTCATTCAAAGACTACATTTTTATGACTTCGAGGCAGAATCTGACTCTCAGATAAAGTGTAGAATCCAAAGTCTCCAATGTCTAAACTTAATATAAAAAATTATATAAATAGATTCTATTTTATATTAATGTGTAAGCTTTGAAGTCCAACATGTGTCAGACCCATATTTTCTGAATCAGACACTTTTTCACTTAATTACCTTACTCTTATATCTGATTTGCAACAGACTTAGGTTCTGACGTCAAGCGCAACTCTTTTTTTTTTTTCAATCTAATATTTCTCTGTTCTAAATAGTAAAGATTTAAAATAAATTCAATTCTCATACTTTAATAATCAATGACAAAAACTATCTAAAATTAAAAAGTAAGAAGGTTTTAAATTTAAAAAATTGATTTTTATCATAAATATTAATTTAAAAATATTATATAAATAAACTCTTTTATCTACCTACCTCACTAGAGCTTATCACCCTCCATAAACAATCATCAACCACCAACAACATTCTTTTCTATGAATTGCAAGCTGCACTCAGGAAAAAAAATACCAAAGACATTTCTAATATTTTTAAAAATGTTATAGCATAGATCAAAATTGTTACAGTAAAAAAAAGCATTTGCCTTCGACTACGGAATTTTTTAAGTTAGGTCATGCAAGTTGTAAGAATCCATGAAGTATATGAGCTCTAAGCATATTAATTATTGGAGCAATTTGTTTATTTTTTTTAACAATCCTTTTATATGTATTCATTATTTTATATTTTTTATATTGAGCGGACTTACGAAATAATTGTAATTTGTACGAATACTGAAATGAGTGAGTGAGTTGACACCTATACTCATCTCTATTTACGTATAACAGTTGTAAGGTAAAAAATAAAAATAAAATTAAAGAAAAAAATAAACAAAAATAAGAAGTTAAAAAGAAGTACAATCTAAAAAATTTTATAAAGAAAGTAAGAAGATTCATATTTCATTTATAACTAAATCCACTATAAATTAAGATAGGTTTAGTAAGTAAGATACAAATTACTTTTTACAGAAAAAGTTCATTTCATTTCACTATTGATAATGTGTTGAATACAAGTTGGCTTGCAATAAAAAGAAAAGTTTGAGAGTAAGGTAATTTTGTAACACAAAATCCTTTTGATAAATTATCATATCTGTAAAATAACACAACTCTTTATCATAACTAGAATAATTTAAATGACTTCTTCTAATATTAAGTAGAGGTAATAGTTTGTTCTTCTTAAAATAAAATCACCCATATATATATATATATATATATATATATATATATATATATATATATATATATATATATATATATATATATATATTTCTTTTGTTTATATCATATTCAATTTTAAAGAATGATTAGAAGTTAGGTAGATATAAAATGGGAACATAAATTAAAAGATATTTTATTCTCAAAAAATTTCTATTGCTCCTCACTCCATCTCCATCTAAACCCGTCTTCTTTTTTCTTAGTCTCATTTAATGTTAGAAGTAATGGTACTAGAATCTTTCACAAGTTTTTTATGTAAATCAGCCGACCAAAAAAAATTTCTTATTATTAGGCTTAGATCACTTGACTACTACAAGCTTGATAAAATACTTATAATTTTGAGACCACATGTGGTGAGGGACACCTTGTCAAAGTTTTCCATAAATTCGTAGAGGGGTTTGGAAAGCACAGTAGTTTGGAATAATAAAGTTTGAAATGAATCAATCAAGTTATTGAGAATCTCAGTAATATTATTACATGGTTACTCCCTTTGAGAGTGGTGAATTTTTTTTTTCACAAAATTGCTATTATTGATGTAATGATTTATTTATGTTTTATATGCTTTGAGATGCTCATTAGGATTTGTTGTCCCTTTTAATGGTTATAGGTTTCCATCTCAAAGATAAAGATATATTCAAGATATTCTTCCTAAAAGAATGATTCTCTTTGTCTTCTTATGAAACATATTAGAAGATTATTTAGCAGGACAGAAAAATTCCTTACTGTGAAGGTGCATGAGATCTTGTCATTACCTCCAATAATGAGACTCTTCCTTCTCTTTAGCATTTTACCTTATTTATTTGAGAGAGGTGTTTCCATTCACTCACTGACTATACATGATGATACTTGTTAAATGGTTGGTGTATCTCTTGTTGTGGTTTTTACAAGACTCTTATTAACTCTTATTTCTTTCCTAACTAATTATATTAAATTCACCATTTAAATTTTTTACAATTCTTTGCTTAACTAAACGGAATTGTTACTATTATATTTCTATGATTAACCATTGATTTTATTAATAAAATTATTTAGCATATATTCAGTATAACTTACTGTATTAAAATCATTATTTACATATGTTATAACTTTTTTATAACCAAGCCAAATTGTTAAGAATATATTAATGATATGATTATTAATTGAGTTTATTTATAAGATTAATTTAATTTAGAATATATTTACTATAACTATATCTTAATTGTATTTCCAGATATTTGGACACCCATCAATAATACACAGTTCTCTAGTAATAAATTTTGTGTTAGGAGGCATTAATTTTCCATTTGATGAGAAATGTATTGAATTAAAATCAATTAATCAGTATGTGAAAAGTAAAGTGAAGATTGAAGTCATTGAAGTCAAGTTGGGAAGATGAGAAAACAAAGATAGATGAGTATCAACAAATAAAAATAATATACAAAGTTTCACAGCTTTTTTAGTTATTATTTTTCTATCTCCTATTAAACAACTTACATTAATTACATATTATCCAGGTCAGACATATAAGACATTACTGACTTGTGAATCTTTGTATTGGTTCATCTGACATAAGTTGATTTGTTCATTTGCATACCTTTTGTCTTTTTCAATGTACTTTAGCTTTCACTGGAATTTTGATCTTAGAAAGTCAGATCTTTGATCTTAGGAAGTCCTAAAGTGAACTATTTTGGTGGATCTTACTTTGAATTTATATTTTTTTAATCCAATCCCCAAAAGAAGATATAGACTATATTATATCCTATGAAACAAGTTTTACATATTGGTTATACAACCTTTTTATCTTAAATTCAAATTTTGTCTGACTTACCTGAGGTTTTCTTTAGTAATTTAATATTGAAATATCATTTTTTTCTTAATTTTTTTCAATTGTTCCTTGTTATATCAGTGATTTGTTTCTATAAAATACTATAGTCTCTTAATAATTCATAATTAATATATTAATTTTGTATTTTGTTCCATCATTATTGGGTTATGATATTGGAATAGAGAATCTTCTTATACCCAAAATAATGGTACACTTTTGGTTTGGAGTTTTCAAAAATTCCAGTTATACAACAATCTGGTCGTGAAATTCTTTTAACAACTCTTTATGTCCTACATTTTCCCTAAGTATTTTATCCACGCACTTACGTACATTAGATTACAAAAATTAATAAAAAACTAATAAAATTTATTTAATCATAAAAAATAAAAACAAAAAAATCATTTTCTTTTCATAATCGTGCAAAGATTTGCAGAGAAAAATTATAATATATAATAAAATAATAATAAATTCAATAAAATTATAAAACAATAATAAAAATAAAACTTATTAAGAATGAATTTATAAAATAATAATAATAAATTATTAATAATATTAATGTTAAAAAACTTAAAATAATAATAAAATCATAAATATTAATTATAATAATAAAATTCATAATAATCAAAACAATAAAAAATTATCTTATCAATATATTAATTATATTTCTCAAAAACTTTAATTAAATTTTCTTTTTATTTCTTATCACTTCCTTTCTACTAATCCAATAGACATATTTCCTACTTATTTTCATTTCAAATTTTTTGCTTTTTCACTCTGTTAAATTTCTCCTCAAATCTAAACACATTTTTAAAATATCCACTAAAAATATCATCACAATCTATCATAACATCAAAATTTCAAATTTTTTAATTTTCATTTTTTCAGATTTGTCTTCAAATCTAATCACAGAGTTAAAATATCTACTATAAATATCATAGGATCTCTCATAAGATCAAATTCAAGTTTTTTACGAGGATTACTACAAAGATAATATGATCATTCTATTTATATCCTATAAAAAAAAGTTACATCATTTCAAGACTATCATTAAGGCTTTGTTTAGTTAATGGAGGAGATTTGAGAACAAAGTATATAGAAAGTTATGTTGTTTGGATGAAAGAATGAATGGTGAGAAAAAAATAAAAAGTTTATAAAAGTTTGTAAATAATGTGATAGACGGAGTTGATAAAATATGTTTGTAGTATATAAAATTATAGTTAAAATTAATTTAAAAATAAATATAATTAATTTGTTAAATATGATTAATAAATTATTATTTTTTTAATTGACAAAATTATAATATTTCAATTCTTTTAAAATAAAAATAAAAATTAAATTAATAATAATAATATTATTATTATTACTGTTTTATAAATTTATTTTATTATTGTTATAATCTTAATTTTATTATAATTGTTATTATTTTATTTAATTTATTATTTTTATTATTATAATTATTATTTATGATTTTATTATTACTTTTGGTTTTTAATATTAATATCATTAATATTTATTTTTTTATTATTTTATAGATTTATTAGTAGTATTTTATTATTATTATTTTGTAATTTTATTAAATATGCTATTATTTTAGTAATTATTATAATAATTATTATTTTATATTGTTTTATATATCTAATCATACTTATTTTATTTTAATATAAATATAATAAATTAATACTAAAAATTAATTATATAAAAATATAATATAACAACAAGTTTCCTCTTAAATGATTACAATTGTAAGAAAAGTTTCTGGCCTCCCTTCTTAACTTTTTATTATATTTTTATCCCTTCTTAAAAATCTGTGTACACAAACCCATCCATTGAAGGAAACCGACTATAAATATTCGTTTTATTAAATGATTATTTATTACACTTTTTATTGAATTATTGTATTCAAATTTTTTTCACAACATAACTGACTTCTAAAAGTTAACAGACACTTAAAAGTCTGTACTTACCAATGTAAAAAAAAATATTTTGCTGATAAAGGAAGATACAAATGAAAAGAAAGATAAAATACAGCAATGCAACAACTACAGAGAGAGAAACATAACAATGGGTGTAACCTTGATGAAGAGAAAAAAAAAAAAAAAAAAAAAAAGAAAGGACA
>Ga0209700_105627_pt1 | contig 20792 bp, 14 predicted proteins | sample SiratroredBW_FD_187528 | JGI IMG/M metagenome (GOLD analysis project Ga0209700, IMG submission 187528) | Root nodule microbial communities of legume samples collected from California, USA - Siratro red BW (SPAdes) (version 2) | ecosystem: Host-associated > Plants > Roots > Nodule | place: USA...
AATTATAATAATAATATTAATAAGTATAATATCAAAGTAATATTAATAACAATATTAATAATATAATATTAATAATGCTAATATTATTATTCTTAATAACATTAATATTAAGATTAAATATAATATTATTATTAATGATAATAAAATAATAATAATAATTGAGAATAATAATATTAAATATGATAATAATATTCTTAATCATATAAGTCAATAATAATAATAATAATATCATAAATAATAATATGAATATTAAATAGCAACAAAAGGTATATCCTAAGTTTTATCAATGATTTCACTTGTAAAACTTGAATTTATTTCTTACAAGTCAGAAGCTTTTACCATGTTTAGAAATTTTAAAATTTGTGTTGAAAAGGAAAATGATGCATCTACTGCTTGTTCAAGGACAGACGAAGGTGGTGAATTTATCTTAAATGAGTTTGATAATTTTTATAGAGATCAATGTATTAATAAACAATTGAGTATAGCCTATACTCCTCAACAAAATGAAGTTGCAGAGAGCAAAAATAGTACAATTATGAAATTTGTACGTTCTATGTTGGTAGAGAAGCGTGTTCCTAAAATGTTTTGGTTGAAGTTGTGAGGTGGAGCGCACATAGTTTCAATAGATGTCCTACTGTTGTTGTATAGAAAAAAACTCTGAAGGAGGCATGGAGTGGTGTGAAGCCAACAGTTGATTATTTTAGAGTTTTTGGATGTGTAGCTCATGCACATATTCCAGAACAAAAAGGAAGTAAGTTAGATGAAAAGAACAAGAAATGTGTTATCTTAGGAGTTAGTGATGAATCAAAAGCGTACAAATTATATGACCCACATTCTTATAAAATCATCATTAGTAAGGATGTCATATTTCAAGAAGATGAATGCTGAAATTGGAATAGAAGTGAAGAAGAATGCAAATTGGATGATTTAAAGTGGAAAGATGTTGAAAGTGACATTGAAGAGGAACTAGAAGGCAATGATGTTGATTCAAGTGAAATTGGTTATGGTTCTATTCCTAATGAATCAATTGCAGAAGATTCACTAGCAAGTGGTTATACTTCTAGTGAATCAAATGAGGACTAGTTATCAATATTGAAGGAACGAAGGGTAAGAAGAGAACCATCATGGATGATAGACTTTGAAATAGGTTAAGGTTTATCAGATGAAGATGGGCAAAATGATATGATAATGCTTATTGAAGCTGACCCACTTACATATAAAGAAACTGTCAAGAGTAAAAATTGGAGGGATGCAATGATGGCCAAAATTGAGTAAATAGTAAAAAAAAACTTGGGAACTAACTGGTTTACCATAAGAAGTGAAACTAATTGGAGCGAAGTGAGTTTTCAAGACTAGACTCAATGAGAATGGAGAGATAACACAAGTACAAGGAAAGACTAGTGGCAAAGGGGTATGCACAATAGTACAGAGTAAATTATACTAAAATTTTTACTCCAGTTGCTATACTTCACACCATTCGATTAATCCTTGCTTTAACATTACAAAATAACTTGGATGACTTTAGTTATATGTAAAAGTACATTTCTTCACGATAAACTCAGTGAAGAAATCTTTGTGTAACAACCATTGGGGTATGAGAAGAAAGGTGAAGAAGACAAAGTTTACAAGCTAAGAAAAACATTGTATGGCTTAGGCAAGCACTAAGGGCATGATATAACAAGATAGATGCTTATTTTGTTCATGCACATTTTGAAAGGTGCTCATGTGAACACACATTATTCACTTAGTGGAAAGAAGGAGGAAACATTTTAGTAGTAATTCTTTATGTTGATTATTTAATATATATTGGAAATGACAAAAATATGTGTGATGATTTTAAGAATTCAATGATATTGGATTTTGACACGTCTGATTTGGGAAGAATGAGGTACTTTCTTGGGATTGAGGTGATACAAAATTCAAATGAAAATTTGTGTGTTAGAGAAAGTATGCCCGTGAAATTTTAGCAAGGAATTGGAGGGGATAAAAGCAATTCAGTTCAGAATCCTATAGTTCCAAACACAAAGTTGACAAAGAATGGAGTTGGAACCAAAGTTGATGAAACTTTATTTAAACAATTGGTTGGTAGTCTGATGTACTTGACTGCAACTAGACCTGATATGATGTATGGAGTGAGTCTTATCAGCAAATTTATGTCTTATCCAAACGACTCTCATTAGATTGCAGTAAAAAGACTGTTAAGGTATGTGAAAGGTACAACCAAGCTTGTAATTCTCTACAAAAAAGGTGACTACATAAATTTAATAGCTTATACTGATAATGGTTTTGTTGGTGATTTGGATGATCAAAATAATACTTTTAGTTTTGTTTTCTTACTTAGTTTTGAGCTATTTCATTGGCTTCTAAGAAATAACCTATAGTGACATTATCTACTACTGAAGTTTAGTACATAGAAACTGCATATTGTGCTTGCCAATGTATTTGGCTGAGAAGGGTGCTGAAAAAACTTTGTCACAAAGAAGAGAAGAGTACCCTGATTCAGCTTGACAACAATCCTAGTACAAAACTGTCTAAGAATCAAGTTTTTTCATGGAAGGAGCAAGCATATTGATATACAGTTTCATTTTCTTAGGGATCTAACAAGATACAAAGTTGTGGAGTTGAGTTACTGTAATTTTCAAGATCAGATTGCAGATATAATGACAAAGCTTCTCAAGTTAGAACAATTTTGAAGTTACGGAGTATACTAGGAATGGTTGATGCTTCAGCGGTAAACTAAATGCTTTATTTTCCAGTTTTCCATTACTGTTTCTAGTTTCCTATTTATTGAGCACGTTTAGGCGGAAGTTACCTTATTTTTAAGGATTCATCTACACATATTTAGATCATGTAAATTGTGGGTAAGTTATGATTTTTTGTTTTTAAAAGGCTATGAAGCCAGTGCGCTATTCAATTTTCAAATTGAATAAAATATTCTTTCTCAAATTCATAGCAATGTCTTACCATAACAACCTAATCCTTGAACCCTTTGCATTACTCGAACCGATTACTGACTTGAGTATTAGAGTACTTGCAAAGATCCCTCCCAGGACCTAGAACTTGGAACCGTGAACCCCAACAAGTTGAGAAGAGAAGACTGAGGTGAAGAGCACATGACTGACCAAAGACTAAAGTGATTGTGCAGGGTTTACCAATCTTGTAGTAACATTTTGGCACCTACCGTGGGGCTGTGTTTATCCTTGTCCAATCACATGGTGATTACGAGAAATATGGGAGATAGGCAGCATCAAAAGAACCACAAGCCAACTACATTGACTTAATGACTTTAATGTTGAAATTGTGTTGCAAGATGGAGACCCTAAAAAGAAAGATCACAGAGAAGAAGAATGCCCTAAAAGAAGAGAATGATAGACTAAAACAAAGGATAAAAGCCACTGAGAGGGTGGAAACAGACTAGAATGACCCTTCAGGGTCGAACGAGTAGGCATTCCTGCGAAAGGAGACGAGGATAACTCCTGCGCAATGTCAAAAACCCCAACATCAATGAACACGTTTGGCCCATCCTCTCGCTGACACCTTTTTACCGAGACCATAATGGAAACAAAGCTTCCTATTAACTGGAAAGGGCCTACTTTGGACATATATGATGGCTCCACATACCTTGACGAATAAATAGATGTGTGTGTCACCCTAATCGGTTTATACACGTCTGATGATGTAAATTTTCTTGCAAAGTTTTCCCTACTTCTTTGAAAGGGGCGGTGCTTAGTTGGTTTATTCATTTGCCGACTAATGCCATCGATTGCTTTGACATGCTGGTGACAAAATTTGGAGCCCAATTTGCCACCAGATGACCTCATCATCTAAAGTCCATAGTGTTAGTCAATTTGCAACAAGAAAAGGAGGAACCTCTTAGGACTTTCATGGAGAGGTTTGGCAAAGTTACCCTCAACATTCAGAACTTAAACCCAAAATTTGTCATGCATCACATGGTCACGACTCTCAAGTCGGGACCATATTAAGCCAACTCAGCCTTAAACTTTTCTACTGCATCAGATCCTTTCTTCAACAACCCGTCACCTATGTTTTGGCTAACTAGTAAGGTGAACAAGCACAACTCCAGAAAAGCATTGTTAAGCTCCGTGACGAATGAGGAGTTATAGGGCTCTTTCTCTGAATCACTCAAGTCAAGAATAATTTGATTTGAAATCATGATGCTTTGATTTAGAAAGTCCATGACAGAGGAGCAATCACAGACAACAACAGAAGGACAAAGACAATTCAGGGAACACCAAGAAGAGGAGTGGTCAAAATGTCGACAGGATGACTTCTGTGTCCTTTTTGTGATGCCAAGAGTTTGAAGGAGGGATGAGTGCTCCACCTCTGTGACAACTATCAAGTATGCCAACCATTTTCCCTTATGGGCAGCATAAGGATGCCTCTTTTCGAGTAAGTCTCTGAAAAAACTTTTGTCGCAAGACAAATTCGTGTCGGCAAGAATATATGCCCAAACCAAAAATCACTTAGTCAAGATAACAACAAAACGAGAGAGTAAATGAAAAACCATATCGTGAATATTGTCATTGTGGTGTTGTGACCAAAAGGTACCGAGGAGTCTTCAGGTGAAAATTCTACAGGAAAGTTCGTCTAAGACCACCATGACTGCGAAGTCCTTACTTATCATGGTGGATATCAGTCAACATCGATACCGAGTAGGGTTCCTAGTCCAGTATAAGAGAAACTTAGGGATATCATCACTATATACATAAGACTGACCTCCTCCTTTGACTAACACTTTAAAGAACCCGTGTTTAAAATTTTTGTATGAAGATGTAAAGGGATCGAGTAGACGGTTCCTCGATTGGCTAATCAAGGATTAGCAACCAACTCGTTTTCTGAAATGAGTATAGTAATAATAAATGAGAATAACGAGAGTCGTGCTTAAACTAGGAGCCGAGCTTAACATTTGGAAGGCCTGAAGGTATGCCCAGTTGTTGGGGTGAAGTTGTGAGGGAGCCAGATTCAAGGCTTTAAGTACTGCCATGACAAACTCAAAGTGTATGTCCTTTATTACATGAGAATATAAACAGAAGAAGTGAACAGTCAAACTACCCCGGCTGTGATATACAAGGTCAAACGATGAACAATGACAAAGCGAAAAAAATTGTCGGCTACTGAAGATTCTACTATATCTATAATATCAGCAAACTATCTTAAAGATGATGACATTCTAAACTTAGAACCCATTTGGCGACCCTCAGGATCTACCCAATCGTCCTCAAAAGGGATGACTTCGTCGACATCCCCTTTGTTGTCGTTATCAACCGCTAAGGACGACTCAGTGCCCCTTACACCCCCTCAACCCCGACTGACTCACGACTTGACCTTGGAGAATCACTACTACTAAGAGAGTCGCCAATGGGGTTAACCTTCCTGACCCCAAACTAACCCATTTAGTCAACTCAACAAATCCACTCGAAGACCTCGAAGATGAATAAGAATCAGAAGCAGAGGAAGCCATTTATTTACCCCGAAAGAAGATACCACAAAGGCTAGTGCCAAGAACTAGGCAAATTGACGACAACAAAGGGGTATTACGACTTAAAATGGGCCACCACTACTGCTATTTATAGGGAGTGGGAGGAGATGAACCGTTGCAACTTCTTGACCATTGGATAGGCGATCCATCAATGGACCAAATCACGTGACCCTTCACATGGCGTGAAACACGAGTACCCTTATCAAAAGGTCACTACGCTTCAAGTGCCTCGACCTTGAAGAGTCACAAATGCTAATCGTTAACGACTACAATATCAAGACGCCTACATTCAGTATTCGGTTATGACTCTATTTGAAGTTATCCTCGGACATCACACTCCTCGATGACTTAGGGGGCTACTCCCCAGATTTCCGTACGGTCGAGACCTCTACCATCGTGGTATCTTGGCTTGACCGAAAAAGTAAGCTTCATCGTCGCCTTTACTTTGAAACAAATTAATACCAATAGACACAAGACAATTACCACCTTAATTTAGATTAGGAGGGTGATTAGGCCTATATGGCCCCGAGATTTTGATCCATATAAGGAAGACCCATTGTGAGTCTATAAATACAAGAATAGTTTCATGATACCAGGTAACAAAATCTTAATCCTTGAATCCTTTAGATTAATTGGATTGATCACTGACTTAAGTGTTGAAATACTTGCAGAAACCCCTTCCGATATCAAAAGCTTGGAGACGTGAACTCCAACAAGTTAAGATAGAAGATTAAGATAAAGAACATATACCCAACCAAATACTAAAATAATTGTATAGGATTTACCGACCTTACAACCTTACAGTGATAAAATAAATTAAAACTATGTTTTGATGAGTTTCTTTTAAAAATAATTTAATGAAAGAAAAATAAAAGTTAAAAAAGAATTAACTTAATCATTTTATTTTTAATTATGTGTAAATTAATTTTAATTTATGAAAAAGTTAATTTTATTTTATTTTTCGTATTTTTCTTGTAATCTTCAATTATAAAACTTTTGTGTTTCCTCAATAGGGAACTCGATCTTATCATCAACCTTATGTTTACGAAGGAAAAGAATTTATAAAAATTAGTTTTAACCTATAACTAGAAAGTTAATTTGGTTTAGTTTTTGTGGAGGTTGGTTTATTTCATTTTTATTTTATGAACAAGTCTTTAATTGATTTTTATCTATCGTATAGAAATCTGCATGACAGAGACGACTTTTTGGTGAAGAGAAAAACAAATCAAAAGCCATGATAGTAAAGAAACCGTGATTTTGATCTAAACAGTGAATTATGAACTTTTGACAGTTTGAATAGGATGAAGCTTTGATCTTTGATGGTTGGACACTCTCATCTCATCCCACCTTCTTTGTGTCCATACAATTTTTCTGTATGTCTCTCTCTCTCTCTCTCAAGTCCCACAAAAATGTAAACTCTTTCTTTCTCTCCTCGTTCAAGTCGCACGATGTCTACCTCTGTGTCTGTTTCCATGGCCACCACAGTGTCACACTCTTTACCCCTTTCACTTCCCAAACTCAAACCACCCTCTGCCTCCCCTTCACTCTTCCGCCGCACCTTTTTCCCCAACTCATCTCTCAACACCCTTCCCAACCGCACCATTTCCTTCACCACTTTCTCACCATCGCTCTCTAACCCAGCCCGCAAAACCAGACACGTGCCGCCAAAATTCTCCCAAGCCGACACCGGAAGCACCTCCAACTCCTCCTCGCTCACCCAAACCGTGAGTCCTTCTTTCCACGTGTCACTCTTTCATTCAACGGAAACCGTTTCAGCTTCTGTTTTACTTGTTAGGTTGTGGGTGTTCTTCATTTGGCGGTGTCCCTGGGCCTTATTCTGGCGGCGGACAAGTTTCTGAAGCAAGCGTTCGTGGCCGCGGCGATCAAATTCCCCAGCGCCTTGTTTGGGATGTTCTGCATATTCTCGGTTCTCATTACTCTCGACGCCACCGTGCCCTCTGCCGCTGCGGCATTGGTGAGCTTCTTCGAGCCGGCGCTTTTGTTCATTCAGAGATGGCTTCCGCTCTTCTATGTTCCCTCTCTCGTTGTTCTGCCCCTTGCCGTCAAAGATGTTCCCGCTGCCTCTGGTCTCAAAATTGGCCTTATTTTAGGTCAAAGCTTCTTTCTTTTCTTTCTTGCTGAGTTGCTTTTAAAGTTGCCGCCTTTTGGGTTGAAGTCCAATTTGGTTTTTAAACGCTTGAGATATTGTCAGTACTAGAAAGTATAAAATATTTTATACTTGAAAGTATAAAATATTTATTTTGGGTTGCATAACTTTATTACTGTTTTATTTGGTGTTCAGTTTGGAACTATTAGTTCCTCAAATTACCCTTAATAACCTATCTGTTTTTGGGGGACCAATTTGATTATTTAGAGTTAATTTTTAGTTACTCTCAGCATTTTTTCATAAACTTCTCATGACATTTTAAATTATGAAGGGTCAAATCTGCCCTATCTTTTGCATTATGATGAGCCTGTGCTGATTAGTGTTGAAAATTACTGATATTTGTATTGTTGTTCAGTTGGAGGATGGCTAGCTACACTTTGTGTTGCTGGTTACACGGCTATAGCAGTAAGAAATGCTGTGAAAACAGAATTGGTAGAAGCTGAGCCTATGGGAAAGCCGTCTCCATTTTCTGCCTTTGAAGTGTGGACATGGACTGCTGTTCTCATTATATCTTTTGTTTCTGCCTTGTTTTACCCTATAGCTCTGGGTACAAGTGCCAGAACATGCCTTCCGTTTTTGCTTGCAGCCACTGTGTTAGGCTACATGGTTGGCTCCGGGTAAATATTTTCCTTTCACTGCTGCATATACAAGTAGACCATTGCTTTTTCCCTCGTACAAGATTTCTCCCGAAAAGGCATTAAAAGAAGAGAGTATTCCTATTTCCATGATAATGCTATTAAAATTTTCTGCTATCTGTTATTTTTGAAATTTTATCTTTTCTAAAATTTCACTAATTCTTGCTATTCTTTTTCCAGGTTGCCATCGAATGTGAAGAAGGTCTTCCATCCTATAATTTGCTGTGCATTATCAGCTGATCTGACAGCATTTGCTTTTGGGTATTTTTCCAAGTCAGGACTTGAACCTGTGCTAGGTATGATTGGAAGATAACTATTAGTTACTTATTATGTAGGTTTCCCTGAATTTTGGTTCCCATTTGCTGATTTCAACTAGAAAAGAAACATGAGATTTAAATTACTAGTTTCGAACTTATTCTAACTGCACAGTGTACATACTTATCATTTATGATAAGCATTTGAAGTCTGCTGGAAAGTTGAGTAATAGGTAGCGAACTATTTACTGTTCAAATCAAGTAGGTAAAAACCTTCTAGTAGGACAATGAGGTATCGAATGACTTTCTCCTAATGTAAAGGTAAACTGAGCTAAGCTCAACTGATTTGGTTGGATATACAACAGCCCCATACTTATGATAATGTAGAGTTATGTCACTAAAGGCTTTCAGTTTAATGTAGCAGAGTGTGATGAAAATTTATCAAACGATACTATTATGTAATGGCCTAAATTTGTTATGAATTGTTTCTTATTATGTATAAATATGAAGAGTAAATAAAAAAGTGATTTAAGGTCCGTTTAAGATATCGTATTATTGGAGTGCTTGGATCACTCTAGTCGACATGATATATGTAATAGACATAATGAAAATAACTTCAGAGGAAATAGAATGATTTTTTGTGTGTAGAAATGTTCTCCAATATGCTTTTTCTAAAGCAGCACCAAGTTTACTTGGGGTCTGTGAGCCACAGATCCATTTAAAGGTCATTAGTGCTAACTCATGGATTTATATCTTAATTCTTTTACCCAAAATTTGTTGAACTAATCGTAACTTCTGTTAATCCTACCATTGTTTGATTGACATCCTCAATATAATACGTGTGCTTTGTTTGCTTACTACTAGGCAAGTTGTAAATCCCTACTACCCTAATGTCATGGTTTATGTAGATGAAAAACAAGTTCTTATTTATTTCTTCCCCAAGCTAATTGTTGATTTGGTTATTTACTCTTTTAGGTTATATATTACTTATAGATCATGGCTAATGGAAGATTGTTTGGTAATGGAAAACAGAGAAAACAGTTATTTTCTGTGTTTCCTGTTCAATTTTTTTAAAACATAGATTGAATACAAGGTGACATTTTTGTATTTAAAAAGCGAAAACAGAAAAAGAAAATAAGAAATAAAAGCCCAAGTACCTTCTTAGGAGCTGTTCAGTTTGAATTTTTTAATTTTTTCACTTTTAAATAAAAAAGGCCACCTTATTTTTATTCAAATTCTTTCGTTTTGAATGTTCTGTTTTAAAAAATTTGTATAGGGCTATAGGAAATAATGATTGCAAGAATTATAAGAAAGTAATAAAAAATTGATTTCATTGTTTCCTATACAAAATTTTCTATACGTGGGAAGCAAAATGGAAACAAGATGGCATTTTTGTAATTAAAAAGATAAAAAAAAAAAACATTTTCTCAAACTTAATGTTCTTATCCGTTTGAATGGGAAGTAGTTTCCTACCTTTAAGACTTTGGCAAGGACTTTACTCTACACGCCTGTCCCAAGCTTCAAAGCGGTATGCATTGTACTGAATCCTAATCTCATTAAGACTTGGCTTGTCACTTTCAAGTTTCTAAAGCATTTGTTTAAGACCATGCATCAACTGAACATAGTGAAAGGTTCTTCTAATAGGAGAATCTACCATTAATTAATAGGATTTTGATGCCATGTTATTTTCTTCATTTGCAGAAAATTTGCTTTTCTAAGAATGGTTACGCCTAATCAATGATCATCTTATGGGATTCGGTTGGGGTTAGCTGGCATGCTTTTGGACATAAGTAACACTTTTTGGAAAATTTGGAAATGATCTCACGCAGTAAAAAAATTATAATTTAAAGGCTTTTTAAGGTGGTTGAACTAATAATTTCAGAGGTTGAAAATACAAAATATGAAGTCTCTGTATGTGTTTAGGCTAAGACATAATAGTTTACTTTGAATCCTTGTTTATGCAAGAATTACCAATAAGAGCCGTCCCTACAGCCTACCAATATATGGATAATCAACAATATGCTCCCTAGTGTCGGCACTAAAGAAGCTCCCATCTTCTGCATCTAGCACCCTCAACAATATATCTATATTATGATACAAGTTGTGTTCATGGTGCTTCTTGGATGTAGCTGAAACCATTAGCAGACAAAAATCTCCTTTCAACTCAATAGGGTACTATCTTTGTTCAAGAATAATTAGGAATTATGATGCTTCAAATGTCTAGTTTTATGGAGAGTATGCCTGGGGTTTGATTTCAAATCATTTTTTCCTTTTATCTGTCATACAATATGGTTATTCACTCTGGTCCACTGTTCCCATGCAATTCTTTTATTTATGCTATTTCAGCATACTATATCTGTACTTTGTCTCTGTTGATTATTTTTTCTACATCGTAGGATATTACCTTACAAAGGCATCCTCTAATCCTGGAGCTGGTGATATTTTGATGGGATTTTTGGGATCTGTCATTCTCTCATTTTCCTTCTCTATGTTCAAGCAAAGAAAGGTAACCATCTAAGTTTCCCAGTAAATAACTCGTACACTGCTGTAAAAAAATTAAGCAGATGAATACAGTGTTTGACAAATTGCAATCAAACTTATACCTGGGCTATGTTTGATATGTTATTTCTGAGTAGCTAATAATATAGAGTAATAGTTCTAATGATATACATTAATAGTTCAATAAGTGAGTATACCAGTACTTGATGCCAATTTTATTTGCACATTTAACCCTTGCCAGCCTCCTCAAGATTAAAAGGTGGATTGGTGATTTCATTTTTAATAATTTGACTAGCATTCATTAAACTTGAGTTAACATAATAAATATTGTATTATCATATTGTGGTAATGTTAAGCCACCAACGATGGGCTAATAAAGAGGATTTTGGGTAGTTTGCAAAAGGTTATAAGTACACATGGTAAATTCTCCCCAAAGGGGCGTGTTGATGGTAGTTTTTTTCTGTTTTTTGTCTGGATATGTAATTTAACTTGGTTATACTACTAGAAGCTTACCTATTATCTTTTTTTTTTTTTTTTTTTCTTTTTCAGTTTCTTTCTAAAGTAGCTAAGACCTGTGAAAGGTGAATGGAATAGTCATTGGGTTATATGGAGTTTGATTTTACGTGAATATATAAGAATTCAATAGAGCTATGAGCTAAGAACATATCATTTACCCTTGTACGCATAATGTTTCACTGGGCAGCCCTTAGCATGATTTATACCCAAATACCAAACTTGCTTTGCAACATTGTTTTGGCATCTCAAACATGTGATAGATGAATCATTTTATCATTGGCTACTGTTTTTTTTCTATCATTTTCAGCTTGTGAAAAGACACGCAGCTGAGATTTTCACCTCTGTCATCATCTCAACAGTATTCTCACTGTATTCAACTGCCTTAGTTGGACGTCTCGTTGAATTAGAACCATCTTTAACTGTGTCCATTCTGCCCAGATGTATCACAGTGGCATTGGCCCTCAGCATTGTATCCTTGTTTGACGGTAAATATTATGCCCAAACTGTAATCATTTATCTCCATAATATTATCTACTCTAGAACTTGATCGGAGTTGTGGAGCAAATCCTGAAATCATGCAGTCTTAATTTGTTTAAAGACTACATTCACAACGAAGGCGACACTAAAAACTTATAAATTGTTTGTTTGTACACAGTTCTTCTATCTCTGAAAATTTCCCTCCGTTTACAGGTGCCAATTCATCTCTCACAGCAGCTGTGGTTGTTTTAACTGGTCTGGTTGGAGCAAATTTTGTGCAAGCAACACTGGATAGACTCGGTTTTCGTGATCCAATTGCTCGGGGAATAGCTACTGCTTCGAGGTATATTCTGTGATCAATAGATAATTCACTTAATCAAAGTTCCATTTTCACTGCATTTCACACTTCTATTACCACCGCAAGTCACAGGTTACAACATTCTTCTTTCAGTTCTGTACCCTGATGAGTAGGGTGGGGACCTTTTATGATTCCCATTGTTGAGTTAAACTGATTGTGAAGAAACATTTGCTTATTTTCGCCACATTCACGAGGGATTTTTTGAAAACTTGGCGATTATTTCTCAAAAATGAAACTCGCAATAATAGTAGGACAACACTTTCTTAATGCATGGTTATTTACATGCTCTTGACTAAATATTGTTCACAGTGCCCACGGGCTTGGAACAGCAGCTTTATCTGCCAAGGAACCCGAGGCTCTCCCATTTTGTGCCATTGCTTATGCTCTGAATGGTATATTTGGATCTATACTTTGTTCCATTCCAGCTGTCAGACAAAGCTTGCTTGCAATTGTTGGCTGAAATTGTCATTTACTTCACTACCTGCTGCTATTCATTCCTTTCAATGCCATAATAAAGTGCTTATCTGATGGATGCACAAAAATGTATAGGCCAAAATTATGAACCGTGTATTCAGTAACGCCATTATGTCAATTGTATAGATAACAATAATCCATTTATTTATTTATTTATTTACAGTCTATGTCGGTAATTATCTATGTTGGACTTCATATTTTTCATTGGGAGTTCTCAACTTCAAAAATGTCGCCAAAATAAGATTACATTTAAAGAACTGCACTAATATTTTCCCTTGAAAGATCACCAAGTGTTACCTTTTTAGTTGATTTTAATTTGAATGAATCTCTCAACAGTGGTGAGTTTGATACTGGTTACATTTTGTTAACGACATGGTGGTAGCATATATTTTTTGTTCGTGACACGGTGTTAACTGTTATAGTTTTGTAGCTTACTATAGTTTCACTCTATTTTTATGATCATAAAGGCCCGTTTCTGATTAATGACGAGTGAACACAATTTTGAATGGTGTAATGTGGAATTGTTTATCAAGATAATGTGTGACTTACAGTATTATTCTTTGCAAGCACACTTCCAATTACATGGCATGTAGTGAAGAAAATAAATTTGATCTGTATCCAAAACCTTGAAAATAAATAAAGATGAAGGATGGTGAATCTGTCAGCAAGCTTTTTGGTAGGACTATCAAAGAGAATGTTGTGGTATGGAGAAAAACTGAAGATATTATTTGCTAAGATAAATCAAATATTCTGTTAACTATAAATTTAAAATATTTATGAAATATAAATAATTAAAATTAATAATTTAAGTTTAATTAATTAGTGTCAACGTCTCAATTACAATATTTTTAAAATACCTAAAGGAAATATTTATTACAAAAATTAATTAATTAAATTAACAATTTGAGTTTAATTTAGTGCCAATTTCTCACAGGCACAATTATAATATCTTTAATCATTAGAAAAATTGTTTGAAAGATAAATTAGTAAATTTGAGCTTAATTTTACAAACTTTACTACTCTTAATTTCAATGAAGTATTTTGTAACATTTTTTTAAATTTAAGTTTTTAAAAAAATATCACTGGTTATTGTACAATCAGTTCATAATAAATTTTCAACTTACACTCGAAATGAGTTAGCAGTATAAAATAACCTCTGGATACCTCAAAATAGTTTGAAATATATTTTTTGGTATTTATATTATAAAATTGTGATTGGTGCATTAGCATATAGTGCATAAAACACGGTGCTGGATTTTTTTCTTTTTTCTTTTCATCAAGTTGCAAAACTCTCTGAGATTGAGATTCAACATTGAATAAAATTTAAAGGGGGATTACACTAGTATAAATTTTATTAAATGTTATATTATTAATAATTTTATATACAAATTGATTCGAAATTTATCTTACAATTTTATATCATTAATATTTTCTATGCAAAATTTTATTAAAATTGAAAAATAATATATATTTGACTAATTTTTTTTTATTTTAATATATTTAAAAACTATATATTACGGTATTTTTATTATACAAATGAGACGTGAAATGATTTTAAATTAATATAAAATTTATCTCAAACGAAAATTTCAATTTAAGTATAAGTTTAAAAAAATATGAATTTAATAAAAATATATTAAATGACATAATCTTTAATAAAAGTTAATTTGATTTATCTCCAATTCCAATTTATAAAGAGTGATCAAATAAAAGTTGAAATATTTAGAAGCCTCTTGGCTTCTTGTGTCTACTTGATGCTCAACCACATATAAAGACGTTATAAAACTTTATCACAACCATAAAATATGCACAATTTACAAAACTTGAAATTGGACTTCATTATTATCAAATTGTATTTTTATAGTTTTTCTGTACAAAATACACTCAGAAGCAGACATTTTTTCTTAGTTATTGGTTATTTTTAGAAAATACATTTTTTTTCTTTTAAATTATTCAACAACTTAATCACGGATTAGCAAAAAACAAGTCTTACACTTGTGGTAGATGAAAGACTTAAGCATGGAGGGAATTTTGCTTATAGATGAATCGTTCAAACGATTTTATGTAAATTGAATGCCTTTTGTAGTTTGTAGGAGCTTTCTTTTGTTCTTCCCAAAATTGTGAATATTACACATTAATTGTAACATTTATACACTTGCGTGGTGATATGCACAGAAGCTAGAAGAGAATTTCTTTAATTATGTAATTATCTAAAAAAAAAAGTTTTTCTTAAAATAAGATATGATAACAGATCTTTAATTAGCTAATTATGTAATAAACTATGAGGATGCATCTTATCTTCTTAAGAAAAATACCATAACTATTTGAAGAACAAAATATGGTGAATAATTAAGGATGACACTTGGGATCCTTAACACGTGTTCAAATGTAATTTTGATTTGGCCCAGGTGCCAGATTTTGGAGGCATTGCATGAGTTGGAAGCAAAAAGAATAAGGTATATGAGTTGTTCATTCCTTCTTCATCGCCACAACAATACTGTATTATACTATTATAGGACTTCATTCTCCTTTCATTCTACTTATATATAACATTTATAGCTTTCTTCTCTAAGTCTATTACCATCTTTCTTGCTTCTTCAACTCTAATACAGGTTTGGTGCATTATCTTCTTCTTGCTGTCTTATATGTTTCTGAAATGCTTTTCACGAGTTAGTGGCGGTTTAATCTCGTATTTTGTCTGCATGCATGCATGCATGCCTTTTCTCTCTTTAACCTATAACATATTTTAATAATTTAAAATAGCATTTAAAAATATAATATTTGTTTATTCCACTTTCACAGAAGGTCATTAGTTTTTCTAAATTGTAGATAATCATTCTATTTTAAGAAAACTTGAACTTTTGTTGGAAAAGAAATAGCATACGTAGAATTTATTTCTTGCCCTTGGATGAAAACTGTTTTTTAGCAGACACATATCTAGATTTTTAAGATGAAAGAAAAAACAAACCACACATATATAAGAGGTATAGGAGGGTACAACGTAGTAACATTGGTGTCCAACGATTAGTATCCTCAGATTTGATAGTATTTGTTTGTGTGGAGGAAAAGGAAGAAATGTTGATCCAACACGTGTTGGAACATAAAGGAGTTGTGCAGGATGAGGTGGTTTATGGGGGCGTTGCATGATTTGGAAACGCAAGGAGGAAGCAGTAAACAGTTTCGATCTGTTCCTTCCTCCTTCATCGCCTCTCACCATTTTCCTCCTTCCACCCTTTCATAGGGCCACCACCTTTCCTCCTCCTTCTTCTTCCTCCTATTCAATCAATAATAATAACACGTTTCATTCTTTCCACCCTCCCACATACTGATTTCATCTTAGTTTTCCGTGCTCTCTCATCCAGGTTTTTATCTTTTTTTGTTTACGTTTTCTTCTTCTTCTTGAACCAGCTTGTTATTATGTTGTTTTTAATGCTTTTGTTCACGTCTGCATGCATGATTTTGTGTACTTGAGATATGGTAAATATTTGAGAAAAGGATGGAAGAGATAAGGATAAATGGAAAATTTGTATCAGTTGGTTTTGAAGAGTACTGGACTCTAAAAAAAATGTTGTTAATAATTATATATGTGTGAGTGTGTGTAGCAGTTTTTATGGAGATGATAAACTGCGTTTGAGGCTGCACTTGTAAATTTTCTGAATTTCTATGTGGTTTTTCTTGCTGATGTGATTAATTAAAAGATAAAAGGGATATGTTCATTTTCGTTATCAAAGTTTTCAATTGGGTAACACTCTTAAAAAGTTAAGACAGGAGAATCGGATGCAGCTAAGATATACTGGAAAATCACAGGCATTTGTTGTTGAGCAATAATGTACAAAATCAAAAGGTGGAAAATTTGAGATTGTGCTTTGAAATGTTCTTATTTTTATCACTTGAATTTCAGGCATTGTTGTGGTAGACCCTGTGAGAAATATTGAAGAGGGGCCTCTTCAAAAATCCTCCATGGAACTGCAGCCAGAATCCCCTAGGGTATTTACTCAATCTATGAACTCATCAAATAATGGTTTTTAATGGGTAGGAGGAAAATCTGATATTACTGACACCAATCAATCACAAGATAAGACTAATGAAACTTCACAAACTGTTTCCTCTCAGGGAAGAAATGATTCTCCAGGAGCTTCTCCTAGGTTTTCTAAGCATTTCATTGACACAGCTGCGCCTTTTGAATCTGTCAAAGATGCTGTGTCCAAGTTTGGAGGAAGAATTGATTGGAGATCCCGTCGAACCCAAAGTCTGGTGGAGGAGGTATATATACTGTTTGTATTTATGCCTAACATTTTCTTAATGGTTTTGAGTTTCTATAAAGCACCATTTGCAAATACCTTGTGTAGGGAAAAGTGGAAAACCACTAAATTGAAAACATGTTAATAGATGACCGATGACCAAATTACAGTTGATTAAGCCTAGTAATCCCTTTATAATTTTAAGGTTTTAAATCAGTTTTTCATGAACCTTATAGATAAAAGATGCATTTACAATTATATGGTGGACTAACAACTTCTTTTCTACCTTATAGATAAAAGATGCATAAACCAGTAGTTTAACCTTTAATTTTTCAACTTAACAGAGAAGCAAGATTGTTGAAGACTTCAGAAAGGAAGAAACTGCTGAGGAACTGGAAAACACCAAGAAGCTCACAGAAGAGCTCAAAAGTAACTTAGAAAAGGTAGAAAAAGAGGAGCTTCTGGCAAAGGAAGAGGCTGAACGTGTGATTCTCAGAATTGAAGAGGTGGAGCAGGACATTGTAAGTGAAGCTAGCATTGAAGCCAAGGCTGAACTTGAGGTTGAAAAGGCCACGCTTAAGGAGGCGCTTGCAGAGTTAGAATTCGTTAAGAAAGAACTGGACTCACTGCGTAAGGAGTATGCTTCTATGGCGAGTGGAAGAGATATAGCAATCAACAATGCAGAAGAGACTGTTGCTGCATCCAAGCAGATTGAAAAGGCTGTGGAAGATTTGACTGCTGAGTTGATTGCAACAAAAGAGGCACTAAACTCCTCACGAACCGCACACTTCGAAGCAGAAGAACAAACATTAGGAGTTGTTGATGAAGAGACTCACAATTTGAAACTGGAACTTGAACAAGCAGAAGAGGAGCTAAAAATACTAAATGAGAAAGTTTTGTCAGTCAGGCTTCTTAAATCTAACTTGGAATCAGCAGCCTCTTTAGTACTTGATTTGAAAGCTGAAATAGCAAATTACACGGAATCAAAGGAAAAAGAGGACTGTTACAAAGAACAGAAAGAGGAGCTTGAGGAGCTAAAGCACAACATAGAGAAAGCAACTTCTGATGTTAAAAGCTTGAGGGAAGCTTCTGAGTCACTAAGATCAAAACTAGAAGAAGAGAAGTCAATTCTAGCTGCCCTTAAGCAAAGTGAGGAAATTGCTTCGGCTGCGGTTCTGAATCTCCAAACTGAACTGGAGAAGTCTAAGACTGCCGCGATTTTCCTTGAGATGAAAGAGAATGAAGCAAGAGAGATGATGTCTGAGTTGCCCAAGAAACTGCAGAAAGCAGCAGAAGAGGCCGATGAGGCCAAATCACTGGCTCAGTCTGCTCAAGAAGAGCTGCTTGAAGCACAGGAAGAGGTTGAAGAAGTCAAGTCCAGATCAATTACATTAGAAAGTAGTTTATTGGCAGCACAGAAGGAGATAGAAGCAGCCAAGGTTGCTGAGATGTTGGCCAGAGATGCAATCACAGCATTGGAGAAGAGTGAATCAGCTAAAGGCAATAATGACCAGAACTCTTCCTCAATGGTGACACTAACACTAGATGAATACCATGAGCTCAGCAGGAGAGCCTATAAGGCTGAGGAGCAAGCCAATGCAAGAATAGAAGCTGCTAATTCTCAGATTAAGATAGCAAGGGAGTCTGAATATAGAAGTTTGGAGAGGTTAGAAGAATTGAATGAGGAGTTATCTATAAGAAAGGAATCTTTGAACATTGCAACTGAGAATGCTGAAAAGGCCAATGAAGGAAAGTTAGCTGTAGAACATGAACTAAGAGCATTGAGGGTTGATCTAGAGTCACAAGAGAAGGCCAATGAGCTGAATGACCAGATTGCTTCTGAGATTGAGCCTGTGCATGAGTCATTAAGCCCCAGAGATGCAGTTGCTTCAAATAACACTGGATTGGCCTCAGATAAGAACAAAAAGAAGAAGAAGAAGTCATTGTTTCCTTCAAAGGTTGTAATGTTCTTTGCAAAAAAGAAAACACATCCAACCAAGTGAATGTAATCCTTCAACCCAAGGTACTGCATAAAATAACAATTCTAATATCTGAACAGCTTCTGTATTGGTTGCTCACTGAGAAATTGTATCAAGTTCTTTGGTTGAAAAGAGGAAATAAGATCATTCAATGTATATATGGTGTAGCTTCTCTTTATTCAATATTTTAATCTTCAGTACAAAATTAACATTATTGTTAATCAAAAGGACTATAAGAAAGATAAAGAGCATATTAATACTTATGAGGTAACATTGAACTGATATAAAAATTAAACTAACTTGTAATAATTACAAAGGAAATATATCTTTCCAATTGATAATTAAAGTGTATGGATAAATAATAAAATAATAGAGATATTACTTTCAAAGTAAGCGAAGTAACGTCTAAAAGCTTTATTGGTTTTATATGTTCACAACAGAATAACATTTTCATCTTATAAATAAGACCAACAGTTTAATGTTAACTTTCTAAATTTATATATCATTATAGGACAACTTATATTATTATATATGAATTTAATTAAGTGTGAGACTTTAGCAGACATAAACCTGCTATATATTTTGAAAAAAAAAATCTTTGAAAACAACATTAATTAATTATTATTTTTAATGGTTTTCTTTTCTTATCATACATTAAAAATCTTCAAATCATGTATATTTTTCTCTCGTCATATGTAATTGACCATTTGGAATAGAAAAAAAACCCAGAATTCTAATGTTTGATCTTATCCTTTTTTAATTGCCATGACATAAAATTTAATGATAGAAAATTATCTTTTTATAATGAAAATTGAGAAAGAGACATAAATATCTTGAGAATGCAGAACATCCTGCTAGACTTTTCTATTCATTCATAACTACTGTTTTAATCACATATTCATACATAACTACTATTTTAATCACATAATTTGCTATTATAATCACAACTAATCTAATATCATTATTTAATCCTTATAACTAATCTAAACTTCTAAATATTTAATTTATTAATAAATTGAATAATTTAGACTAAATATTCAACTAAAAATAAAGTTAATCAAAATATATAAGTAGATATAAATTTTTAGCTTTAAAATCTATTTTTTAATATTTTAACTTGATTTTCAACAAATGTTATTAAAATACTAATCATCAGTAATGTATCTATTGGTGATCGACTCCAGAAATTCTCAATATGATACGATCCGTGTGCAATTTTCAGGCTGAAACGTAAAATCTGGAAAAATTATCGATGCAGAAATAGAGTTAAACGAATCAGAATAGAATGAAGGAAAAATAGGACGCCACAAACGATTGACGTTTGATAAGTCCTTACGATCGCCACAAGAATTGGAAATTCTTGATAAGATCAAAGATTCAAGGAAGAACCCTAGCAGAGAAAATCTCACACTGCAGAATATAACATCCAAAATCTGCCTTTTCATTAAACCCCACATGATTTATACAAATTAGGTCTGAAGTACTAAAATGCGTATAAAAGACAAATAAATTGTCAACATGACAAACACAGATAAAAGTGGCTCTGTGGTTAATTGAGACCAAAGAAGCTCAAGGTCTTGGTCTCAAAACCTGTCACCAACATTTATTTATTTTATTATTTGTCTAAGTAACTATTGGCCTTCAATTAGTAGTACATTTTGAATTATGGCCTCTAAGTCTTTCTTATTTGCC
>Ga0209700_105628_pt1 | contig 20791 bp, 9 predicted proteins | sample SiratroredBW_FD_187528 | JGI IMG/M metagenome (GOLD analysis project Ga0209700, IMG submission 187528) | Root nodule microbial communities of legume samples collected from California, USA - Siratro red BW (SPAdes) (version 2) | ecosystem: Host-associated > Plants > Roots > Nodule | place: USA...
GTAATATTAAAAATATTATTAATGTAAATATAAATAATATGAATAGAAGTATTAATAATATTCCATATATTAAAAAACATATAATAATAATAATGTTAATATAAATAATAATAATAATAATAATGTTATCAATAACATTAATAATATTTTTTTTGTATAAATATTAATAATATTGAAAACTTTAAAAATATTAAAAACAAAAATATAATATTGATAATAATAATAATAATAATTATAATTTTAATAATATTATAACTAACAATATTAGAAATAATAATAAAAACAATGATATTAGCAATAATATTAATAATATTATTAATATTAATAATAATAATGATAATATTATTAATAATACTAATGATAATAATAATATTAATAATAATAATACAAATTTAATAATAATAGTAATAAAAGTGTTAAAAATACCAATAATATTTGTTATAATATTAATATCAATAAAAATATTAATATTGTTAATAATATTCATCTTTACTAATGTTATTATTGATAAATCAATATGAACATCATTAATAAGAGGTAATAGTAGTTTTATGCACAAATATAAGTTTCTAAGTATTATCTACGGACATAGGTCAGTAGGTATTACCCACGGACATAGGTATGTAGATATTACCTACGGACTTAAATCCGTAGGTATATCTACAAATACAGATCCGTTGGTAATAATCCGTGAATAATGCTGAATTTACCTAAAAATACAAATCTGTGAGTAAATTGAGTTTTTCTTGTAATGTTAACGATTAAAAGTTGCTAATCATTTGTAATTATATGACAGGCATAAATCTCTAACTTTATTTAATATACGAGTCTTTTAAAAATAGAATTAAGTTTGTATATGTCTATTGAAGTTATGAATGAAAATTTTAAGCGTGATATTGATAATAATGTAGTTTTCTTTATATATTGAAATATATATAAATTAATAATAGTTAGAAGAAGTTTTGAATTGTTAGTTTTTTTTATGCACTTATATGAATACATATATACATATATATACATATATATATATATATATATATATATATATATATATATATATATATATATATATATATATATATATATATATATATATATATTAATATTAGATGGTAATAATGTGGGAGTGTTATCACATGTAAATTTTGGTTCAAGTTGTAGAGAAATGTTTTTCTTTGATTTTTATCATTTCAAACTTTTAAACTATTACTTTTGATTATCTTATATTTATTTTAAGATGGATAAGTACTATTTATTTTATCGATCTTAATAATTGTTTTAGGTGTCATATGCTAATATTATATTTGACCTTTTATTAATAGATAAAGGGTTAACTGCATTTTTTAGTCCTAGGAATAAAAGAAATACTACCAATTTTAAAGACTAAAAATATTTTTTTTTTGCAAAAAATACTAAAATTAAAATTTATTAATTTTATATGGCCTAAAAACATATTTAGCCTACCAAGAATATAAACTACGTAAAATTATGAACACCTACCTAGAATAATGTACAAATAAATTAAACAGATAGTCTAATGTTAAAAATATAGGCGTTATATGATAATATTTAATCAAATAAATATTTTCATTTAATTTGTTAATTAGATCTACACTTTCTCTTTTTCATATTATTTATTGGTCACTTTATGACACATCTAGGAAATTGAGATATTCAATTGACAAAAAATAAAAAATATATAATTTTGAAATTTAGATATTGTAAAGTTTTACAAAACTGAAAACTTAATTGTAAAATTCACTAAATTGAAAGTTTAAAATTCACGAAATAGACAGTTGATTGAGTAAATTTACAGAAGCTCAAGAGTTTGATTTGGAAGCAGATAGATTGATAAAATTCAGTGATAAATTAGCAAAAGTATAAAAGTTTAATGTAAAATATGCAATTATTATTTTTTATTTGCATAAACTAAAAACAATTAAATTAAACAAGAATTTAATCTAATAATATAATAAGTGATCTATTTCAAGTGATCCAAATTTAAATTCAAAGGTAATTCAAAATAGTTAATTCAGCAAGCATATTAAGAAATGAGTAATTGAATTGTTTAGTTTTAAAATAACGTATAAACTACAAAAAATGTAATTAATAAAATTGAATAATAATTTTTTTATTAAAATAGTTTTTGAGTGGACAGAAGATCTCGCAAACCCTACAACTTAATGGGACATGCATTGCACGGGTCAAACAAGTTAATATTATATATTATAGTTAAATGGTAATTACTCTGCATCAAATTTCTTGATTATAAATATGCGGTTCCCCGCAAACTAGTTCTCTTGCCAAGATGTTGAATCATTCTTCCACAACCAAAACTAAATCCAATAGCTACTGATTATTCTGTTATGATCTGCCCAAAAATCAAAGTTGAGGATAACTATGATTTCAATTACCAAAAAAAGACAACTTACTGCTTTAAAAAATCATGGTGAGTTGAACTCACTGTTTCACCTAACATAGAAGTTAATAATAAATCCTGATTTGATGAACATATTCATTCTAACTAGTAATAAAGAGCATATATATATATATTTTTTTTATCGCAATCAGTTTCTCCGACATATAATTGTGCAGAGTTTTGGTATCCGCGTCTAGAGAAGGAAACGAGAACGGGAATTTTATTAGCAGAATACAGATCTGGCCATAACACTAATACACACATAGTTGGCGGAAATTTTCAGGATCCAAGACATATTGTTATTACAGTGATGTAACACAGTTATATTATATGCTTAGAAGTAATTTTACCACTCCAATAGTTGGATGTAGATTGGGTACTGGCTATTGATTATTTTCCCCTCGGTGCTAAATGATTTCACGGCGGGAGTGAAGATCCTCTACGGCCGGCCAGAGGGACGATTTAGGGCGGTTATGCGAACAGGCAAGGAGGCGCCGCCGCCACACTGGAAAAGTTTTCGCCCTGCACCCAGTAAAAAAGTAACAAATAAATACTAAGATTCTTCACCTTCTTAGTATTGTACTAAAATTAACATTAACGTACCAGGTTTAATGTCAGGTTGGGCAGCGGCTCCCAGGTCGAAGGAGATGAGCAGTAAAAGAATTGCTAAAAGAGCAGCAAATGACATGAGTTTGGAGAAAGCAAGGAAAGCCATTCGGAAGTTTGAGAGTTGGAAGGTTTGGGTGTATGAATGAGAAGAGGTATTTTTGTAGATGTTAGAGATAGACCATAATTTAGACGCGTGAAAATCCCGTCGCTGACTGAGTCTTCACCCTTGGCTAGTGACTATTTTATTATGTTTTGAAGTGGACAGCACTGAACAGTATTGGAGAAAATAAAACCTATTAGGTGGGGTGTCACATCGAATAAAATTACTAATTTCTAAACAAATTGCATACAATTAAACAAAAATACTAGGAAAGACTTTGATGAGTGGTTTTTCTAACTTTACAGCTAAAGTCAAGAGTCAAGAGTCAATTCTGTCTGAGTCTTAATATATGGCTTTAATTAGGTGGCATGCAATTTGAAGAACAGTTCCTATATAAAAAACTAGTTTTAAACATTTTTTTTCTTCTTCAATTTAACCAAAATATACGTCCGTTGACTGAATGTAATAAGTTTCCAGAATGCTTTTTCGATGCTTCTAGGCAGATTCCGAAAGCTTAACCACAACACTCAATATGTTAAGATATTTTAAACAAATTAACGTTATGCACAAGTATAAAGGTAAATAAAGCATAGTTAAATATGTAATAAAATCTAAATCAATTGTGAATGAAGTTTTGGAAATTACTAAAACTGAAAAGAAATTTTAGAAAAAAAACAAATTTTTTTAAAAATCTAAAACTATAAAAATGTATATGTCTATCATCTACACTGAAAAAGTGTTATAAATATTAACAAAATATTTTACTTATGTTATTATATTATTATGATGTAATATAATGTTTGAGTCTAGTAGTTAATTCTCGTCAAAAAAACTATAACGTATGAATTTAAATTAGTATAAGTCTATAAATAAGTAATAATTTAATGTATTGGTGGATTATAACGTATTACTTTATCATAACGTATGTAATATTAGTTCACACAATGGTTGTAATCCATTGCATCGTCACATCCTAGTCACATTCATAACTTTTGATAACAAAACAATTTAAATAGGTGTATTTACTTGAATTTATTTGATATTGTACTTGATTACATCTAGTATAAACACAAAAATAATAACATTTAATGTTATAACACATGACATTATGTTAGGTTGATGTAATAGTACTAATTAATTGAGATTGACATATCAGTCTATTATTGCTTCTTAGGTAAGGAGTAGAACCATGAAGTAGTATGATATTTGATTGATATTACTAGTAGGTATAAGTGACACTTACATTGAAAATTAATTATTATAACATATTTAAATAATTTACTATATATTTTTGATAAAGAAGAACTTACTCATACATATATTGTACAAAGTAAATTTGTGTTTGTCCTTTTATTAAGTTACTGGTGACCTATGGTTGTGTTTCTACTCTTTTGTTGACCATTGAGTAAATGAGTTGAGAGACTAAAAACCATAAACATCATGTGTGTCATGTTTCTCTTTATTCAAACACAAACCATACATATACCTAAATTGTAATAAATTATTAACAATATATATAATAAGTAATGAATATAAATGTTTTAAACAATGAACTTACATTATCCATAAATACACAACAAATATATTTAGCTCTTAGTTGTCCAATGCAATCTCCAACAAATCAAATCTATGTAGGTACAATAGTATATCATTGTCCTTGCCAAAAATAAGGGCATCCCATGACACCTCTACAGGATTTGTACCCATACCAATCTCCACCAATATGGCCATAGGATCGTCAATAGGCATATTTTCTTTCGCTCCATAGGCAACTTTGTCTGATGTTGTTACTACACATAAGGAAACATTGGCATTAGTATGATATCATATATTTTATATGTAACGATATATCAATCTGAATATATATATTGAAGTGTCTGATGTCAATCTCATGAGATGTCTAGGCTAGAAAATAAAAGTCTACAGTGTGTCTGTTGTTGATCTTTTTTGGCAAGTGTACCGAGTCAAAAGTAATATAGATTTGTAAAGTAAGGATATCGATCCCACAAAGAATAGTTTTGCTATTAAATATCAAATTCACGACTCATTAAGCAAAGAAAAAGTTTCAAGATTGGTTTAATTATAATTTGAATTAATACACAATAAATACAATTAAAGAATAAATATTAATTATAAAAAGAAGTCTACAAGATCTAGAAGGACTCTGGGATTGAACTTCATCTATCTCGCTCATTCATATTTTGGATTTGATAAAAACATACAATATTCGTAACTACTTACTATTGATGCAAATATAAAAATCATTCAAACCAATTTCTATGATATGAAATTTATAAGATACTTTCCCAAATACTGATCCCTCAGCTATTTAGTAAATTACTCAGCATTAAGAACAGATGTTATAAGCAATCAATATACTGAAATCTATCCCTAGTATTTCAATATATTGAGTATTTTCATCTAGGTCAGAACTCAAAAGTACTTCCCAGTTAAATTTAAGAATCAAAATCAAGACTCTATTGACAGATAAAATCTAGCATTAAGCATAAGATGAAAATACCAATTGAGTAGAAATTGAATATTATATATAAAAATAATCAAAATACGAATGAGTTCAAAAGATTGCATTCAACCCCAAAGATGAAGAATTTAGCTACCCATGGTAGCCATTACAAATCAATGAAAGGAAGATTGCAAGAGAAGAAGAAAATCTTGATTCTAGCTGTCTGCCTCTGTTCTTTAGGTCTTGATGCCTTCAGAAACCTTAAACTTGCCCTTTTAAACTTGTTTTTGGGCCTAAGTTAAGTGACTTTTTGCTTGGGCTTTTTCATTTTAAACTTTTTATTTCTTTTTTTCATGAATCTTCCAATCTCTTATTTTCTTCATTCTTTTATAGCTGAAATTTCACAATAATTAAGACCAAATGATTTCCTTTAACTCAATACTCAAAACCTAAATTTAGATCCAAAAACTCTCAAATTGGGATTAATTACTATCTTAAAGAACACTTAAACCCACAAGTACTCAAGTTTTCTCATGTATGAAAACACTCAAAATTGGTACTTATCATATGTGTTACAATAACAACCTATGATGTCAGCACAAGAATTGCAACATTAATTTAATAAACCTTTTCTATCACGACCTTTACCAAATGATAGGGGAAATGCACAATATGTAACATGGTGGCCCCTTCACAACACTTCGAGGGCCACCAATCGTGGGGTAAAGAATCATGATTTAGCATACAACTCACATAGGCTAGTAGAGTCAACATCTTCCCCCAATAGATCTACAGTTGCACAAGTCTCTTTGGTATTGACTCTAATAATAGGAAGTAGGTCATGTTGTACTATAGTAGGTGGCTACTATGTGAGTCCTAAGGGCTTTAACCACATGTCAAACTCTTGCATTAAGCGTTTTATAAGCTCCTAAGTGACCTCATCCTTTATCTATTGCCTCAACTGTTATAGATACTTTTCACTAGGTGCGATAGATGAATGAGATTCGTGTTGGATGAGGCTTCAAAGAGTGATTGAATCCCTACACCATATCCCATAGTATAAACATGTCCAGGGTGCTAAGGTCATCCAATAACAACAACAAGATTATGCTCTCCACTACAACCATTCTTGGCATAAGTAAAATATGCTTTAAGCTTTTCTCTAATGAACTTCTACTCTAACTTTTGATAACCACCACAAGGCAATAAGTGGTGGATTTCATTATGTTCCTAGATGGCATGTTTAGTAGTTAATAATACATGTAATGAAATGCTATCTTGAAAACAAAACATGTAATATTAACCTCATTTCTTAGATTATCGTGTTTGTAAAAATTGTTGTTGTGACGCCCAAATCTTTATACACACATTCAAATAATTGAGTGTCTACTACTCATTTAACTCTCTTTTTTTTTTTGGATACACTAGACATAGAGTTAGTCCATTCAATTGTTCTCTGAATAGAACCCTTAATGATATAAAAGTCATAAATCTATTTAGACAATTCAAGTAACTGATCTCTTCATCAGTACAATTTCTTCAGTTAAATCATTTTTATAATGCGGAATTATCAAGTTTATTGAAACATCATGTAGATTCTTGAAAACTATTATGTAATGATAAAATTTATTCCTTTAATTCACAACCCATAATAGTAAGCATCAGATGGAAGAATATATGTTTCCTATTTAAATAATTAAGATTAGATGATAATTGCGATTCATCTTATGGAAAAGAATGTTACTTAGAAGTAATAAATATAAAGATTTATATTAGACAATTAAGATGGAATGTGGGCTATAAGTTTAATGATTCCAAAAATTAATATTATCTCTTGATAGATTATTTTGAGCATAGTAAAGTATCATTTACTTGAAAATTTGTAATTTACTTCATCTTCATATATTAGCATAATTATTAGGTTTATTATACATCCATTTTCTAAATATTTACGAATCTTTGTCTTATCTTACAAAAAAAAGTACATAATTCATCCAAATCTATATTTTACGTACTTCTCTATTATAACAATTACACTATATACTCCTCTAATCATATATTAGGTGAGAAAAGATTGACTAAAGGATTATTGTAGGTTATCAAAAGCAAAAAGAAAGTGACCACTACTGGTCCATTTAAGACCAATGGAAGATTATAATTTTAGGCAAAGGTCATTGTAGAATGAGCAATCCCTCTAATGCCGTTGAGTTCTCCACAACATTTGTGCTCCATTCATTACTCGAGAAATACATCGATATTTCAGCAATGAATGAATGGAGGAAGTTAGGAGAGTTCATCAATTTAGTTGTGATTCATATAAATAAAGTAAGAAACAAGAAAGTGAGATATACATATGTTAAGATAATCTTACCTCAATAGTAGAAAAGCAAATAAAATAAATCCTTCAATGATGAGGAGTACAACCTCATTAAGAATTTGATGAAAAATCAAATACAAGTCATAATATAAATGATACAGATAACAACTTAAAAGCATTTGTAATATCTTCATGAATGTTGTTAGAAATAACAATTGAAATAATCTAAGATTATCATTTTTAATGACCCTATAATAACAATTAATAGTTAGGATAAAAGAACAATATCAACAACACCCTCCATCCAATATAATATACCCATCTAAATCTTCAAGGATTAAATTCTCAAGTCACAAGCATACTAAGAAGTATAACATGATCATGTAACTCAAGGTCAACATAAAAAAAAAAAAATCCATTCCAAACTAAATCAATATGAAAATCAATGCTCGAAGGCATAATTTAAATGTAATAAAATCAACACCATTTGTCTTGAAATTTAGCAAAAGTTTGCGAAATATTTTTAGATGTGAGCCTTAAGGATACCTCATTTTAAAAAAAACGGATCGTAATACATTTATCTTTTTCCCTTACCTTTGAATATTGAAAAAATATTTCTTCTTTTTCTTTTCTTTTTCTCACAATTTTTCTAGCTTTTTCTCACCTTTTTCTCACTGTTCTTCTTGTGCAAAAACTATGACTCATGTCCTCTATTTATAGGGAACATAGGGAATGTAGTAATAATTACTTGTAGTCTCAATTTAGTTAAATTTCAAAGTTTTGTTTTATATCATTTTGAAAAGATATAAGTGCAATAGTAACATTCTAATGAGGCAAAGTAAATGATGATGTTTTTATTGAAGCTTAACCAAGCATTAAAAGCTAAAAAATATTTACTTCTCTTATTTTTATTTATACCCATTTTACCCTTATCATATATTACTTAACATTCTTTAATTCATTTGTGTTTCCTTAGTATAATAATTCTCACTTCCTGTATCATTTAATACATTCTATACAAGTACAATCATCTTAGCATTTTGAATTGGATAAATTTTGAGTCATCTAATAACTTCTATAGTTTTTATGAGTTTTCAAGAGAGTCTCAATTCTTTGAAATACCTATGTATTAGCTATCCATCAAGTTCAACTCTTTCAAAACCATTTGTTTGTCTTGATTTTCCTCATAAGCAATCAACTCAAAAGTTAAACGAAAATATCTCAAACAAACAATTTAAAACAGAAACAACCTTACCTTGATGACATGTGAATCTCAACATTCATCTGATAAACAAATTTCTAAAGGAATATGAAAGATGGACCATCCATAGAGATTTCATTAGATGATCTTATGGCAAAAGGCTTCATCATATAAACTATATATATGTGCTAAATGATCTTTTGATTATATACTTGTTGGTTGTTCACAAAGAATAAGGTGTACTATATGCTCTCATGATGATACACATCTAAGATGATTTTGCCGAGTTAGATGATAGAAAATATAATAATAAGATTTTGATTAATAATTACCATATGGTAAACTTCTTTGAACTATTCCAATACATAACAGACTAGACGATATGATAGACAATTAGATATTAGACAATAGATAAACTAATATAGTAGAGAGTTTTTTTAAGTCAATTTTTATATTTCTAGAAACATTTCAATATGTAAACTTTGTTCAATACTTATTACTTAATTTAAATTAATTGTTTAATAATGAGTTACTTATGCGGCTAACAGTCATTCCTTTCATTTTATGAATATAATATTATTTTATTATTTTTGAAATATGTAAATTTTGGGATGTTATAATTGTCAAGTCCCTTCGTTGATACATGTGTATTTAGCACAAGGATTTTCATCTTTTCTTACACCAAATACATTAGTTGTTACTAGTTTTTTTTTTTTTTATTTAAACTGATGAGATTTTGTGCCATGGAAGATAAAACCTTCAATCACAATGTTCCCTCATTAGGAATATCATAATACATCTATATATTATAACATTAGAAAAAATTAATTAAATTTAATTACTTCACATATTATGTAAACAATGTAAGGTTAAACAATTAAACATCATTATTTAGCAGAACATTTTGTGAAATCATGTTCTAGTTCAATAACATAATCCCAATAAGGAGTTAATACAGAGATGTTCTCATGAGAAAGTATTTTGAGATAGCTGTTGAAATATTATAAATTTGGCTTAATAGGCACACCAATGTCGACGTCAATAGTCAACGATGTTTTCACACCATTAGCTTTTCCCATAGAGAGACCTTAATATAGTAGTTCCTCAACTAAATTTTATAAAAACACCTTGATCATATACCATATTCCTGTTATAAAAAAAATGACAAACATTAATAACATTAAATATAATCACATATATTTAATCTCATGTTCTTGGTGTCTATAAAAGTGTTTTTTTTTTTCGATTTACGATATGGGTGAAATTGAAAAAATTAAAAGAATATATAAAAGTTAAAAATAATTTACAAACCCTAACATAACACAGGCAGAGGCGATTGAACCAGGTGAACAAGATGGAGGAGCAACAACAAGTGTTAATGGTGGTGGTAAATATTAATAAAATTAAAATGTAATATTTAATTATTTATAATAATAAAGATAATTTAATTATTTATAAATATATTATTTTAAAATAATATTAATAAAATTTTAAAACAATGGTACAATATTAAATAATAGTTATAACAAATAAATATTAAAAATAATAAAATTATACAATAATAATAGCAATAAAAATAATAACAAAAAGATAAATTCATAAAACAATAATATAATATAAATAATTACTAAATTTACAATTTCCGTTAAATCTTCTACAATTAATGCTATTCAAATTTTATTTAATTTTATCAAAATTTACTTTTACAATTTACAATTTCAGTTAAACAATTTTACATGTATTTGTAATATCAGATATTTCTTTTACTGAGTTCATATAACATATCATGAATAATGTTTTAATTATACGCGATGTACATGTAACTAATAATATTTTATTTTAAATTAATTTTAATTATATGGTAAAATTATTATAATTTGTCAATTAAATTTTTTTAACAATCATACTTATCATATTACACGTAAACTGTCATAATTTCTTTTTTTAATTTTCTTCACTTTTTATTTTCTTTTCTCGCTTCAAAGAATCTTATACTTTTTACTCTAAATCCATATTTAAACTTGAAACCGAACAAAATATTATTATTTTTTCTGTTTTTCTTATTATCAAGGAAGGATTTGAAATATTTATCATCATGTAATAAATTAAAGTAACTGAAATTGACTTATCGATTTGACCATATATGGTATAGGTCTGTGGCTGATTATTGAGGATCGATACGTTGGCAACTTATGATGAGGGTATATAACCTTTCAACATCAAGTTGATGAGGTGATAAAGAGATAAAGGTTAAGTAAACATGGGAGAATGAAGTTAACCTAATTGCTATTTAAAACATAAAATCAAATATTTTTTGTTAGTAGGAGGAATTCCCCAGCACCCTCGTCCTAAGCCACCGATGCAATGAGCCTCATGTACATGCTTGGCTGTCGGTTGAGGATAGACAAACCCTCAACCTTTGGTCAGTCTTGGTAACAAGACATTCGTACTTGATGAACTGATCGTTCCATTATTATGCGAAGTAGGGAACATTAATTTGATAACCATATAATAATATTGTAGAACTTTCTGTCTTGCCAGAGTCATCGCGCACTAAATATTCCTAAAACTAGATGATTCTGAAAGTGATAATTCAAAATTACAAGAAGTTTTAATAACAGCCTGTTTCAAAACTTGTAAATTCGCTTTTGGCCTCTTCCAAAAACATAAATAACTTTCGGAATAGGCTAATGTGAAAGTCAATTTTAACATTTCGGAATAGATTGTTCTAAAAGCTTATTTGAAGTGTGATTTTTCACTTCTATAATGACCTATTCTTTGGATATTAAAATTGGTTTTTGAATTAGCCTTTTTGAAAGTCATTTATGCCTCTGAAACAGGCCTTTAAAAATGATTTTATGTTTTTGGAACTTGTCATTATGGAATGCAAATTTTGACTTTTGAAGCAGGTCATTCCAAAACCTAATTTTAATTTTACAATTCTATTTTTGTGTTTTTTTAAAATTTTGAATTCATTAGTTATTGCATATTGATAAATGTAAGTTATTGTTATAGTTAAGGATGGAGGACTATGTTTATACAAGAATATTTGATGAAGTTGATAAAATTCTTAATTTAAAATAATTAAAATTAGTTAACTTTGATGGTAGTGATTTCATCTATTCTTTCACGATGAGGTAAATTTATTTAATGATATAATTTATGTACAAATTTAGATATCTTATATGATAATATGTAATATATTTTGTTATAGGTATTTTCAATATGAGATGCTTTACTAGAATGGGTTCGTGGAAATGTGTTTCGGCTTGGGTTTGTAATTGTGATACTTAGATTAGACAAAGCAAACAGACAAAAGGAAGAAAAACATTTGTGTTATTAGGTTGTGAACGAAGTAGTCAGTGTATGAAATACAAGCAGGAAACAGATGTTAGTATTACTGCTTCAAGGAAGTGTGTTTGTCTTTTTAAATTGAGAGACAAACCAATTTCCAATGAAAATGGTTAAGTATTGAAAGTCATATGCCATTTACACAATCATGCATTGTTTGAGATATTAGTGTGTCACTCTTATATCGAAACATTAAAAAGTAATGAAAATACATTATTTATAAACATGATGAAGAGTCAAGTTAGGTTGACTAATATCTTGCTAATCTTACTAACTTTTCTATCATAAAAGACCATTTTTAGCTCTCCCCTATCCCTAAACTATAACATTAATTTTTTTAACCAACCAAACTAAAACTTAAATAACAATTATAAGTCAAAAATACTTACCTCACCTTCCCACATTCTCATGATAACTGAGTAATAAAGAACCATCGGTAGGTTCTCCAGAAAATGCCTCAATAGCATAAACGTCAACATGAATTACCTTTTCTATAATTTCCTCTATATACAGACGTTGTAGGCCTCGCTTCCTTGTCCTTGAAAACTACTATCTCTAATTCTAATCATCAATCAGATAATTATAGTTCAAAAAATAAAAAAATAAAAAAAATGTAGTTTATCTAATGGAATAAGCTATTTCGAAAAATGGAATAAGCTATTTCGAAAGTTATTTCCAAATTTGTAAATAGTTCTAGAATGACTTATTCCAAAAGTAATTGAAAACGGCTTTCGAAATGGAGTATTTCGGAAGCTATTTATGGATCCAAAAATACCTCCTCATTCCCCTATCAAACCCTAACCTCATCGTGGACACAACGGTAGACGGTGGCAGTGGCAGGGACAAACATTCCTGACAGTTGCAACACAATACTTGTGGCGGCTTCAGGAGTAATCACTGTGAAATGGATGAAGGTGGAGGAATATATAAAGGTGTAAAGTGGGAAAGGATATAACTAACTGTGCCATAAAACATCAGGGGCAATATGAATAATCTGTAATTGTATTGAGGTGCAGGAAGAAAGTGTGGAGGTGCAGGAAGAAGCCGTCTAAACCTAATAACGCTTGGCTCAGAGAACGACTCTGATTCTGTCAGCCTTGTATTCTTCTGGGCTGCCTAGATTATGTGCTTTTCTTTGGGGAATGTCTTTTTAGGCTTTCCTCCTTCACCTCATAAATTTTAAAGTTCTTACTTAATCCTTATTATAAGAAGATTGAGTCATTTATCAAAAATAATGAATTCCGAATTATATAACTTGAAAATTATTTATCTTTTCAAAATTAATAAACTCTGGATTATGTCATTTGAAATGACTTCCAAAATGAGTAATACAAAAATCACATTTTTAGGGAAAAATGACTTTCACATAATACAATCTCAAAATCACTCTTATCAAAATACATTTTCAAATTTTACAATCTGAAAATTTTTCAGAAATCACAATCTACAAGAAAAAATGGCGGAGACACAGAATTTAGAAAGGTAATACAATTTGAGATGTGCAAAGTAAATTGTCATTTACTTGGCAAAAAGAATCCCTTTCCTTCATTATACCTTTTGTTATTTTCTTTTTTTTTTTAGCAAAATAAAGAAATAAGAAAAACACAAAACAAAAGGATGTATGTTGCCTTTTTTTTCGCTTTCATTTTCTTTTTTCCAGGTTTCTTGTAAATCTTTCTTCACATATAAATAAAAAGTAAAAGACATTTTTTTTTTTTATTTTGACGCAAGCTCCATACGAGTTTTGAACATCTGAGTTGGCAACTATTGAACAAATAAACGAGGAAAGAAAGGAATAGATTCTGAAAATTTACCAAACACTTCTGTATTTTCCAGTATTCTCTTTTCAGTTAACTTATTTTTTCTCAATTCTAAAAAATAAATTAACAAATGAACAATTGCAAATTATATGAGGTGAAATATTTTTTGAAGACCATTCCCGAAGGTGGTAGCAGTGAGATAAAAACAAAGATAGCGAGGTTGTCCAAGTGTTGGGTCCAGAACTTTCACACTCCTTCTCAAACTCTCAAGACCCTTCTCCACCTTTTACCTCCACTCTCTATATATTCAACAATTCCCACATCTCACACTCATCAACACCTCACATCGATCCTTGTTAGTCTTCAATCCCACATTTCCTTTTCTTTCTCCAATCCCAATGGCTCAAACACTGTCAACTTCATCACTTCTACTGTCACCAAAAACAGGGTACTCTGCTAAACCCAAGAACAATGTTGTTGCACCTTGCATGGCCTCTTTTCCGTCGAGGAAAGAGTTTCCTAGGCTAGAAAGGATGAAAGCTAAGGCTTCTGGTGATAACAAAGACCACTCTGTGGAAGTACAACATGTTAACAAGGGCGACCAAGCGACCGCGGTTGAGAGAAAGCCACGTAGAACTGCCTTCGACATTTCACCTTTTGGTAAGATTGCCATTCTTATCCACACAAATGTAGTATACATAATTGTTCGTGCTCATGCATCATTCTATTTCCACCACTGACACTAGTTTTTCATATTCTTTTATTTTTCCTCCCCCTTAATATTGTAGCTTTAAGACAAAGTTTGGCATCATAAACAATAAAGAAAGAAACCAAAACCGGTTCGTAATAGATACTTAACTTGCCTACAGATATTGGTATAATCATGTTTGGTTTGATTCTGTTGTACATTTTCCACAGAAAGAGAATGAAATTTACCAGTGACAAATCTTCAGAAGTAACCATACTAGAGGTTTGAGAAACCGTGACAAGCATAACGAAGAGAAATAACTATAAACGAACGTTTTATAGAATCCTAGTTAAGTCAATTTGTACAGATAACTAAAATCTAAGCAAACTCATAAAAATAACATTTTTCAATGTTTGAAATTTAACGGTACGTGTCTTTGAGTGATGAAAGGTGATGGTAGTTACGTTTATCTGAAGTTGCTTTCAAAATAGTTAAACATGTACACTGAACATGCAGTGTGGCCTATTGCAGGTCTCTTGGACCCGTGGTCACCCATGAGGAGTATGCGCCAGATTTTGGATACAATGGACCGAATTTTCGAAGACACGATGACATTCCCCGGAAGAAACGTGGGAGGAGGGGAGATTCGTGCCCCTTGGGACATTAAAGATGAAGAACATGAGATCAAAATGAGGTTTGACATGCCGGGTCTTTCTAAGGAAAATGTTAAGGTATCAGTGGAGGACGATGTGCTTGTCATAAATGGTGGTCACAAGAGTGAACAAGAACAAGGTGGTGATGACTCCTGGTCAAGCAGGAGCTACAGTTCCTATAACACCCGTTTGAAGCTTCCAGATAACTGCGAGAAGGACAAGGTTAAGGCAGAGTTGAAAAATGGAGTGCTTTATATCACCATTCCTAAGACCAAGGTTGAACGCAAGGTTATTGATGTGGAAGTTCAGTGAGAAGTCTTGGCTTTGTGCTTTGCAACCCTGTATTTTACCATGTTCTTACTTTTTTTTTTTTTTAACATATATATACCCTTTGTACGGGTAAAATATGTGGTATTAAGTGTGCAAAAAAGTTGAAATAAATTGATGTTGTAGAATTTTCTAGCAATGTCAGTTGCTCCTCTACTAATTAATCAGATGAAAAATCTGTTTCGCTAAATCATGTCTTGGAACATGAAATTGGTCATAAGCCCCAAAAAGATGTGAAAGGAAACTAATCTGATAACGTGTGTATATCTTAATTAGGAGTTTAATTAACCTCCCAATTCCTGATTATGAACAAAGTGGGAAACTACAGAACTAATCGGTGACTAAAAATATAATGAGAAATTTAGGCGAGTCTTAGTTTTACAGGAGAAAGTTGAATCACACATGAGAAAAAAATTATAAATTTATTATTTTAAAGTTTTAAATTGGATACAGTGTCACATTTTTTTTATGTGGACTTAATCTAGGTTTTATTATTGTTAAATCTATTTTGTGAATCTGTTTTTGAAAGATCTATCTTTGGTTCATTTTGATAATTGATTCGAATAAGTAAATGCGAGAAGAACCTTAGATGTGAGGAATACAGAATGGAAGAAAAACCTTAGATGATAGATGTGAGGATTTTTTTTTTTTTTTTTTTTTTTTTTTTTTTTTTTTGTATTGAATGTTTTCTTGGTAGGAGTTGGGTTATACGCAAAAATGTGTAAAATATTGATACAAGTATAAAATATTTTTGCTAGAGAGAGACTATATCAATAGAAAGGATTAAAAAATTAAAAATTTAAGTGAGTCTAATTTTAAGTAGAGTAAAAATGAGAAAATATTTGTGGTTGAAATGTTTCTTTTGAGAGAAAGTATATTAATATAGAAAGGATTGAAAAATTAAAATTGAAGTGAGTTTAATCTTATACTGTGTAAAGATGAGAATATTGATGACAGTAAAGATGAGAAAATTGAGAAGGTTTTGAGAATGGAGGTGCTATTAATCTTTTATACTTGGGTTTGAGTCTAAGTTCTGTGAATCTCCTCAAAATCCCATCATAACCTGTATCAATGCAAAAATCTATGTCAATGTAAAGGCAAAAGGAATTAAAATTTAGAAACTACCCATAAATATTTTTCTATGCTAGGTTCTCTGTCTGCCTTTACATATTTCATTTCTATTAGCTTTTACAACCAAACTTCCTTAAAAAAAGAAAGAGTAAAGCATAAAACATTACAACTACGGCCACAAGTCCCATGACTACAACAGAAAGATGCTACAAGGAAGAAAGGAAATGAAAGGTATGTTGTATGTTACTCCTTTTCTTCTGGTATAGTGTCCAATTTGGGTTTCCGGTGGTTTGGAAACTTAACACCAACAGTTTGAACCTCCGATAGTATATCCTCTACGGAGATCTGTTTGTTCACCAACCGCTCAAGTTGCTGCTTCGTTATGATAACTTTGATTCTCTTTATCCCACCATCTGTCTCAACGTCCCTTAAAGATGCAAGGTTTGGAGGGGAATGCAAAGAGGGAAGCAAGTAGTATAATCTCCCTGCCTTCAATTCATGATCAAGTGAGAGAGGTTCTGTGACTTTCTTTGAAACACCAACACCAGAAGCTGGATAGTTTTCCAAGATATCTTTGACGTGGATTGGGGTGCTAAACTCTAGTATTTTCCCATCTGGTTTAGCTACCCTCACAATTTTAACCTTTTGTACCATGATGCAAGAGTCTGAACTGGGTTTACAAAGAACAATACAATTGCCCATTTTATTCTAAGGGGTGTATAAATGAGGTGGTTGAAGACTAAAAGCCCAGTTGTTAGAGAAAGCTATAAAGATAATTGCATGGAACTGTGAATATGTGTGAGAGAGAGAAAGCAGGGGATTTTGAGTGAGAAATGTGAGTTTTGAGGGTTTGAAAGGAAAGCATGTGAGATATATAGTGAGATGGGATTCTTAAAAAAATGGAGGGGTTGGTTTCGTGTGTAGTGGAGCAGAAAGGTGACTTTCCGTTGAGAAGGAAACTTGGGGATTAGGGCGAGAAAGTATGATATGTAAAAGAGGTTTTGTGTTGAGAATGGAAAATGAAAGATTTGTCAACACGCATGCAGCATAGGTCGGTTAGTGGAAGGTGGCGGAATATTGCATTGCTCATTTAACTATCTTTTCAGCCTTCCAGAGCCCAACTGATGCAGCAACTAGACTCCTATATGATTATGCACAGTATATGGTTGTGCCATAACAGTCTATGTCATCAATGCACTTCAAAAATTATGCAAGTGGCCTGATTTTGATTGGGTGGGCAAGCAGCTAGACTTAGCTTTTGGATCAAACTACCATGTCCCAATTAAGTGGGGAAGAAAAAAATCTACTATAACTGGATATAAACGAGTGGTATTTTTGTTCCTTTTTAATCAAGTGCAACAAAAAATCTTACTTTTAAATCACTTGGTTAGACCCTTTCTTCAAACTTTATCAGTTGATTTTCGCTGTTGTAATACTTCCAGCAACATGTATATATTGTTATGTTTGTTAATTTTTATAAAAATTGCATCACGTCATGGTTTAGGTGACGAGCAAGACAATTTCAAAAGCAAAAATTGCTTAATTTCCTCAGCGGTTCTAATTGTTTGACACTGATAGAAATTAAGGCACAACAGAACAAAGGGATGCAACAACAGAAGCCCATTCTTCCTTTGGCTTTCGGTAGGAAGGAAAGGAGAGATTGGATGGTTGAATGAAGAGAGATTATATTAAATCTGTGAGTGGGTCATGCCGGGGGGGTGACGCAACAAATGCAGTTAAAATATGTATGGTTCTGGTATATATAAGGAACAAAAGTTTAAGGTTGTGTGTACTTTGATTCATGCCTTTGTTTATATTTGCTTCTAGAAAAATATAAATTAGTTAACCTCTGCCAACTGCTAACTGCTATTTGGCTGTTTCTTGCCGTGTTCAATAAATAATATCAGTCTGTATGATACATTTCATGCCCATGATGCCTACTATTCAAATGAAACAGTAGCAGCAGTATGTGTCTGTGGGGGTAGCAATGGATCGTTATTATATCTTTTCTAAATAATCTTGTTTTTTTTTAGTCTAAATGATGGTTCTCACACGCTTTCGGTGAGACTCGTTATGCTCAAAATGCTGAGGTTGCTTCAATGTACAAGAAGCTTTATCTATCTTGTGGAAAGACATAAAGAGGCAAACTTTTAGAAAGTCACCATATATTGTCTAAAGCTTAATACTCAAAATATTGTAACTAGATACATTTATAGTTTAGTTTTCTCTTATTCATCATACAATTGAGAATTTACCTCTCTATCTAACCATTCATTGAAAATACCCCCACTATATGTGACATCCATTAACATGGAAAATTGAAGACATGGATATTTCCTCCATTCTAAATATCGATTAAAAAAAAACTCAATAACTAAATAATGAGAGATTATTGTAACTCAAGTAATTTTCTCAAATTAAACTTTTGAAAAATGTAGTTGTATATTTCTAAATTATTGAGTTAAGTGCATTGTTGGATTCAGTGCATCATTCTATTTAATTACAAGACATGACAAAATAAGAGTTCACACACTAGATAATTAACTAACTACATGTATTTTGATGTTAGACTTATTATTTTCTAATATTTAATTTATGTATAAAATAACTTTAATGATTCTCTATTATGACTGAAACCGTGATTGTATAAAAGTTTAAATGAGAAAAATCATAATCTTTAATGATTTTAGCTTTGTTAAAGATGAGTCAAATCCTTCTTTTTTTTTGTCACACTAGAGGTGTTTGTCTTCTATACTGTAAGTTGTTTTTATAAGCTATTGTAAACCATATTTTTAACAGTAGTATGCTACATTGGGGTATGAAGAAGCATAGGGTGCACATATACAAAATCATTACTTCTACCAACAACTATTGCAGACTTACAAGGAACGAGTCTTAGACCATATTTTATTTCATTTATGAGTGATGGAACACTAATAAAAATGTTTATGGTTAGAAAATAAATGTTAGTGCATAGGAGCCATCCATGTGTAAAATAGAGGCATAGTTTTGTTCACTTGCTAAGTATGCAATTTACTAGTAGGTGAGACAGTAGCCAATAAACAAATGTGTTGCTTTTGAGTGCTCGTAGGTGGTGGTTTGAGCAGACTTAATAACGTCATTGTCAGAGTGGCTGAAAAGATGAGACAAAGATCTTCTAAATCCACAAAGTCCATTTTATTATTATTACTTTTCTAAGTTGTTGAATTCCAACTTACTAACTCCATTCTTTTAAAATGTTTTCCCCTCCCTCACTCGCACATCAAACAGACCTAACCCCATCAAAGTTAAAGTCCAATTGTTTTTCAGATAAGAATTAAACCCAATAACTATTGGATTAAGAAAAACAACTTATTCCCGTAATTCTTTTTATGTAATATATTTATTTTTATTTTCTCTAGTTTAACATTCTTTACAGTACAAAAGAAAAAGGTGGGATCAAATTTTGAGGAGATAACTTTAAACTAAAAGTGAATTTTATTGTTCTACCGATTAAATGATAATTTCATTTCTTCATGTTAAATTTGTTATAATTGGATATCAACAGCAACATAATCAAATTATTCATACTGTTGTATATTTTAAAAAATATGTTACATTGATTTTTTTATCAATATAAACAAAGTGTCAAATGATTTTATATTACATGATACTCTTTATGATAATTATGTTATTATCATATTTTACCATGTTAATCTCAATTTAAAAAAAAAAAAAATTCTTTGATTCTCTCCTGATGAGACCATCTTAAACCAAGAGTAACAATAGTAAACAAGAAGGGACCAAGGGGTCTTTCTACCTTAACCTTTTTTCATATTGAACTATTTTGTT
>Ga0209700_105631_pt1 | contig 20786 bp, 13 predicted proteins | sample SiratroredBW_FD_187528 | JGI IMG/M metagenome (GOLD analysis project Ga0209700, IMG submission 187528) | Root nodule microbial communities of legume samples collected from California, USA - Siratro red BW (SPAdes) (version 2) | ecosystem: Host-associated > Plants > Roots > Nodule | place: USA...
CCTTTTCTTAATATTATTAAAGTTGCCTTTAATCTTCTCCTTTGCACGATCCATCTCCTCATATATGAATCCCATTGCGGGTTTTGTATCTGAATCAACTAACCGAAGGACCACCATAAGAGGAGCAACAACTTTTAAGCATGTACTGACATTCTTCCAAAATCGACTATCTAATACCATATTTTGAACCTTTCTCCCTTCCTGTGATGTTCCAAACTTGCTTGTTTGCCACTCTTCAGAGCTAAACATATTCATCAATGATGCTTTTAGTTCATGAAGACAAGCTAGAGTCAAATAAGCTGTGGCAAATCTAGTCACTCCTGGCCTTATCAAGTTCCTTCCCCTTGTGAACTTTTTCAAAATGCTAATCAGCTGTGTTCTACCATAAATGTAGGTAGTGATCTTTCTTCCTTTTTTTATGGTTATTTCATAGACCTTCAGATGCTTTTCAAAATCTTCAAAGATTAGATCAATACAGTGAGCAGCACATGGAGTCCAATATAAACGCTCTCTTTTTTGCATCAATAAGTCTCCAGCTGCCTTGAAATTTGCAGCATTGTCAGTAACTACCTGCACTACATTCTCTTCTCCAACAAATTCTACAACATCATCTAACATTTTAAATACCTTATCAGCAGTTTTTGATATGTCAGAGGTATCTAATGAATAGAGAAACACCGTTCCTTTAGGACTATTCACCAAAAAATTACAAATGGAATGCCCTTTTTTATCTGTCCACCCATCAGACATAATTGTGCAACCTGTCCTTTTCCACTCTTCCTTATATTCTTCAAGGACTACATCTGTCTTCTCCACTGCTTGTTTTAAAAGTTTCTCTCTAATATCATGATATGATGGAGGTTTATAGCCAACACCATATCTTGCAATCATGTCACACATTTTTATAAAAGCTGGATTCCTAATTGCATTGAAAGGAATGGCACTTGTGTAAAAGAACTCAGCAACTTGAGCATCAACTTTTTCTTTATCACCTTTCTTGTACATTTGATTCAGAGTTGCTTGAAGACCCTTACCAGTAGATTTATTTTTGAAGATATTCTTAGTGCTGCTAAAGCTCTGTCCACACTCTTCATCAGGATCCATCTGTTCAAGATTAGTCAATCTTCTTTTCTAAGCTGAGGCATCCTTAGCATCAGAAACAACTTTCATCATTAAAGCCCTAATTTCTTCTGGTACCGAGACGCAAGGTTCAGAATCGTATCTGGTTCCAGCAAGATGATGCTTAAATCTCAAGATGCCTCCATTATTAATCTTTGAGCAGTAGTTACATTTTACCTTTTTTCCATCAGTCCCGTACTTCCATCCAATGTCTGTTCTATTCCCTACAGAATTTTTACTTCTAGGTGGAAGAGAGGCTGATGTACCACCAGCAGAATTTGAAGCACTACCAGACATTATAGAAATTTACAGATACTGCAAAATAATTATAGTTCCAAAAAATTACAGTTTCTAAATTAAATAAAATATAAAAAAATCATTACTTTAAACTGTAATATGAACTGAAAGCCACGAACCAAAAACAGAGTAGACCTACTGAAGTTCATGAACAAAAACAGAGAAGACCCACACCCACCCGAGTTCCACTGATTGACGCAAGAAGGCTGCAACGACGTGACGGAGCGAGGCGAGCAGCAACGGTGACGCGATCTGTGAGAGGCGCGGCGGGCGGCGCGATCTGTGGGAGGCGCGACAGATAACGCGATCTGTGAGAGGCGTAGCAGGTGACGTGAGCAATGGAAGGCACGACGGGCTACGCGACCAACGACGGCGCGACGACGAGGTAAGGCGCGACGGGGCACAGGATTGTTGCGAGGCGCGGCGGCGGTGAACAGTGACAATGAACCCTAAATTAGGTGCTCTAAAAATCAGGTTATTAAACAACCCTAAACGTGAACTAAATGACCACTGTTTTGGTCGTTTTTTATTTTTTCACTGACTCGCTGACTCGTTTCCGAACTCGCGAGTCTGACCGAGTCAACCGGGTTTGCATCCGAGTCCACCGAGTCTACTACAAAAATGAGTTTACTTCCGAGTTGACTCGGTAAAGTGTAGTAGACTCTCAAACTCGAACGAGTTAGCGAGTTAACTCGCGAGTTTGATAACCATGGTTACCATTACCGAAGAATATTTTTACACTAGGCAGAATGTCAGTTTTCTATTAGTTGACCAATCTCCTACCTCTATTCTTCAGGGGGCATTCGAAAAAAGTCCGTTAGATTGAAAATCCAAAAGGGCAATCTAAGCAAAAGATAGGACAATAAAAAAAAAATGTGCGTGTTAGAAGTCATTAATTTTGTTCCATTGTTAAACTCTTTGAAAATCAAGCAATCATGATTCAAAATGATATATGGCCATGACTCTATATCCAAAACACTTTTGTAAATCCTTTGTACCCTCTTTGAGCAAAAAAAAAAAAAAATTTCTTTCAAATACCCCAAATGAGGATCATCAACAAAAGTTTAGTATAAGGTTTTGATAGAATAAATTCAAAAATAATTTATATGTCAAAGCTCCTAATTCATCAAGAAAGGAAAGGAGTATCATCAGAAGATCCTGAAAGCCTAAAAGAACATGCACATCAGACAATGAGTACATCGAAAGCTTCTCAAGAAAAGAAAAAATATGAAAAAGAAAAAAAGGAAAAAAATTGAAAGATAAAAAGAAAAAAGGAGAGAAAAAAAGAAAGAAAGAAAAGAAGTAAGGAAAATAAGATATTCTCAAAAGTTCATCAAAGAGGGAGTACAATACAGACTCCCTAATGAGAAAGAAAATAGAAAACAAGGTACATGATACAAAAAGCTCATGGAAGATGACCTTGGTTGGTTACAACATTTGGTTGATGATCCTTGTTTAAAAATAAAACCCCAGAAAAATAATTTTTTGAGCCTTTATATCCTTTTCTTCACAACCCTATAACCCTGGCCACGTTACAAGCCCAATAAAGTCTATATTGATTGTTGAATGATTGCAATGATTTTCATAAAGTTTAGCTTTTTAACAAGAGAACGTGACCGATGATGCGTGTTAAAAAGAAATGAAAAATGAAAAAAAATGAAAAAAAGTATATTAGAATGCCTTTTTCAGAAGATAGTCATCTATACACAGGTCAGCTGAGAATGAAAAATCAGAAGTGAGACTGGGGCATTTGATACCCTTGCTTTCCCTCACATATATCGCATTATACATACCAATTTGGGGCAATCATATTTTCAGTATCTTTGTCATCCCTCATACAACACTAGGGCAATCCAATTTCATCTGTATCCTTGTTACTACATTTTTTTTTTCACCTTACCAAGACAAGCAATCCCTCACACAAGTCTCATCATTTCCCTTGTACATACAAATTGGGGCAATTGCAAAGCCCATTTCCCTTTATGAAGAGTCCTTTACACTACCCTTATTGTCTTTTGAACCAGGTTGTTTATAACCTCCAAGTGTAAAGCCAACATAGCCAACCCAACACACCAAAATTGGTCAGGGTATTGATTTCAAGTAAATGATATATGATCTTAGACACGGTCAGGATCTCAATTTAACATTTTTAGGAATGACCCTCTCGCCTCAGTACAAGGTCAAAATGAGGAACAATGACCCTCTCATCTTAGTACAAGGTCACTTCAATTCAAAATTTACGGCCCTCTCATCTCAGTACAAGGTCAAAATGAGGAACAAAGACCCTTTCGTCTCAGTACAAGGTCACTTCAATTCAAAATTTATGACCCTCTCGTCTCAGTACAAGGTCGAAATGAAGAACAACGACCCTCTCGTCTCAGTACAAGGTTACTTCAATTCAAAATTTACGACCCTCTCGTCTCAGTACAAGGTCAGTTCAATTCAAAATTTACGACACTCTCATTTCAGTACAAGGTCAAATGAAGAACAACGACCATCTCGTCTCAGTACAAGGTCAGTTCAATTCAAAATTTACGACCCTCTCGTCTCAGTACAAGGTCAAAATCAAGAACAACGACCCTCTCTTCTCACTACAAGGTCAGTTCAAAAATCAATCTTTACGACCCTCTCGTCTCAGTACAAGATCAAAATGAATAACAATGACCCTCTCGTCTCAGTACAAGGTCAGTTTAATTCAAAATTTACGACCCTCTCCTCTCAGTACAAGGTCAGTTCAAGGTACGTGACCCTCTCGTCTCAGTACAAGGTCTCGACCTCTATCTATACATTTATTTTATTATCTTTTATTTTCATAATCGAACAAAATTAGTCTTTTTGTCCTTACTTATCTTTTACTCAGATAATCTGAACTTCATAAGTTTAGATCATTTGGTAAAATTTAAGTAAGGAGGGGCAACTGTCAACACCCAATTTCGTCCGGACAAATAAAATTATTCCAAAATATAAAACAATATAACATTAAAATAAAAATATGTGTTATTATTTAAATAAAAAAAGAGTTTTGGTTCCATTCTATTTTATGAATAAAGTTTTGAAATAAAATTCGTAAAAAGGGAAAAAAGTAAAGAAAATCAGACTATTAAAAATTTGTTAAAAAATAATAATAATAAAAATAAAATTGTCATTAAAGTGTTGCCATGTCACATTCTCTCTCTTTTTGCTTGCCTTTTCTAATGCCCATTAATGATACGAAAATTAATTGAAAATAAATTTAAAATTTTTAGAAAGGCTAGAAATTTGAATAGTTGATCTGATTATTATTCTGATTAATTGCCAACGATTCTGCTTAATAGTGATTAAATGCTGATGATTTTCAATTAAATGTTGATTGTCTAATAATTGGTGTATTTTCTTTTTGAATTGTTATGCTCATCCCTTTTATTTTACAGGCTCCATTTGGTTAATGTTCTAAAATAGAAATTAGATGATTTGTTTTATTTTTTGAAAAGTAAAAAAAATAATGATAATAAATATATATTTCAAAATAATAATAATAATAATATTAAAATAAAAAAAGGTTTAAGTATCTATTTCTATTGTTGTGTTATTTAGGTTGCTTTCAATAAATGTAAAAATGGAAAAACCAATAAAGGAAAAATGAATTAAAAAATAATAATAAAATGTTTCAGCCACATTACCTCCAATATTCCCCATTTTCACTTATTTTTGAATTTGATTATATGTATGGGAGGTTATGATGCCATAACAGCAATAATGGTACAATTCTATCCATTTTTCAGTCTGTGTTCGTTCTTGGGATTTAACAGTCAATTGGTGTCATAAGTGGGGATAATTAGGAATTAATAGATTTGAATCTGAATTAAAAGAGAATAATCAATTGACATTTCACAAATTATAATTAAGTGAGAATAATTAGGAATTAAGGGATTTAAAATTTGAATTAAGAGTGGGTTGACTAGAATTAGTATAAATATGCATAATGAGCAAGTGGATACACACGCGAAAAAAACACGAGAAATACTAGAGATACTAGAAAGGGTCCTGAATATTAGTGAGTAGATCGTTTGAAGGTGAGAGTTGAGAGAAGAAGAGAACATGCTTTTGGAGGATCTTCAACTGGTACGCTCTATTTACTCTGTGTTAAATACTTATCACATACATGTGGTTGCTCTGTTTGATGGTTATTATCATATCCTGAGGTTAATCCCTGATCTCTTTGATTTTAAAAAAATAAATAATAATAATAATAAAAAATTATAAAATATTTTCCAATTTTCGAGGAATGAGCTTTCTAAAATTTAATAAATTAATACTTCTTGAAAAAATATCAAAAATATAAATTTTCAAAACAGTCCTAAAATAATAAAGATAAAACATGTTCAAAAATAATAAAAATGAGATAAATATACTAAACATGTCTTTTCGATAATAAATATAAAAACATTTTTTTTATGAAAATAAGGTAATAGAAACACGTTTTTCGAAAATAAAGTATAAAGACAATTTAAAAATGAAATAAAAGAAAAAGTTTTTTTAATATAACAAATATTTATTTTTTCCGAAAATAATGAATAAAAAATTAAAAAGGATATGTTTTTTTAAAGTATAAAAACAATTTCTTTAGGATAATAAAACTCAGTTCCTTTCTCAAATTAAAATAAAAATAGTTTTTTAATAAACATTTTTAAATATAAAAAAAAATTCTTGTCCTGAGTTTCCTTTAAATAAACAATTATCAAGAAAAAAAATAATAAAATAGAAAATAATTAAAAAATTATATAAAATAAATTGCTAAAAATAAAAGAAAATATTCATAAGCTAAAAAATATCAAACCTCATCCAACAAATTTTTAAAATAGAACTACGTGTATCCTGATTTTCTATCATGTATAAAGATACGTAGGACCAAGGTCAAGCCTTGTCGGGCCCAAAAAAATAAAAAAATATATATGTTTGTTTGTTTGTTATTTCTATCCGCCTAATTATTATTTATTGTTATGATTTTTATAAGCATGTTTTCTTGTTTGTTTTGTTTTTTTATATATTTGTTTGTTTTGTCTTTAGTCTCATTATTATTGTTATTATTTGGGAAAAATGATATTTTTTTAAAACCACACTTATTTTTATTCATTTGATTAAGGGTACCGTCTTAGGACGGGCGCTGTGGGGTGCTAATACCTTCCCCACACGTAACCGACTCCAGAATCTTTGAATCTGGTTCGTAGACATTTTTATTTTTGGTTTTTCTATGATTTTCCATAATAAACTATAGTGGCAACTCCAAATTTCTAAATAATTATTTTTTAAATTAATTTTTTGATCGCCCCGTCGTGATTTCGGTTGCGACAAGACCATAACTAAGCTAGTGAAATAGACATGTTGTTTAGCTCATAACACATTAAAACAAGGAAAGATAATAACTTATAGTTTCCAATGTTTAAGAAAATCCCGCACTCAATTATTTTAGTCTAAACAAATACATATCATTCCATTCCACCCATTGAAGTTGAGAAAAATCTAAATTGTCTAACATCGTCATGTATTGAAGATTTATTTATAATGGTTAGGTAATGACACACTTAAAAATCAATATTTGACTGAATGAAACTATAGTTAACAATTTATCAACAAATAGAATATATGTAAATAGTAATCTCATAATAAGCTCGCTTACAATTACCAAGGAGGAAAAACTTGAAGCAATAAGTTATAAGTACCAATGTTTATATAAGCAGTAATAACACAATATGAAGTTCAAACCATTCATGCCTTAACACTACTGTCAGATTTTCATATTCAATTTAGAAAAACTATGATAAACTCAAAATGAACAAAACTAAATACAATTACTAAAAACATAATCAAAACACTCCGGTCTAACCAACAACCAAGCTACAAGCATACATGAAAATTTACAAGCCCCCTTTATAAAGTAACAATAAATCCATCAATAATATTATAACTACATTTCTTTCTCTATGAAATATTATCTCCAAATCGTCACTTCATAACAAATCACATTACATAGAACTATAAAGCAATATTTATTTCCATGTTTACTTTTTATTTCATGTAGAATCAGAACAAACCAAATATTCCTCCCAAACAACCAAAAATCAATAACAGAGCACACAACATACATTCACTATTCATTATTTTTATTTAAAAAACAAAATGCCCCAAATATAGCATTCCAGTTCTCCTCAAACATTTAATATAAGGAAATGTTTCACATTAAAACCCAACACATGTCTAACATCAAGTTTCGTGTTACACACAAAATATAATCAATAATCTAAAACATGACTTTTAAATGTACTCTAAACGTGTAGAATTAAGATAGAAATCCATCTTGATCTAGTTATGAGTGTGCACCCTCATCACTTTATCAAGATTCTTTTTCTTTCTTAATATTTTCATCTTCATTCATAACAATCATGTTAACTCCAATACAACAAGAATTTTAAAGATCGCATTACTAAACATACAACTAGAAACATTTTGCCTACTTCTCGATATTAAATTTAAACCAAAATATACACACAAAAGAAACACAATAAACTCACTACCCTCAGGTCATCCTAAGGACGAAGTGCTATGATACCAAATATAACATTCTATATTTTCACATAATAGGAACACTATCGCATAGAAATTCTATAATAAACCTAAATAAAAATCTCCGTACATTCATAAGAGTATTTCAAAATATACTTCTCCACATGAGATTTAATAAAAATATCTTCATACAATCACAGAAATAAAATAAAATAAAATTAAAATTCTCCATCAATTCACTGAGGAGCCACACCACCTGTCAAATCCTCTACTCATGTGTAAGACACGATCATCGCAGATTTAAAAATAAAACAACACCCCACAAAAAAATAAAGATAAGCTAAAGAGTTTAAAGAAATATATATTCATAAATTAAATTCCTATTTGGGCTTTTAATCAGTTGCTCGGGCCTAAATACAAACATGAAGAAATCCCTTTGGACAAAATAGAGTATTAAGGAGAAGTCCTCTAATTTGTATAAATTGTTTAGAATAGTTTTGAATAATTTGGGCCTTGTATTTTTTGGGCCATGTAATGTAAAGTTTGGGCCTTGAGGTCCATAAATAATGTTGGGCTTGATCAAGGAGTCCAAGTAGCACAAGGAGCTCTCTCATTGTGCCACTTGTCACCACCTTGTGAGAGCCTTGGAGTGCAAGCTAGGTTTGGGAAGCTTGTCATAAAAGCTAGGGTTAGAAGCTTGTCTTATAAGCTAGGGTTTCTAGACCTAGCTTCTCCATACCCTACCTAGATAGCTTGCATGGGAAGCTAAGTAGCTCATCCTTTCTTTTATAAATAAGAGGTCTAGGAACTTCTCTTGTAGACTTGATTTGAGTAATGAAATGCTACCAAATTTTCAGCATATTGCCTCAAGTTTCACATTGAGTTTCTTCTCCTTCAAGGCTTTCACTATCTTCTTCACCAAAATCGTATCAAACTTCCCTTGCACACTTCCTTCCATGGTGAATTCCTCCACATCCATTGCTTCTGCATCATGAGGAGCTCCTTCCATCCAATGTGTTCGGTGCTACAAGCTAAAGCGCCGAGGAGCCTCTCCATCAGTTTAGAATGCAAATTGGAGAAACAATAGCTGATATGCAAAAAAGATTCACAGATATAGTGAATCATTTCATCGGACTTGGAAAGACCTTTGACAAAGAGGAGCCCAACATTAAAGTGCTAAAGTGTCTTGACAAATATTGGCAGCTGAAGGTCACTGCTATATCAGAGACAAGGGATCTTACCACTCTGAGTACAGTTGTAATGTTTGGGAAGCTCAGAGAACACAAGCTTGAAATGAATAGATTCAAAGAGCAGGAAAATGAAGAAAGGAAAGTAAGAAGCATAACACTCAAAATTATTGCCTTGGAGAAGAAAGCGAAACCGATTCTAGCGAGAATAGTGAAGCTAAAACATTGAACCTATTGACAAAGAAAGTTCCGCAAATTCCTAAAGAAGAATGGAAAAGAAAAGAATCAACAATCTAAAAGGTATAATAAGAAAACTTATTCTAATTCCACTAACTTTACTTGTTTTGGATGTGGAAAGTAGGAACATATCAAGATGGAAGGTCTAAACCTAGCTCATAAAGAAAAGACTGTAGAAAAGAAGAAGTTTAACAAAAAAAAAACAAAGAAAAAAGAGCATATATAACATGGGATGAAAATGACTCATCAACCAACTCTTCATAAAAGGAGGAAGAAGAAATCAATTGGTGCTTGATGACTAAGGAGCAGTCTGAGGTAAGTAGTGCTAGCTCTAGTACTTCCTTAAATCAAGAAAACTACAGTACATTCCTTTAAGCTCTTTTCGAAACACATGATGAAGCAAATAGATTGGCTCTTGCAAACACTAGGTTGAAAAGTTTGAACAAATGGCTGGAAAAGAGAGTCAACTCATTAGAAGAAGAACTGGAAAATGCTAAAATCGATTCTGAACACTTAAACATGATTTTCCAGTCTTCTAACTATGATGGTGAATCTAGAAAACTAGCCAAGTGTGAAAATTGTGAGGTGTTGCAAGCTGAGGTTAAATATCTTGTGAAAACCTCTTCAAAGCTTAGCTTGGGAACTACACATTTAAAGTTGTTTTAGGTTCCCAAAACTGTGTTTGATAAAGCTGGTAATGGATATAAACCTATGTTTAAAAAGAAAACAAGAAAATTTAGCAGCTTTTACAAACATAGTAGCCAGCACACGTCACCCTTTCAAACTTGGATTACATCCATTTTTGATTCATTTTACATTATATGTTATGCGACTTTTTTTAAAAAAAAAAAACAGAATTATAAATAAACATGTCCACCATTACACCTTGTGAAAACTATTTTCGATGCTCGCCTACCCCCCACCGAGAAGGACTAGGCTTAAACAACTTTTTTGCTTCACCTCACAAATATATTCTCTAACCTCTCCCATAAATCTCATGCGCTTCCACTGTAAGCCCGTAAGCATATGAAGCACTACCATAGTCCCATGATACCCTACACTAACTTATTACTATCGCCCTCATCCAATCTCACGTAGTCACTTCCAATGCATCCCCATAACAGCCCCAACCAATGCAACGCCCTTAACGCCAAACTGCTCTCTCAAACACAGCACTCCTAACGTAACCTGTGCCCACCATGCTCACCTTCACCACCAACCGCCAATGCAAAAGTACCTACACCCTCAAACGTGCCTCTCATGCACCACCATGCCACCAATACAATGCCACACACCCTTCTTCTTCTTCATGGAACTTTACCTTACACCTCTACTGCACCCCATAAGTAACTACCCCTACATCAAGCATGCCATATATCCCAACGTATCACGCTATCTCCCACCGTGCTGTCCAAGCCTCTACATATTTTCCCCATGCAATGCCTCTCCACCATTCCTCCATTCATTGCCAATCTCAATCACAACAACCTTTAGCCACTGTGAAACCACCGTCAAACCGCCATGCACCTCCATCATTCCTCCATTACACCTCCAAAATCACCATAAAACACCTCTACCAAGCACCACCGTGCCTCCCACCTCCACCATAAACCTCCTTTCTCTTCCATTTCACCTCCATTGGGACAAGGAGGAGGGGAGGAACATTCAACAACCCATGGCACGGCGTTTCACCATCGCTAGAGACTCGTCAAAAAACCAGCCCAGCGAGCTCTCTCCCTCTTGAGTAGCCAACTTTGAGAGCAGATTCTAGGAGATCTAGGAACCTTTAGGAGGAGTTGGGGGTTGCATTTGAAAGCTGGGTTTACCCTCTTTCCATTGGTATGCCACAACCCGATTTATGAAACCTCTAGATCCCTCAAAAATGAGTGTCAAGATGCAGGTTCAACATGGGTAACTTAGAACATTTTATGGGCACCACATAAAATCATAAACTTGGTTTTGGGGCTGACTTTGGTGGTATTGGAGCTTTAGGAGTTGTATGAGCTCTCATTAGAAATCTTTTTTTCCCCTCTTTCCATTGGTCTAGGGTGGGTGCATTTATGAGATCATTTGGTCACTCAAAATCACCCTGAAAGTAGTGCCCCAAACTAGTTTTTGGCTTCCCAGAAACTAAGTCATGAGAGACAGCCAACTAGCCAACTTTATAGATTTCGTTCTCCCTATCCTTGAACCTTTAGAAGGTGTGTGAGTAGTCTTTGGAAAGCTAGTTTTACAAGCTTTTCAGTGGTCTATAATAGGTGCATTTATGTTACCATTTGAGCCTTCAAATTTAGCTTGAAAAACCTGTCCTCAAACTGGTTTCTGGGTTCTTCCCGAAAACCAAGTTATGGGGAAGATTTCAATTTTCAGGTGCCTAACTTTCGAGGGAGTTTTCTCTCAATTTAAGAATCTTAAATGGCTGTACTTGTGCTTGTTAGAAAGATCTACTCAAGATCTTTCTAGTGGTATGCCATAGGTGCATTTAGGATGCCATTTGAACCATTAATTTTGACCCCAAGGTAGGGGTACCAAACTGATTTTAGAAGACCAAATTATGAGTAAGTTAAAATTTCAGATTCATCAGATATATCAACTTTGGGTAATTCGTTCTCCCAATCCTTGAAGTTGCTAGGGATGTATAGGTAACCAATGGAAAGCCCTTATATTCATCTTTAATTTGACACCAAGTTTGCTCATTTCCATAGCCATTTGACCATCCAAATTTGGCCTTAAAGTTGCTCTCTCACAACTTTTTCACCCACCAAACTATCATAACCCGAGTCAGACACCGCTTAAAGTGATAACCTTCGACATGCACACTTCCTTTTGAGGGATCATCTAAAGTGATTATAGTCAAACCCTTTTCCCTCATGGAACTATGACCCATTCACACTCTCAGTATAAGGAAAAGCACGTATGCTGCTACCTTTTCATATACTGCGAGTTCGAGCGAGTCGCACTATCCTTGTTTGAGCCTAAAACCCGCGCAAGCCATGCTCGTTGGCATTTTCGTGTGGATCAATGATATACTCATTGTCTCCTTATCTCATACCACCCATTACTCACCATAAAACCCAAAAAAAAAAAAAAAAAAAAAAAAAAAAAAAAAAAAAAAAAAAAAAAAAAAAAAAAAAAAAAAAAAAAAAAAAAAAAAAAAAAAAAAAAAAAAAAAATAGAAAACCACAAAAATCACTAAAAATAGAAAAAATAGGAAAAGTACAAAAATAATAGAAATTAAATAAATCAAAACAAATCAACATCAAACCAAACAATTTTCAAAAGAAAGAACTACATAACCCTGATTTTTCATCCCTGATGAAAATACGTAGAAGCAAGGTCAAACCTTGTCGAGCCCTAAAAAATAAAAAAATATTTTTGTTTGTTTTATTTGTATTTTATCTCTTTTTGGAAAATAAACATTTTGAAAAATTACACTCAGTTTACTTTTTTAATTAAAGGTACCGTCTTAGAATGGGCGTTGTGGGGGTGTTAATACCTTCCCAACACGTAACCGATTCCCGGACTTAGATCCGATTTTCGCAAACTAGCCTTATCCTCGTTTTTTTTTTGTTTTTCCATAGTTTGCCATATAAACTATGGTGACGACTCCCTTTTCTAAAATTTTCAAAATTAAAATTAATTTTTTTCGGATCGCCATCTCCGTCGTAATTCCGGTTGCGACAAACGTGATTAGTCAGATTCACAAGGGCGTCTCTACAAGAAAATCACTAAACCTATTATGTGAGCACATGGCATTTATTTCAAAAACTGAGCCAAAGATAATTCAGAAAGCATTGAGTGATAATCATTGGATAAGTGTCATGCAAGAAGAGTTGAATCAGTTTAGTAGAAATGATGTGTGGAGCTTAGTTTCCAAAACCAACAAGATGAACGTGATTGGCACAAAGTGGGTGTTCAAAAACAAGATGGACGAGCAAGGCATAATAGTGAGGAACAAATCAAGATCGGTGGCTAAGGGATATAATAAAGAAGAAAGAATTGATTTGATGAAACTTATGCACCAGTTGCAAGGATTGAAGCGGTCAAACTTCTACTCACCTATGCTAGTCTAAATTTGTTCAAGTTGTTCCATATGGACGTGAAAAGTGCATTCCTAAATGGATTTATAAATGAAGAAGTATATGTCACTCAACCACTAGGATTTGAAGATCACAAACTGTCTGATCATGTCTACAAATTAAAGAAAGGTCTCTATGGATTAAAACAGGCTCCTAGACAGTGGTATGAAAGGTTAATTAATTTTCTACTCTCAAAGGATTATCAAAGAGGTCAAGTAGAAAAAACTCTCTTTATTAAGAAATTTGAAAATAACATAATTCTTGTTCAAGTGTATGTTGATAATATAATTTTTAGAAACTAATGAGCTTCTTTGTCAAGAATTTGTTTCAGCAATGCAGGGTGAGTTTGAAATGTTTATAATGGGAGAGCGGAGCTATTTTCTAAGCCAATGAGAAATGGAACATTCTTAAGCCAAACAAAGTATTGCAAAGATGTGCGGAGGAAGTTTGAAATGGAAAGTTGTAAAAAAGCCTCAACTTCGATTTCAACAAGTTGTTATCTTGATACTGATGAGAAGGAAGCTATAATGGATCAAACTAAGTTCAGAGGACTAATTGAATCATTGTTGTACCTCACGGCTAGCAGACCTGGCATCATGTTTAGCTATGCATGTGTGCTAGATTTCAAGCTAATCCAAAGGAGTCTCACTACAATGCTGCAAAGAGGATTCTTAAGTATGTCAAAGGAACTACAAATGTGGGATTATGGTACCCAAATGAAGCTACACTCAAAATTAAGGGATATTCAGATTCAGATTTCGTAGGGTGTAAGCTGGATCGAAAAAGCGCAAGTGGTACATGGCATTTATTTGGAGCGAGACTTATATCATGGAATAGCAAGAAGCGGGCATGTGTTGCTCTCTCTACTACTGAAGCTGAGTACATTGCTTTTGGAAGTTGTTGTGCTCAAATTTCATGGCTTAAACAACAACTTAGTGACTTTGGTTTTAAAGTCACAAAGGTACCTCTATTTTGTGACAACACTAATGCCATTATTCTCACAAAAAAATCCAGTGCATCATTCTAGAACTAAGCATATACAGATTTGGCATCATTTTATTGGAGAACAAGTTAGTAATGGTGTTTGTGACAAACCAATTTTATAGAGTCTGAAAAACAATGGTAGATTTTATTCACTAAACCTCTTGCTAAAGATAGGTTTAATTACCTTAGAACTGAGCTAGGCATACTAGATTTATCAAACATTGCATAAAATAGGAATTGCATCACATTTTTGCATACTGTCATGAAAATAAACTGATTCATTCGACTGCGAGTTGATTTAGTTTTGCCCAATACTACTGTTTTAAACTTTTATGTTTTAATATGTTTTGTGATCTGTCACATGGACCGCATAAATGCTTTTGAGTTGTATTACAAGACAAAAATTGCATGTAAGATCAGTGGAAATCTGTTGAAAGATATTAGTGAGGAGACTTGTGCATGCTAAAGGAATTAAAAGAAGCTTAACCTTCCAACCACTAACATTTGACTATATTGAGCCACACAATGCCACTTGTCTTCACTCAATTAGGAGTAAAAAAGGTGAATAACTGAAAAACAAACAGATTGTGTAAGGATTCTGCAATTTCCCAATATATCTAAGTCTTGTCTCATTGGAACAACAAGGTACAACAATCTAATCTAAAGTATCTAGTGGGTGAAAATGAATGTGTTTGAAAGTTTGGTTAATTGCCTATATATATGTCATTCATTAAGCATACATTTTGCATAAATCACAAACCCAAACAGCTACATAACCCCTTTACATATGTGCCAAACATTGTTGCGATGGCCTCTCCTAGTAACCCTAAAAAGAGAGTGAAATAACAAACCACAAGTGCTGGAAGGTGTGTGGACACAAGAGGGCACCTAGAAGCATGGTTTGCTAGCATGCGTAAGTGTGAAAGTGCTGAGAGCATTGTTAAATACTTGGTGAAGTTCGGCAGAAAAAACTGTAAACACTCTAAAGTTTGTGAGGCTTAATTGGCTCAAATCTGAAATGTTGTTGGAAGTGAGTGAGGTGCTGGAGTTTCAAGGGCTGGAAAGGTTCCTCGCAAAGTATGAAAATTGTTATCCAGACTTGGTGAAGGTGTTCTTCACAAACCTAACCATGAAGATCACTCCTTCAATCTGGATGGCGGTAGCTGGACTGAGCTGCATTTTTCCTTACCAAATTTACACACCTAGAAAATTTCAATTGGTCTGCCTTTCACACCCAAGTTGTTGTGTTATTCAAGCTAGAAATTCACATCAGATGACCTCCCCAAAATATGAAAGAATTTTGTTCCCTCACCTGTTAATGATTTAACCATACCCAAATTTCAGTGAGATCATTCAAGCAGTTGTTAAAGATGAGTATGCAAGAACCATAGGATTTATGTGTTGAAGATAAAGGTTCGTGAGCTAGAGTTTGAAGTTATCCTTATCATCCAAAATTCTTTATCCTAAACACATGAGCAGTTAGAATCTTTACTAGCACCTCCCTGCAACCGTGATGATTTCTTAAACTAACCCCTTTTTGTGATGACAAAAACGGAGAGAAAGGAAATGTATGGCAAATAATTAAGAAAAATGATCAAATCTATTTTTACAAATAATTTGAACATTCTTGGATTTATTTTACAATTCTATTTTTATCCAACTATGCATTTTGCATGTTTTTCATCAAATAAAAACCTTCCGCTGTTTAATCTCTTGATGTTATTGAAATTATTTGTTCTTAAGGCTTGTAGTTTTGTCATCATCAAAAAGAGGGAGATTGTTGAACATTAAACCGTCCAAGTCCCTTTAGAGGAAGGATCAAATCATTTGATAGAGTTTTGATGATAACAAAACTCAAGTATACATTTATATTTAATGACTTATATACATTGTGCAGTTAACATTATTATTAAAGCAGCAGACACATGGTCCATGAAAAGATAATTTTTCTTATTATTTACTTTAGTTTTATGTTATTGATTTGATTTAAATTGATTTTATAGTCTGATGTGCTTTAACGTTCAAATTTGTTCATAATGAAAATTATTCAAATTATTACGGAGTATTTAAATATGATTAATTGATTTTATATCATATTGTGCTTTAACGTTCAAATTTGTTCATAATGGAAATTATTCAAATTATTATGAAATATTTATATGTGATTAATTGATTTTATATCATATTGTGTTTTAACGTTCAAATTTGTTCATAATGGAAATTATTCAAATTATTGATGAGTATCTCAAATATAATTCCTCTATGTTATTTTAAATTATTTTCGATACAGAATTAATCAAGTTTAATGCAGTATAAAAATTAGAGGAATGTTTCCAGTTTGAGCTCCATATATCAGAAAGTCAAGATTGTTGTATTCAAGCATCCCAACAACTAGTTTCTAAAAAAGTTACATATAGAGGAGTAATTTGAAGTCGATATACAAGAAGCAAAAAGAAAAATACATCATATACTACATTGAAGAAAATATATTGAGTGTCTATTGTCAATTTACTATTGAGAGCATATAGGGTTTTGGGTTGTGTGAAACCATTGTGTAATTCTTCACCATTGTGAAGTAAACCCTTGTGAGCTTTCATTGTTTTCTCTTTTGAGAATGTTTTATTTCAATCTTGAGTGGTCTTGATCTCAGGGAAGATTGGGACTGGAAGTTTCAAGCAAGAAATTATGATTTTTTAGACTTGAACTTCACACAGTCAAAGATTTACTGAAAAAAATCTGAAAGTTCTGCAGAATATTTTTTTTATCCCTCTTTAGTTACCCAAGGTCGGTTATGACATGACTTGATGGGTTACTCCTCCACTGAGGTAATCACGTGTCCAGTGATGCATTATATAACTATTTGGCTAAATGGGTGCCACTACAACAACCTCAGTTTTTTCTACTTGTCCACCTTTATCACTGAAACAACAAATTGTCAACTCTGCATAGCTATTATAGCAAACTAATTTCCACAGATAACGTGTTACAAGCCTGGGTTCAAAGTAACACACTATTTTTCTAAAATTAACATATCGCCAAATTTCAACTCCAGGAGAACAACATATTGATTTTAAGAATAGTATGTTAAAATACTAGAAATTGACTCATTTACGCAGTACACAATTCAATAACATGTTGTTTTATAGAAAAAGTTTATTAAATTACATATATTGCACCAAATTTTCACCAAATTAATACAATCAACAACAGGTTAAAAAAAAATCAAATGCTTATACCACTTATTTGCTCATGCACAATCTATTTCAAAGCAACAAGTTAGTCAATACAACAAACATATAATTATGGAGGCAATATATATTTGAAACATTAGAAATATCTAAGATTCCCAATTCCGTTCTTAGAAGATTGAACCTATCTCTTGCCAATGGTTTTGTGAAGAAATCAGCAAGTTGTTTGTTTGTTTCAATAATTTGAACTTCACAATTTCCATTACTCACTTGATCCCGAATCTCTATATGTTTCGTCCTTGAATGCTGCACAGGATTCTTGGTTAGATTGATAACACTAGTACTGTCACATTTAAGAGGAATTTTTGTAAGGTTTAAGCCATAATCACTTAGCTGTTGTTTAAGCCACAAAATTTGTGCATGACAACTCCCAGTCGTTATATACTCTGCCTCTGCTGTTCAAAGTGCAACACAGGCCTGCTTTGTGCTATGCCATGAGATCAAGCTAGCATCAAGCAGATATTGGTACTCTTGTGGTCTAGCTTCAACCGACAAAGTCTGAATCTGAATAGCCTATTAAGCTAAGTGATGCTCCTCTAGGATACCACAGTCCTACATTTACAATTCCTCTCAAGTATTTCAAAATTCTTTTCCCAGCTTTAAAGTGTGATTCTTTTGGATTTGATTAGAACTTGGCACACATACAAACACTGAACATAATGTCAGGGCGACTAGCGGTAAGATATAGTAGTGAATTGATTAACCCCCTATATTTGGTTTGGTGTATTGAAATTCCCTTCTCATCCAAATCCAAGTGGCAACTGATAGCTATTGGTGTAGCAACTTCCTTGTATTTATCCATCTCAAGTCTCTTAAGAAGCTCTCTGCAGTATTTGGATTGGTACAAAATTGTCCCATGATCCATCTGTTTCACTTGTAAACCAAGGAAGAAGTTTAATTCTCCCATCATGGACATTTCAAACTCTCCCTGCATAGCTGACACAAACTCTTGACAAAGATTTTCGTTAGTGGAACCGATATGATATCATCAACGTAAACTTGTACTAAAATAATATCAGAATTAAATTTTTTAATGAAAAGAGATTTATCAACTTTGTCCCTTTCATAACCTTGAGAAGTGAGGAAGTTGCTAATCTTTCATACTATTTCCTCGAGGCCTATTTCAAACCATATAATGCTTTTTGCAGTTTGTACACATGATCCGAATGTGTATAATTCTCAAAGCCTGGCGGTTGGGATACATACACTTCCTCTTCTATGAATCCATTCAAGAAGGCACTTTTCACATCCATCTGGAAAAGTTTAAAACCACACAAACATGTATATGCAAGCAACAATCTAACAACCTCTAGTCTAGCAATAGGAGTATATGTTTCACCAAAATCAATTCCCTCTTCTTGATTATACTACCCCTTTGCTACCAACCTAGCTTTGTTTTTAACAATAGTTCCCTATTCATATAGTTTATTTCTAAAAGCCCATTTTGTGCTGATAACATTCATACCATGAGATTTAGGAATCAACACCCAAACATATTTTTGGTAAATTGGTTTAGTTCATCATGTATAGCATCAACCCATTTATCATCACTTAATGCAATGTCAATAGAAGATGGTTCAATTTGGGAAACAAATGCCATATTTTCACAAAGATGATTAAATGTGCTTCTAGTAGATACTCCCTGTTCAATTTGACCAATTATGTTGTCAAGAGATAAGTTTCTAGAAATCCTCCATTCTCTGGGTAGATCTACATTATTTCCAGGTTCAGGTAGTACTCTTTCATGAATTGGTGCACTTTGTTTAGCTGCTTCTCCATTTGACTAGTTATAAAAAATGTTCAATCTATTGAATTTCTAAATCAGCCTACTATTTTTCTGTAACAACTCACTGTTTTCCTCATCCTCTTCCCTGTTCTTATAAACATCTCACAAATATAGATTAGTCTCATGAAATACCACATGCACAGATTGAAAAATAAGGTTTAGACCGAGTTCAAGAGGGGGGGTGAATTGAACTTTGAAAACTTTTTGCAAATCTGATTTAGTCTTCAAGTAGAGAATGAAAATTCTTTATTCAATCGATTGACTATGTAATTCTGAACTGTCAGGTAAACAATCGATTGTGCACAGCGAAATATATCAGAGTTAAACCCAGAAATCAATTAAACCCATAAATCAGTTTACAGTGTAAGATTGTGCTAACCCAGATTTAATATGTTTAAACACAATCTAGTATATTACACACAATCCAGAATCACAGTAGATTATGTAAACAGATGTTCAGAGTATGATTAACAGTATGAACTGATTTTAATCCAGTTAATTTTAAAGATGGCAACAGTGAATAAAGGCAATCAAGAAGTGTAGGGAGAAAAGCAAGAACACAGAATTTTTATCCTGGTTCACCCTTCCACAAGGGCTACGTCCAATCCTTTGCAAACTAGCAAAGATTTCGACTAAAACAGATCACAAGATCAGTTTACAACCCTTGCTCCCAGCAAGTTACAAACTGCCCCCAGCAGTAAACCCACACCTCACTAAACCCTTCAGCTTGTGTGTAACCAGTGCAGAAACCCACTGCACCACAACACTTGCAGTCCGCAAGCAACACTGCTCCCAGCAGCACTCACCCTCTACTGAACCCTTCAGCAGATGTGAGACCAGTGCAGAACCCACTGCACCAACTCAATTACAAACCCAGTAATTGAAAAAAGCAAACAGATTACAGATCAACAGGATCAGAAAAGATTACAGAATGCTTCTACACAAAACAAATTACACAGAATGAAGATCAGGTGTAGAAGACTTAGATTTGGTCCAGAACCAAAGTAGCAAGAACCTCACTTCAAGGATACTTCAAAGATTCACGATTTTGGAGGTTTCTTGATTTGAAAAGGTTTGCAAGAATGATGATCGCACAAAAGGGGCAATATCTCTCTTAGAAAAACTCAAGGAATGCTTTTCGAAAGTATTTGTTTTTATATAAATGAAAGTGATGATTCTCATTCCTTTAAATACCCAAAATCAGTTTTAAAAACTGCTTAGCTGTCAAAATTCAATTAATTGAACAAACCATTCAATCGATTGAATTTGACCGTTAGTTTGACCCAGTCAAAGTTTTCAGTTGTAACAG
>Ga0209700_105632_pt1 | contig 20776 bp, 9 predicted proteins | sample SiratroredBW_FD_187528 | JGI IMG/M metagenome (GOLD analysis project Ga0209700, IMG submission 187528) | Root nodule microbial communities of legume samples collected from California, USA - Siratro red BW (SPAdes) (version 2) | ecosystem: Host-associated > Plants > Roots > Nodule | place: USA...
TTTTAAAACACAAAACAGTTTTTAACGCACTTTTAAAAAAAATAAAAGAAGTACAAAAAAATAGTGTTGAATATAAAAAACATAAAGCAGTTTTATAACAATAAAGACAGTTTTTTTATTTTTTTTTAAAACAATATAAACAAAACAGTTTTGAAAATTAAAAATATAAAACAGTCATTTTTTTAAAAAAATAAAATATAAAAAAACATAGTTTTTCAAAATAAAAAAAATATATATAAAATTCTCACAAAATTAAAATATCAAATATCACTAAACAAGATTCTTAAAATAAAACTACGTGTATCCTGATTTTCTATCATGTATACGTAAGACCAAGGTCTAGCCTTGTCGGGTCCAAATAAAAATAATAAAATATTTTCTTTGTTTGTTTTCTTTGTATTTGTAGGCTTCTTTATAAATATACTTGTTTGTTTTTATTATTTGCTGTGATTATTATTTTATTTAGGAAAAAAAAAACCATACTTATTTCTATCAATTTGATTAAAGGTACCGTCTTAGGACGGATGTTGTGGGGTGCTAATACCTTCCCTACACATAACCGACTCCTGAACCCTTACTTTTGTTTGCAGACTATTTTATTTTTGGTTTTTCTATGGTTTTTCTTAATAAACTATGGTGGCGACTCCAATTCTCAAATTCAAATATTTTTAAAATTAAATAATTCTTTTTGATCGCCCCGTCGTGATCCCAGTTGTGACAAGTAGAAAGATCAACTATTTGAGGTCTGATAATGACACAGAGTACACAGATTCATAGTTCCAAAAATTCTGTGAGGAGCATGGAATTCAGAGACATTTTTCAGTGCGAAAGACAACACAACAAAATGGTGTTGTTGAAAGAATGAACAGGTCGTTGACTAAAAGGGCTAGATGTTTGAGACTGAATGCAGGACTTCCTAAGGGCTTTTGGGCAGAGGTGGTTAGTATGAAATGTTACCTCATCAACAGATCACCACGAGCTTCTTTGGGTGGTAAGGTTGCAGAAGAGGTTTGGACAAAAAATGCAGTTGATTTTAGTCACTTACGAATATTTAGTTGTCCTGCTTATGTGCATGTGCCTGGTTATGAGAGATCTCAAACAATGAGAACTTACCAGACCACATAAGAGAATGACACCACCTTCAACCCAAAACCTTAAAGCATTAGGTTTGTGGGTCTTCTTTCTTATATATTGCTCAACTTTCTCATTTCTACCCAATATGGGACTTAGGCTCACTTGAATACCTAACAATCTCCCCCTCAAGTGAGAGTCTCTCCTGGGATACGCTTGCCTGAAACCTCCATCAAAAAGACTTTCGATACAGAGTCAAACTGTACTCGCCCGAGCAGTAAACCAACGACTCTGATACGACTTGTTGGAAGAATCAGAGGGGGAAACACCGGGGATATTTCACAAGAATGAGAATTGAGTCAAACCATATAAACGAATGACACCACCTTCAACCCAAAACCTTAAAGCATTGGATTTGCGGGTCTTCTTTCTTATATGTTGCTCAACTTTCTCATTCCTACCTAATGTGGGACTTAGACTCACACTTGAATACCTAACAGTCGTGAATGGTCACATGTTTGGAGTAGTGATGCTTTAGAGACGAGTTTTAAAGATGGTGCCTTGAAGCGGTGGTTGGTCACTGGGTTGCAGTTCTCTGGTAGAGCAGTCGTATGTTTTGATTTGCAGTGGAGGTGGTTCGTGGATTGCCTCCGTTTTGGGTAGCGGCTTGATCTTGGTTTTTCCTTATTTTTTTTTCGATAAATTTCACCTTTCTTCTTTCTCAATAAAATCCTCCCCTTTCATGAATCTTTTAGTGTGAGGCGATTCTACTTTTGTGCACTCACTTGTGTCCTTCAATCCTTCTGATATGGAGTGATTTTCTGTATGAAACGGATTTTTCAGTGTGGGATGTGATTTCTTCACACGATTTCTTCACATGATTTCTTCACACGATCTCTACTTTGATTCCTCACAATGGTGTTTAATCTCAAACACTTTCCATTTTTTAAAATATAAATTTTGATTAAAGATAAAAATTAAAAATATCTTTTATAAGCCATGGTGTCATCTCACCATTATTAAAGAAGATTTATTTTCCATGTCAAAGACAACATTTTCCTTTACCCATATTTTGCCCCCTCTCTATGTTCCAAAATGTTCCATTAAAATACTAAGAAAAGAAGTTGTAATATTCACCTCTCATGACATGATTTTCACACTTCATTTGCTCTACTATAAAACAACAAAACACGCCTAAAGTTTTAGGTACTAGTTTGAAAAAAAAAAGAAAGACAAGATCAGAGTTAGTTTGGAAGACAAAACATGTCTAAACTCGGGTATTTCTTTTCTTTAATTCATCTTTTTGTCTGTAATCTATTCCTTAATTTCCTGAACATTTTTCAAACACAGAAGTTGATCTTAAGTGCCATCTTAACTTTCCAAATCAGTTTAAAAATAAACTTTGGATGAAAAATTGATCATTATTTTATTAAAATGAAATACTCAGACTTTACTGTATATGTCCTGCGCAATCTGCCATCTACCCTCATATGAAGTCGAAAACCTAAAAGACAATACTAGAACATATACTAAAACAATTCATAAAAAGTCAAACAGTCTTCCAATTATAAACAAATGAGAAATTGATAACTAAAAAAGTAACATATTTCTCAACAACATCTAAATAATATATAAGTCGAGAACATCTAGATCATATAAGTTGAGTTTCACCCTTATTGAAACATTTAAAAGCACTTATTTTTTACATAATTAAAATACTTGGAAACTTTATGCATTTATTAAATTTAGCAATGGGAGAAGAATTTATAAATTTAAATGAATGCTTTTTATGGATTTGTTGACACTTTTAAACCATTTATCTGTAAGGGATAAAAACCTTTCACAGAGAATTTCAATACTTAAAGTGTTTGGTAATGAAACAGTAACAATCTCAAAAGGTTATTAACAGCAATAACAACCAAATTCAGCTTTGAAATTGAAATAAGAAAATAAAGAGACAACCAATGATAGTATCTCCAGGCATGTCTTCTCGACAGCAACGTTAACCTGAGAATGGATAGAATACCAACAATGAGCAATTGGAAAGAAAGGAGAGAGAAAGAATTCTGAACGGTAACAGAATACGGTTACAACAGAGAGAAAATATTCACCAAAAGTCAGCTACCCCACATAGTCTCTGAGCCAGCTACTTATAGCCTTATTTCTTTTGCTTTTTCTTACACCTTGTTTTTGCACCCTATACTCCCCTTCAGCTTGGTTTTTGTGGGCCTCGGCGTGTTTTCTAACATTACCCCCTCCGTGAGTGAAAACCTTGTCCCCAAGGTTGAGTTTGGGAAAATTCTGCTGCACCTCTAATTCTGGTTCCCATGAAGTTATTATAGCAGGACCAGTGCCCCACTCAATCTGCATCTGCGGTACTTCCTTGCCATTTTGGAAGATTACTCTTCTATTAACAATCCTGTGAGGTTCTAAGATAGGCCCTTCTTCTGTAGTTTGTAGGGGTAGGGGTAGATAAGGATTTGAGTTTTCCCCCTTAAACTTTTTCAGAACTGAAACATGGAAAACATTATGAATCTTAGTCGTTGCAGGTAAGTCAAGCTTGTAAGCCACTGTACTGATCTTCTTAGTGATTCGAAAAGGTCCAAAAAATTTTAAAGCCAACTTCTGATTTCTCCTTAATGCCACCGAGTGTTGTCTGTAAGGCTGGAGTTTTACCAAAACTAGTTCACCTTCGTCAAACTCTAAATGCCTGTGTTTCTTATCTGCATACTGTTTCATAAAGAGTTGAGCTCGCTGCATGTTAATTTTCAATTGCTGTAATAACCGGTCCCGTGTTGTTAATAATTCTTGGAGTGAAACATCATCATCTGTTGAAAACTCATACTTAATTAATGAGGAAGGATCCCGACCATATAAGGCTTTGTATGGGGTCATTTTTATTGCACTGTGCAGTGAATTGTTGTACCAATATTGGGCCCAAGGTAGCTTTTTCAACCAATCTTTAGAACTGTCATAACAGAGGCATCTCAAATACATCTCGAGGGTTTTGTTCAGAACCTCACTTTGGCCATCTGTTTCTGGATGGTAGGCTGAGCTCATGGCTAGTTTAGTACCTTGAGCTTTGAATAACTGCTGCCAGAATCTGCTGATAAATACTTTGTCACGGTCAGATACTATGATCTTTGGGAAACCATGAAGCTTGACAATGTTTTGGATAAAAGCTTCCGCCATTGTAATGCTAGAAAAATCTTGCTTTAATGGAACAAAATGGGCAAACTTTGACAATCGGTCAATAACCACCATGATAACTGAGTACCCGTGTGCAGAAGGGAGAGTTGTGATGAAATCCATAGCTATTGACTCCCAAATCTAAGATGGTATAGGCAGAGGATGGAGTAATCCTGCTGGAAGCTTAGATTCAGATTTTGCCTTTTGACAAACTGCACAAGACTGGACATATTTCTGAATGCTTTTATGCATATTTGGCCAGTAAAAATTTGAACAAATCCTTTCCACTGTTTTTGCTACCCCTGCGTGACCTCCCAAGTTACTGTCATGATACTCTTTTAATATCCAATCAACTAAATTGCTCTTAATTGGAATCACCAACCGATCTTTCCATAACAGCAATCCATTCCTATAGCTGTAATGTTGAATGGTGTGGTTATTGTCTCGGCATTGTTGTAGATGTTGGTTCAACTGTTCATCTTTTTTTATATCTTCCTTTAATTGCTCTAGCCAATCCAAAGATGGCGTGGACCAAGCAGCAAGAAAACACCTAGAAAGAGCATCTGCAGGAACATTTTCCCTTCCCGGTTTATATTGTATTTCAAAGTCATAACCCAATAGCTTATGAGCCCATTTGTGTTGCTCCGGAGTGTGCAAATTTTGATCCAACAAGGATTTTAAACTTTGTTGGTCGATCCTGATAATGAATTTCTTACCCAACAAATAATGTCTAAACTTTGCAATAGCCTGTGTAATGGCAAAGAATTCTCTAGTATAAGCAGATTGCCTTTGCATAGTAGGGTTCAATTTCTTAGAAAAGAAGGCTATTGGATGTTTTCCTTGTTGCAGAACCGCTCCAATACCACCCCTTGAAGCATCAGTTTCTATTTCAAAAGGCATGTCAAAATTAGGCAAAGCTAACACTGGTTGAGATGAGATTGCTACTTTTAATTTCTGGAAAGCTTATTGGGCTTGTGCATTCCATTTATAGGCTTCCTTTTTTAGCAAATCAGTTAAAGGTCCAACTAAGGTAGCATACCCCTTAATAAATCTGCGGTAGTATCCCGTAAGACCTAAAAATCCCCTTAATTGCTTAATGTTGTGCGGTTCTGGCCATTCCATAATTGCTTGCACCTTCCCTATATCCATTTTCATACCTTCACCCGATATAGTGTGGCCCAAGTAATCTATTTCAGCTGTTCCAAAAGCACATTTCGAAAATTTAGCAAATAAGGACTCTCGGATCAAAATCTTCAGCACCACTTCCAAATGCTGTAAATGTTGCTGCCATGAGAGACTGTAAACTAATATGTCATCAAAAAACACCAACACAAATTTTCTTAAATGGGGTCGAAAGATATCATTCATAAGGCATTGAAACGTTGCAGGGGCATTAGATAACCCAAATGGCATAACCAACCATTCATAGAGTCCTTCATGTGTTCTAAAAGCAGTTTTATATCTGTCTTCTGGTTTAACCAAAATTTGGTGGTAACCAGACCTCAAATCAAGCTTGGAAAACACTCTTGCTCCAAACAACTCATCTAACAGTTCATCCACAGTGGGTATGGGAAAACTATCCTTGATAGTTATTTTATTTAAAGCTCTATAGTCAGTACAAAATCTCCATGTGCCATTTTTTTTTTTTTTTCACCAGTAAAATTGGAGATGAGAAAGGGCTCTTACTTGGTTGTATGATGCCCTTAGTCAACATTTGTTGCACCATTAACTCGATTTGTTCTTTTTGGCTATGTGGGTATCTGTAGGGCCGAGCCTTCACTGCTGAAGCTCCTTGAAACAAAGGAATACTGTGATCCTGTGCCCGCTGTGGTGGCAATCCCACTGGAACATCAAAAACTCTAGCATAGGTCTAGAGCAACGAGGACAACTCTGGTGCCATTTCCTTTGATAATGTAAGCCTCTTTTTAGTAGAATTATCATGGTGTTGAACTTGAAGTGTGAAAGCGGCCAATATTGCATCAGTATGAATCATTCTTTTAATATGATGAAACTGGGCTTGTTGGGGTACAGTCTTTTCGCCGAACACTGTTATCAATTTTCCTTGATGTACAAATCTCAGGAATGATGAGTCATAGTCCACAATATGTGGTCCCAACTGCTTTAACCATGTAGTACCCAGAATTACATCTCCCCCTGCTACATGCAACACATAAACATGTGGAATTTGCAATTTGTGGCCTTGTAATGACACCTCTAATGATGGAATATACCCTTCTACTGCCATCATCTCGAAGTTTCCCACCATAACATTAAATCCTGGTGCTGGCTGTATAGCCAAGTTTAGACACTTGGCTATTCTAGGTTGTATAAAACTATCTGAGCTACTTCCATCAATTAACGCATATAATTTCATACCATTTATTTGGAGTATCACTCTAATGGTTGTTGGCCCCGAAGTACCATGCAATGCATTGAAAGATAAATGATGTTCCCTCAATTGTTGGTCTAAATGGAGTAAAACATCGTCATCTACCTATCCTTTCTCATTTTCTGCTTCTATTCCAGAAGGCTCTTCTTCTGTTTCCTCCAATTGATAAAGCATAAACTGTTTATTTGGGCATTTATGTTGTGGTGTGAATTTATCATCACACCAAAAGCAGAGGCCCTTCTCAAGACGCAATTGTTGTTCTGTCATGTCAGCTTCTTAACAGGACTTCTGCTGCTGTTGGTAATTGGCTTTTGATTGGGCGTAGGTAACAATGGGGGTAAATTTGATCTTGTGATTTGGCGTGTTACCATCGAACTAGTCTGATGATTCGAGTGTTTCAAGCTTTGCGGACCCTGTGTGATTTTCGTATTTGGCGAGGCTTTATCTTCATATAATCGAGCAAGGCTTACAGCACGCATTAAAGACAGAGGACATTGAGCCTTAACTTCACGTTTAATTTCTAGGCCCAACCCACTAATGAAACAATCCTTTAAAGCTTCTGGCGGTTCGAGGTTCGTTCGGTTCGCTAAAGCCACAAATTCCTTATAATAATCTGTCACAGATCCTTGTTGGTGCAGTTTAAACAACAACTCCCTTGGCGATTTGAATAAGGAAGGACCGAATTCAATCTCAATTGCACGCTTCAGTTGGGTCCAAGATCGAAATGGAGTCGTCCTTTGTGACATCTGGAACCAAGGTATGGCCATTCCCGTCATGTGGATCGCAGCAATTGCAATTTGTTCATCTTCTGGGATTCTGTAGAAGTCAAAATACTGATCGAAAGCAAAAATCCATCCCAGCGCATCCGTACCTTCAAACATGGGTAAATCGATGTGTATCCTGCGGGGCTGATTATGCTGACGGTGTTGTGTGTCATAATCAAGGGTTGAAGACGACGACGCTTGTTGTTTGTCTAGAATTCGAGCAATAGCATTCTGTATTGTATCAAACTTCTGTTCTGTTATTTCCAACAAACGAGCACGTTCAGCTTTTTGCTCTTTTTTTGCTTCGTCAATTAACTGGAACAACTTCCTAATATCTGCCTCGATCCCTTTCATCCTTGTGTTGTCTGCAACGGACATTTCCTCTCAATGAAAGCACCAAAATGTAAGGGATAAAAACCTTTCACAGAGAATTTCAATACTCAAAGTGTTTGGTAATGAAACAGTAACAATCTCAAAAGGTTATTAACAGCAATAACAACCAAATTCAGCTTTGAAATTGAAATAAGAAAATAAAGAGACAGCCAATGATAGTATCTCCAGGCATGTCTTCTCGACAGCAACGTTAACCTGAGAATGGATAGAATACCAACAGTGAGCAATTGGAAAGAAAGGAGAGAGAAAGAATTCTGAACGGTAACAGAAAACGGTTACAAGAGAGAGAAAATATTCACCAAAAGTCAGCTACCCCACATAGTCTCTGAGCCAGCTACTTATAGCCTTATTTCTTTTGCTTTTTCTTACACCTTGTTTTTGCACCCTATACTCCCCTTCAGCTTGGTTTTTGTGGGCCTCGGCGTGTTTTCTAACATTATCACAACTAAATTTAATATATGAGCACAACATCTAGCAGGTACAATTTACTAACCATAATTAGCCTACTAATATTCTTTATTTTTTTAATATGTTACAACTACATAAACATAATGATGCATTATCAACCATTACTTGCGCAGATCTCCTAGCCTTCATTCCCTTAATACTTCATCCATTTTCCTACCTATTGTCTCATCTTTTGGAAGATAGAAGCTACTTATGCTTATTATACTCTTGTCATTTATCACCTTTAAAGAGTGTTAAATTTGTTAAATGCTTCAGGCTTTGAATGAAACTCCAACAAGTTGTGTTCGATGCTACCTAATATAATGAGTTAAAGAAAGTGTTCAACCTTTTCATCTATGTATAGCCATAGACAATCTTTTGCTACTGCATGGATTGATGAGATGTGAAATGAGGCTGTAATTGAGCACAGACATCCTCAAGACCATTACTTCAACCACCGTAAATTGTTGTTGATCATCTACAATGACAACAGCTAATGCCTTTCTTCATCCTTCAACATTATATCTTTGGCTTGCAACCACAACACTAATGGCATCTCCAATAATAAAAGCTGATGGTGTTTGGTCATGATAGCTTGTGATTTTAAATTCAAATTAAACACATTTTACTTTTTTTTTTTTTTTTTTTGTCAATTTATGGTGTGATGACTGGTTCTATGTGAAGTTCAAAGTAGAAAATTCATTTTATTTTAAATCACATATTTTACTATTCAACTTTGGCAAATTTATCATTTAAACTTTCAATAATTGTATAAAATTTATCATATGAATTTCAAAATTATGCACATTATACACTCCCCTCAATTGGATGTTGATTTATTACTGGTAGTCATTTTAGTAATAATAGGATTACGTAACCAATAAATAAGGTGAAAAGGTCAAAATATAACCAATAAATTAAGTAAAAATATCTCATCTATCTTTATTAGAGATGACATCCTACTTTTAAGTATTAAACTATTTAAATAATTTATCTGTATTTTATTATAAGAAACCAATTTAGAATATTAAGACTTTGATTTTTCTTAATTACATTCATGTTTAAAATCCTATTTAATTTATATTTTTAATATTTTACTCGAGTTACACGTCCCAACAGTTGTAAAATAACTCATGCATCCAAAAATAGTTATATAATAGAGTAAAAAAAAAATATATATATATATATATAAACACTTTTAAAAACTTTTTTAAATAATAAAGAAAATATAAATCATTAATTATAATTATGATAATTTTTGGACATTCTATCGAGACAATTTTTGCATATCCAGTACACCTTATATGGTTACAAATAGTCGAGTCAAAAATATTTTGAAAAAGTATTAATAAATTCTTTTTATTTAATATATATTATATGGTTAAATAAAAAAACTCAAATTTTTAAAATATTATATTTATTTTGAAAAAAAATATTTAACAACTGATTAATAGTTATTTTTGTAAATAATATTCAGTATATAATCTATACAAAATTATGACTTTTTTTGGAGATTTATATATATTAATTAGTAATATTAGTTTTCTCTAAAAATATTCTATATATTTAATCTGATTTTCTATTAATCAATCACATAAATTTATTTTACCATCTTATAATTATAAAAAAAAATTGTATTTAGTATTCAACAAATCACATAACAGTAAAGTTCTTACATGAAATCATGCAAAATTCACCAGTTATTATTTTAATAAATTTTGTACGCAAATTTACATTTTATATTTGCTCCACTTTCTTCATCCCCCGTTAAAGAGACATATTATATTTCTTTATTATCTCTCACATCATTATACTATTTAACATCTAATTAATAGAAGCTAAAATGTGTACAATTTTAAAATTCAAAAGATAAAATACGTAAAAATAAAAAATTGGTGATAAAATATATAATTTAAAATGTAAAAATAAAAAATTGGTGATAAAATATATAATTTAAAATATAATACACAATTCACCTTAACAGTCAATACATTATCACTAATCTAATACTAAAAGTTTTTTTTAACAGTCAAAAATAAATTAAATAGAAAGAAGTACTTCACGGGTGTTCCAACCTATATACAACACAACCACCACAACCAATATAGCTTTCAAGTCAAAATTACATCAAGCAAACTAGTGGCACTAAAGACACCTTTACAAATACGAGCACCTAACAAAAAAGGATACTTCCAACCAAATATAGTGATAGATAAAGACCTAAAAACTAGGCCCGCTAAATAAAGCACTCTTAAACAAATCCTACGCTCATTATGATTTTTGTGCTTTAACTCAGTTGCTGAAAAGGTCTAATCACCACAGCCACTTGTATCATCAGTAAATGACTTGTTTCACACCACCCACTTGTATAATCAGTAAATGACTTGTTTCACACCACCTTTATGTACACGTGAAACTTTGAGTTACAAGCTTGGTCATATCCCCCCAGCCACTTTTACCTACAAAAGAATCAAACTCTTATTTTGTTGTGTAAAACCCTAACATACTAACTTGTGAGCCTCTTAACCTGAAATTCCTCTACCTATGTCTATCTCGACCAAGCAACTTTATGTCAATGATTGTAGGTACCTCAATGGAGAGAAGTGTCAGTCCGAAAAAGAAAATGAAGTTCTCTTAACTTGTATTTTAAGTCATAATCATCCCTTTAGTTGAGCTAAACTAAAAAATTTTTCGGTATCCACAACCTCACCTTTAAAGATAATATGTGTATAATTTGAATTTCAAATAATAAAATTTACAAAATAAAAAAATTTAAGGAAAAATTCGCAAAAATGTAAAAATTGAATGATAAAATATACAACTAAACCACAAGAGTATATCTCTTGTTTATTTGGATACACGAATTCTTTTACTATATAATAATATTTACAGAGGGCCCAACTGCAACTACAGCTACAACAACTGGTTATTTATTAGATTACAAAAATGATGCTTCAGCTCTTCTGTTTCTGCAAAATGCAAAATTATACTGAGATTACAACTTCTTCACATTGAAATGATTGTTATGGTGTGTCATAACTACCTATGATGTTAAGTACTTATATAATTGCAAATGTCTTATTATTTGAAAATTTGAGTATATACATAAACTTTTTGTAAATGGTAATAAGTACAACTTTTTTTTGAATCAATTAGTTCTAAGACTATACGATTAAAATGAGAGATGAAAAAGGAAGAAAATAATTTACACAAACTAATGTACTTATCACTACTACAACCTTAAATAACAGTGAAGTAAAAAATAAAACGGAAATAAATAAGATAACAAATATGAAAGATAATTAATTAAAACCATATTATAGATTGCGCTTGTAACAGTATATTACATTTATATTACATATATGTTACAAAAGATAAAGTATGACTTTATTAAGACATGAAGTATAATGTGTTACCAAATAGTAATACATAGATATAAACACAAAATTATCAACAAAATGCAAATTATATATTAAAAATAATGATATTTAATTTTAAAACATATTATCTTTTATCACTATGTCATAACAAAACTTGATTATCTATCATTTATGTAGTACTATATATATGTATATTTATTACATTTTTACATATCTTTAAAACATAACTTATCATATCATAACTTATTATACTGGTATAAATATATACACAATAAAATGGAAGATGAATCCATGATTTCATCGTCTAGCTTTCACTCTTACTCTAAGGTCCAAAAACGATTATTATTTACTCTTAAGAGACATAGACCACAAAGAATGACCTTATATATTAAAATTAATATCACCAAATAATATAAAAAAATAAAACATTTAAATTATTGTATGAAATTCAAGAATGTTATGAATATTTAGACTCTAATCGACTCAATTGTTTTTCTGTATTTTTTGTCATATGTTTTATCAGTATCCAACTTTTAAAAGATCTCACCATTAGGATAATCAACATAAATACACGTTTGATAGATTTTGACAAAATATCAATTTTGATAATATTGTTGGATATTTTTTATGATTGAAAGTTCGCCTTCACGGGATGGATTCTGACAAAATATCAATTTTGTGAATATTGTGGATGTCTTACATAATTTTAATCTCACCTTCGTGATATTATATATGTTAAAGGTGAGATTATATATGTTAAATACATTATTCTATTATTGAATATTATTGTTCTTATTGTTTCATAAAGATTTATATTAATAATAAACTTACCCTTCGATTTATTTATTTTTAACATAATTCTTGATGAATGGTTATTATATTCTTAAGGTTTTTAGTATCCTCTCGATATTAGCTTTAAGGATATGATATTGTGGTTGAAAGCTCAACAAACTCTCTGAGTTAATTTACTATTGTTATACGTTCAATTCAAGCTTTAGCCTATGCAAATAGGTTTTTTTATCAAGTCCAACGGAACTAATTATGAGGATATTAAATTCAAGACAATCTATCTAATAATCTTATATTTAATGTAAGATAATCAAGTCTTCATGATAGTCTTCACAAACGTTTATATAACCAATTTATATTTTTTTGTCATAATAAATAATGTCTAGTTTTAATAAACTAATATATATATTTGAAATATGATTATTAAAGAAAACTATAAGACCATCATGTTAAAAAATTCAAAATTTATCTACTCTAAAAGTGATAAAGTGGGTTCACTTGTACTGCTATAAGACTTTTGATACCACTTACTAGAAAAATTGAGAGGAAAACACCACTGGAAATATTTAAAAAATGAGAATTAAGTCAGACCCACATAAGGAAATGACACCACCTTCAATCCAAAATCTTAAGGCATTGGGTTTGTGGGTCTTATTTCTTATATATTGTTCAACTTTCTCATTTTACTCAATGTGGGAGTAGACTCACACTTGAATTCCTAACATTAGCTTCGTAAAGCCAATTCAATTCTTGACCCCTTCATCCTTGTTATGGGACAAAATATCGTTGTGCCTCCCCTCTGCACTTATTTAACAACTTCATCAACTCTCTTCCTACCATTTACTTCTCTTACATCGTTTGCCCCATTGGTTCACTTACTGCCAGGTACTTCACTATTAAACTTTGTTTTTGGAATTTTATTATTAAACTCGAAGCGTATCACTCTTAGTATTTAGAATTTCAAAATGGATCCTATTACTCCTATATACAATTCCAAATTTTGAAATACACTTCTTTATTAGTTACAGCTAATTGTATTTGTTGACGTTTGTAGTAGGAATTTTGTTCTCCATTTTGTTACCTTTGATTGTAAAACTTCAATGGAAATTCTAAAAATCAAAGTGTTGAAGAGTTTCTATGGGCTGGATGGTGTCATGTGATTAATTCATTGTTTTGTTGATGTTTAGGGTTTAGGGTTCTTACTTATCATTTTCTAACCTTGTTTTGGTATTTTCTTTCATGTGGCATTTCAGGAGGAACTTTGTGCAAAGTTGTTTGAATTTTTAATGTCCTCACATGTTACAACTGGAAACTACAAGAAAACAGCAAAATAACTGCCAAAAAGATGTGTGGGTTAATGGCCCACACAAGAAGCGTAGGCTAAATCCACTCTAAAATGTCATAGTCCACGCAACGTGGATAAAAAATTTAAAAATAAAAAATAAAACCAAGTGGGGGCCAGACCCAAGCACTAAAATATTATTTGCAATTAATTATTGCAAGCAGCGTGAGCTAGACCTACGCAATACGTAAAAAAAATTAAAAAATAAATAAATTCAAGCAAGCGGTGGCCAGACCCCACGCACCAAATATTATTTGTAATTAATTAATTACAATCAGCATGGGCTAGACCCTATTGGACGAATTAATTTAAGATTAAATAAAATCATGCAGTAAAGATTTTAATTAATGAGTTAATTAAAATCGTGTCAATACTATACAATTTTAATGTTAATGTGGTTAATATTCTCAACACATTCCTCTTTTGTTTTGTTGGCATGGTGTGTTGCTACTGTGCAACTAAAATAAATAGACAATTACAAACAGTTTAAATTCTAAAATAAAATAGTTGATGGAATTATTTTTTAAATTAAAATAAAAAATAATGTTAGTATGAGATTTATACAATAAATTAAATTAAGAGTAAGTTTGATGTTGAAAAGAAAAATTAAATTAAATTAAAATTAATAATAAAATATATTTAGTAAAATTTAGTGTAAGTTGGATATTTGAATTAAATTACTAATATAGAAATAATCTAAAATAAACTTAAAATTTAGTAATAAATTTAGAAAGAAAATTTTGAAAATATTACATAATTTTTTAAATAAATTTGAAATTTAAAAATATTGGTGTGCAGGTAGAAGACTGATTCTTCCTACACCTCCATATTGACTTCCTACTACATATTCTCATTTTAGCCTTGAGGAAAAGACAAAAATACCTTTCATCGATGGTAACTAAATTCAATTATTTTTTCTCTTCACGGATTGCACAAACCGCAATGCAATTAAAAAATATTATCATTGCGGATTGTACAACCCGCACTTATTTTTTTCTTCACCTTTTCCATTGCGAGTTGTACAAATCGCAAGTATAAATTTTTCTAAATGTATTGCAGTTTGTACAACCCGCAATGCATTTAAAAAAAAATTGTATTGCAGGTTGTACCACCCACAATGTATTTATAAATTTTTTTGTATTACAGTTTGTACAACCGCAATGCATTTTAAAAAAAAATTAATATGTGTTGTAACACCACCCAATCATATAATTAAATGAAAAGTCTATTTTGTTGGTTGCACACTTATTCTCATTCCAAGTTCCAATCTCATTTTAAATCAAAAGTTTATTCTGCTCCTTTATACCCATTAAATAAAGAGTTTTCTGTTGTTTTATACCCCATTTCAAACAAAAAGTGTCTTAGATTGTTATGCTGAAACATTCACTGTTGTGTTTCATTTCAAATTTAATTAAAATAAAACTAAACTAATTAAATTAAGACAAATGAAAAGTATCTTTAAGTTCCCTTCTTGACTGTAACTATAAAAAAACTAATTAAATTAAAATAAATGAAGAGTCTCTATAAGTTTTTTATTGTAACTATAAAAAAAGATGTGACTTACATATACTAAACTAAATTAAAATTAAATTAAAATAAAACTAAATTTATTTTATTTTATTTTAATTGAATTTGAAAAAATGTGTGACTTGCATAGACTAAACTAAAATTAAATTAAAATAAAACTAAACTAATTTATTTTATTTTATTTTATTTTAATTGAATTTGAAAAAAATGTGTGACTTATAAAGACTAAAGTAAACTAAAAATAAATTAAAATAAAACTAAACTAATTTATTTTATTTTATTTTATTTTATTTTAATTGAATTTGAAATAAAATCTAATCAAAAAGTCAACTTATAGAGACTCTTCATTTGCTTTAATTTAATTAATTTAGTTTTATTTTAATTGAATTTAAAATAAAACAAATGAAAAAAGAGAAGTGGATGTTTCAGCATTACAGTTTGTACAATCTGCGAAAAAACAAATTAAATTGTAATTACTGTTAAAGGATATTTTCGTCTTTTCCTTAGAGTTGAAAGGAAAATATTTAAAATTATGGAGGTGTAGGAAGTCACTACGGAGGTGCAGGAAGAATTAGTCCAGGAAGTATTTGCCTAAAAGAAAGAGGAGTTAACAGGCTTAAGTGATTAAGTAATTGGGCTTTGGGGTTCGCGTAATTGGGCTTTCTGGTTATAAATCCCTGCCCGATAAAAACTCTGAAAGAAACTGGAGAAAACTAGGCACAGCTACGAGCGCCGCCACCAGAAACTCGTCGTTCTCACGGGATTTGTTATTTATATAGCCGTTTGAAAAAGGAAAATAATATGTAAGCGATTATGACAACATACATTTCTGATTTACGTAATCATAATAAAACTTGTATAATAGAAACTTTTACAATTTTATCGAAGCCTATTACTATTGGTAAATAAATGTGAAAGAAGATGAGTTTCGATCTGTTGTCCCCACTGTGTGTGAAAAATAATTGTTGAATGCGGCTGGAGACCCTTCATACGAGAAACTTGTCCGAGCTTCATTTTGTGGATGTGAATTGCTTTGAGTATTATCAACACCAACATTAGCTTGTTGAAAGATGTTAATAGATTGATTACTGTTACTTACCGTCCCTAAATCATCAACTGGAAGGAATACCGGATTGTAGAACCCGACATGGAGAGTCTCCACTCGTGTGTCACGCCGATAGGGACAGTGACGAAGCTTGATGAGGGCATAAGTGAAGGCCCCTCCGACAACGACTAACCACAATTTGATCTTCATGAGTTGTATAATTAGACTTCCACAGAAGAAATATAGTAGATCGATCTGAAATCCAAATTGAGTCAGATTTGACAAGCCCACCGACATTGTAGCAAAAGCAGCATAAGAGATGAGGCTGTATACATCTGGTGTACCCTTCACCAATTTATCAACAAAAAAGGAATAAACAGAAGTGATTATTAGAACCAAAAATGCTAAATGAGCTTCCAGCCGGAAAGAGGCGGAGCTGGATCTTTCTGGTGCGAATAAGACAGCAAAAAAAATGATGAAACTGAAAACAATAAAAAGAAGCATATTCCACGAACTCCTCTTTCCAAATAGATGTTTGAAAGAGGAACTGAGTCCATAGCACACCAATCCGACAACAGATGAAGCAAGACATACTAGTTTCTCCAACGTTAATTTCTTCAGCCATATCAGAATATGGTTGAGCATGAGCAAGGTTAATTTCTTCATCCATATCAGAACGTGGTTGAGCGTGTGCAAGATTTGCATACATCCATCCACGCATAACAGATAGAGAGCATTCATTTTGGATGATTAACCCTTTCACTGATCAAGATTTTATATAGAAAAACTAAAACTTCATCCAAGAAAAAAACAGTTAATTTAAATTAAAAATAATTCTTACCTTGGATTCTCTATGGAAAAATATTTCAACTTTACAATATTTTATTTGGTCCTTATCTTTATCTTTTGGCGCTTTCCAAGAAAGATACTGTTAAGAGACTTTACAAAGCGTGTCAAGTTGAAAAAAAAAGGGAAAAATATATGTTAAATATTTTTAAAGGAAAAATGAAACATAAAAGGAATATATATTTCATTTCTTGACTTTAAATAATAATTTTTTATCATTGATTATACATTTAAAACTTTGTTGTACCACTGATCTGTAACTTGGGTTTTCACTCGTACTCGATTTTGAATATTTCATTGGCAATTGATAAGCTTATAGAAGACTAACTCCTCCATCGAACAGATTAAAAAAATTGTTTAATGTACAAATATAGGTTGTAGCGAATACAAATAGTTAAACTGTAGAGGCCTTATGAATTTATTCATTTAAATACATTGGAGGAGTAGTTTCAAATTTCATAAATAATTATAATAGACTAACGAAAATTTAAACATTATTTCCATAGCATTCTTTTATATATTTACAGGTGTGAAAACACAGACTTCACATCATCTTTTTCATAATATATTTGTATCATTCTCTTTCTCTCAATTTATTTGAAAAGTTTAAAAAATAACGTAATTTTTAACATTTCAAAAGAAATTATTTATGAAAAGTATTTGTATAATTATATATGCAACTTTTTTTACTATATGCACCCCTTTTTACACTCGCTTCTTACTAGCTCCATCCTATTTTTACTAGTTGCAACCCCTATTTACTAATTGAATTCCTTTCTATTAGCTAAATCTTTTCACTAGATTCACCCCTTTTCAGCCCAACTTCTGAATATAGTTTTAATTTATGCAGCCTCTTTTTACTATATTGTGCACGTTTGGTATTGAAGATGTTTAGTATATTAAACTCCTTATTTAACTATGTGCGCTGCCCTCATTTAAAACATTACGAGTACAGTTTTAAATATAAATGGTATACAATCAACGTCTTCTATTGATATATCTTTATTATGACTAAAAAAAAAATAACGAAGGTAATTTAGGAGGGTAATGAAAGATTATTTCATTTTTAACTATATATGTAATTGTATGAAGTATAATGATAGACTTGATAATTGGGTTAAAAATTTAATTTATTATATCAAATTTGGCTACTTGCTGATATTAACTAATATCGATATCAACCACTACTTAGTCACTATCTTGGTGGAGAGGTGAGAACATGAACTCATTCCTTCATTTGCTACTAGGAGAGGCAACAATGACACTAGATGGCTCGGTCTTCGTATTGATGGAGAAGGAAAATACTATCAAATTATCTTAGCTAAAAAATTCATTTTAGGAGATTCCATACCCTGCAAATGATAGCACAACAAGCACAAGCCTACATAATGATATTGATTAGAAGTTTATTAATGCCAGATACATCAAGGAGCAGAGTCCATCTCATTTATATGTTATATCTGAGTGACCTTAACAACGTATCAAATTAGAGTAAGGTGCATGCCTTCACGCTCTTTACCATATAGTTGATTTTAACCAAGAGAATTGTCACAACCAGGGGCACAAAGAGAAATATAACATATTGCTTTGTTCAAACAAACAAAGGAGTCGTCGCCAAAATTTATTATGAAAAACTATGAAAAAAATCAAAAATAAGGCAACAGTCTGCAAAATAAGATTAGGGTCAGGGAGTCCGTTATATATAGAGAAGATATTAGCACCCTACAATATTCGTCCTAAAACGGTACCTTTAATCAAATGATAAAAAAAAATGTGATTTTTTAGAATGTTTATTTAAAAAAAACAAAAACAAAAATAAAAAAGCAAATACAAACAAAGAAAATATTTTTTTATTTTGGATCTGACAAAAATTAACTTTAAATTAATAAATTAATCATCAAACTTTCTAAAAGTATAAGATTAGTTATTCTTTATGCTGAAATTGCTATTCATTTACCATTTTTTATCATTATAAAGTTAGAAGATAAACTAAATTCATGTTATGTTTGAGGATTTATTATTGATTTGAAAGTATAAATACTGAAAAAAAATACATTTTTCCTTTTTGAAATCATTAAAAGAAAAAGGTGTAAAGTAATTTTTAGAGATATCAAAACAAGCGACTCAAATTTATTCAAATGGAATATACATTTTAGATTAAGTCGCACACTACATTGAACCGATAAATAATTTTGGCTCTACTTTAAAAAAATAAAAATAATTTTAAATCCAAAAGGTTAAAATGTAAAATGCATTTTTAAATTGAAATTACATGAATAAAATTAATTTAAATGTTTATATATAGTGATTTGATAGATAAACATTTCAATTTTTAAAAAAATATAATAATTATTTTTTAAATAGAACAACCGATTTTACAGTCTTTTTGGGCTAGTCCTACAGGTTCAACCCATTTTATAATCTCTAGTAATTCCGGACAAATTCTTCCTGCACCCCCATATACTCTTCCTGCACCCCCATAGTTTTTTTTATTCCATTATTACCCTTCCTGAAATTACACATGACCCTCCCTTAATAAAACAATCCTCGTCTCTTTTACCTGCACCACTGTCTGCGAAGCTTCTTCCTTTCATCTTCTCTGCAATACTCATTTTGCGTTGCCATTTTTCAACATTTGAATTGTGATTCAACGGTAGAAAAGTCATTCCAACAAGTGTAGAGTGTTTATTGAAGGAAAGGAACTCCAGAGAAGTAAGATTTTTGCATTTTGTGGATTTTTTAAACTTTCTGCTGAGTACCCGGACGAGCCCATCCGGTTAACAATTTTGGAAATTTGAGAACCGGACAGCTCTACGTCCGGTTCGTAAAGTGACAACCGGATGCAGAGTAAGGGGGTGTCATCCGGTTCTCAATTTACAAACCGGATGACATCCCATCCGGTTGTCTAAATGGAAAAAAAAAATTGAAAACCGGATAGGTTTTGGGCTATTGTCATCCGGTTGTAATTTTGTATTTTGAGAACCGGACAACAACCACATCCAGTTCGTAAAATGAGAATCAGATGGCATAAAGGGGGCGTGCCATCCGGTTCTCATATTACGAACCGGATGTGGTTGCTGTCCGGTTCTCAAAATACAAAATTAAAACCGGATGGATAGTGTGATAATTCCATCCAGTTTGAAAATTGTGAACCGGATGAGGAAGGCCATCCAGTTCACAATTGTCAAACCGGATGGGATTATCACACTATCCATCCGGTTTTATTTTTTTTTTTTTTTTACGAATTCTTTATTTTTTTCTTTTGTTTCTTATTAGCTGTTAAAATATTATATTACAGAGATGGATAGTCTAAATCTATATTCAGAGAAAGTGAACAAAGTATCTGATGAACTGGAAAGTGGTTCCTTGGGTGGGGAAGACGATTGCATTATTGATTTCACAATTGATGAGGTAATGTTTGTTTTTATTTATGTTTATGAATTGTAAATTAATTACATACGAATGTGGTATATTGTGCAGGTGTTTGGTAGTCGAGATGAATTACTTGAATGGGTTCGCAAGGTTGCCTTTAGGCTTGGATTTGTTGTTGTGATAATGAGATCAGACAAAGCAACTGGAGTACAAGGTAGGAAG
>Ga0209700_105634_pt1 | contig 20775 bp, 9 predicted proteins | sample SiratroredBW_FD_187528 | JGI IMG/M metagenome (GOLD analysis project Ga0209700, IMG submission 187528) | Root nodule microbial communities of legume samples collected from California, USA - Siratro red BW (SPAdes) (version 2) | ecosystem: Host-associated > Plants > Roots > Nodule | place: USA...
AGTGGCGTTGACGCCTTCGTACAGAACTTCCTTCTCATTTAAGTGAATTTTAGCTCAAGCTCTCCCTTTAGTGCAAACAAGAAGTCACTTAAAATCTGTTTTTCTGTTCCTTTCCTTAATTTCAGTGTGTTCCTTATTCTCTCTTCCTTCGAATTTCACCTAAACCTCAACTGCATTCTCTTTCCATAACCAAAAACGCATTAAACAGAAAAATAACCATAAAATCCCTAACTTAAACAAAATCCCTAAAAATCCTATAATTAAAACAGAATAAATACTAAAAATCCTAACAACTCTATACTTAATTAACCAATTATTAACAGTTATCATAGACTAAATGAATATAGACTAGTATCTTTTGGTATGTGTATAAGATTATATTTAAAGTGTTGTTCCAATAGAACAAAATACATCTTTCCTAATATTATCGAGAGATCTCAGATAATATTTATTAAGTGGAGAGAACTCCTAGACAATTAAGTGTGAAAAGAAATGCATAATATTGATATTGTATTTTAACCTGATAAAAAATACTGAATAAAGATTAAATACAGATATTTAAACTTTTATTTTAAAAGCTGATAAAATTTTGTTCTATTAGTGATTTAAAAATAATTTATCATGCATAATATTGATTTTTTAGTATTGATTAAATAAATTATAATAAATTTATATTTTAATTAAATATTTAATTAAAAACGAAAAACATGTTTTTTATATAAAAATTAGAAGAAACGTGTTAAAAAACTGTAAATATGTGTAACTACATGAAAAAAGGGCGTATATTATACTTTAGAAATTATTATTTGAATTTATAATATGAAATTTCACTGACAAAAAAAGTACTTTATTATTAATAATTTGCACTTGATTAGTGCAAACATTACAGGTATTTGTGTTGCAGTTCTCAAATCACAAATTCAAAGTCATTCAGTAGTGTATTTCAAAAGCATTAATTAACACTATAAACCAATTAATAAATATAAATGGACAAGAATATGTTATATGGAAGGTAACAAGAGAATCCCAACATTTCAAAAAGAAATTCTATTTTCTTTTTCCTCCGTTTCTAAAGTACTTATTCTTTTGCACTAAACTTACAAAGTATTGGAGATGTCTTCTTCATATTATACTGAGGAATAAACTAGTTAGGAATTGCCTCTATGGTGATGTTGCTATCAGAGTTTGTAACATTGTTAGCAATTGAAATTGATATATAATATCTTCATCTGAAAAGTAAAAATAAATAATAAAAAATAACTGGACTCAATTTTTTTTAATGTATTCAAACCTTTCCCGTGCTTGAGAATAAGCCAAAAAAAAAGAAAAAAATCTTATCTTTATTAATATTAATTCTCATTAAATAAAATGTATTTCTAATTCAATCTTTAAAAATTGATCGACTTTCGATTAGATATTTATTCTGATTAAATATTTATAAACAATTCAATAAAAAAGTAAACATAAACACAATAGTTTAATCAATCAATTAAAATAAATTTTGAATGCCTTTTATATTATTATCTTAATATAACTTAATCTCACAATTTCAACAATTAAAATACACGATACTTAAACCCAAAAACAAATCATAACAATTAAAAATTGATAAATCTTCTCATTACCACCTGCATCTCTCTTTGGATAAATTTATTGTACTTAAAAAAAAATTGTGTAACATCAAACTGATTTAAAGCACGAATTTTAATTCAAAAAATTCAAGGGTTTTGTCCTCGTTTTCTCAATAAATCCATTTTGATTATGAAAATCTTACTGTAATATTACATATATATATATATATATATATATATATATATATATATATATATATATATATTATGTATGTATTTACATTTAGTAATAACCCATCTAATAACAATACAGTGTCACGATTATAATATTTTTTTTAATTTTACAACAATTATTCAAAAACTCATTTACAATTATCATATATTATAAATAAATAATCAAAAGTTAAAAGTAGTTTTACATTATATTAATGAACGATTTAAAAAAATTAAAAAATGATTAAATTTTTAAAACTTCTGCATTGTTCTTATACAATACTTTTAAAATATAAAAACAATATTGACAATTTTTTTCAGAAAAAGCCGAGATAATTTATATTTAAATAATAAAATTATACATACAGTAAAATATTATAATTATATTTAAGTACATTATTTAATTTTATTTCCACATTTGCTCAATTCTTTATGTTCAGTCTCTACTGCAATAACCAAGCTACTGTATTGTTTTGAATCCCAATTTTCATAAAGAGATAAAGTATATCAACATAGACTGTTATATTGTTAAAAAAAAAAAAATTAAAAAAAAGTCAATCTATTTTATCTTCTTCTAATCAGCACTTATGAGTAACCAGCTGAGCTTGAGTGTGAGGTTTCCATATAAAACTTATTATTAACATGTTTAATTTTTTTTATATACATTTTTAGCAATGATTTTCCGAATATAATTAAGTAATTAGCAATGACTTTTACTTAGTTAACACTGATTTTTAGTCGATTTTAAACATCTATTTTTTTATAATAATTGTCTATATAAAGTAAAAGTATATTAATGATATAAACAGTACTCGACCAGTTGAATTTGCAAATAATTTACTATTACTCACGAAAAAAAAAATGCGTGATAAAGTTGGAAATGTTTTTTAAATTAATAAATGATGTTTTGTTATAAAGAACAATTATTAATAAAGCATAAACTTTTCCTTAATCATTCACCAACTTAGGGGAATGAGCTCATTCTATTGACGTGCCTATGGTTATATCTATCTTCAGAAGGATTTTGAATCGAAATTCCTCCCAATAATGTAACAAAAGTTATTCAAAAGTTTGTATATCAACAAATTTTAAGTGTTTTTCAGTCTGTGGTTGTATAGATCCTCCACTCTACCTTGGGATGTCACTTGTACTCTGCTTCTAAATTTTGTCCAACAACTATACCAGATTCAGTAAGGTTTTCAACTTCAATTTTATGAACAGAAAAAATGCTTACCAAAAAAAATTGATTTTTTTTAAACATTAATTAATCATGGATCCAATGATACTTACTACCAATAATAATAAAATAGTTTATCATAAAAAATTTAGAGAGATAACAGGTAGAATGATAGTTTTTTGTAAGACTGATAGATTTATCCTATCCCAAAAATTAAATCTCTTTTATATGCAACAACAACAACATCTTCAATTTATATAATACCATTTTCAAATGTAAAAGTAGGCAAGAAGATAAAGCAGAGGGATCAAGATTCGATTCCCTTATCTTTTGTCACATCAGATCTATCCCAACATTATTCTTGAAAATAAAAGATAATATGGGAACAAAATAATCTCATTCTAAAATCACTAGTATAGATATATACAAATCAAATTATAGTCTCGTTAATCAGATTATAATTCATCCCAAAGGATATATAATACGCAAACTTCTGAACATCTATCAAGAATGGTTAACGAAATAACAAAACAAAAACTTTTCATCATCCTTAGCTTCTGTTTTAGTTTATCTATTCATTCCTTGTTTTTTACTTATATATGTAAACATTGTTTTACCTTCAACCCTGTGTGTGTGTAGAGAGAGAGAGAAAGAAAGAAGAAGAAGCATTTTCCTTATAAAATATGCATCTAGGGTTCCCTTACAAGCTGGTTATATATATATATATATATATGTGTGTGTGTGTGATACGCGTTGCCCATGATGGAGCAACCTGAGTAAGTGGTCAGAGAGTTATACCTATACATACAAAAATACAAGAGGGGTCTATGGGAAACTCTTTCAACAAACCTGTGAAGATTGAGCTTTACAGATGGTCAAGTTCAGAATTTCCTGAAGAGTACGCTCTTGTTTACACTTCACTCGATGATGCATCCAGAATCAGTACTTTACGATTGAGTATCAACACAGACATGGTACTGTGCAGACATGCTGACGACATGTGTAAAGAGCATCCAGTACGATTTCACGTGAAGATCACTGCTCTAAGAGACAGCAGAGGAGATTGTAACTTTGGGGAAGTCCTAGTAGTCTCTGAAGATGGAGATATTGGAGATCCAATAGTGCTGGACTACCACGCATGGTTCCCCTATTCGTGTGAGGACAAATCATGTTATTTTATTTTGAAGTCCATGGAACAAAAGCTTGATCGTGTGCATATGGAGAGAACATATTGGGAGTTTTGCCATTCCTGTGATGTTAGTTTCAGAAGAAGGGTTAAATATTTTGTGAACATTCAGTGTAATAAAGAGACAGGACTTAGCGTGTGGTTTAGTGGGCCTTTTATGTACAAGGGTGTGGTTTTTCAGGATGAACTAGGTTTGCAGAGTAAGCGAGAGGTCTCAGGAAAGCCCCCGAAAGAGTTGATTGCAAATGCTGAAAGTGAATTTGAAGGAGCAAAATATACCCTTTTGAAAAGAAATCAGAACGGTTGCACACTACCTTCTGCAAAAGCTAAGAAAGCCATTAACGAAGCTGCACAAACTAGGGCTGTGTTTAATACAGCTGCACGAGCTACAGGGCTGATTAATACTATAGGTGGACAGACTCAAGGTCATTTCAATGGTGCTATAATACAAAATGTCCATTTTTATGGACTACAGTAGTTTCAACGTTCTGTGGAGTCCAGTAATTCTGTCTGATTTGAAGGGAATAATCAACTGAGTCGTGTCTTTATTTGATTTAGTTTGCATAGTTTGATAATGCAAAATTAGGGTAGGACCAACTTAATCGTTTTGGTTTCATGCAACAGATGTGACTTTTAATGTTTGATATGTAAATTTTAAGAACCAAATACCTTTAGTTTTCTTATTTGAAATATAATTTTTCTTTTACCAAGATATTTTTAGACATGCTATTTTTTTATGAGTATAGTAAAATTTTGTATAAGGAATGAGAGAAAAAAGGTTTCCCAACCCAAATACAAAAAGTAGTTCCCTGCTGTTGTAATCCACATGCTAATACCTATATATACTGAATTGGAGTGTTTCAGATTTTCCATGCTTTCTGACATTTCCACACAATCCGAATATCAAGGGAGGAGTATCCAGTTGTAACAGTGGATACTGGTGTTTGAGACTACCTAGCAAGGTGTTACTCAAAGAATACATCAATGATCAGCATATACATCTGTAAGAATTCTATTAATGTACTTGATTTCTTAACTCTAACTATAATATATATTTTAAATTTTGGAGTCAGTGTTTGTGTGGTCAACTTTAAGTGTAAAATGTAATTAATTTTTAAAATTATTTATGAGTTAATGTCTTCAAAAATTGAGTTCGTATTCACTGAATCGACACTACTAAAATATTTTTTGTTAAATACAAAAAAACATGACTATTATTATTGAAAGGGCTCAATGTAGCCAATATTATTAATGTAGAATCTAAACTGAAAGTTAATTAAGTGAATTGTGGTTAAAAGTAACAACGTTTTAGCAAAACCATTTTTCAATTGTTAAATATGGAAGCAGATCGACAAAGTGGGATCATGATTCTATTCCCTTGTATTGTAGCAATTATCGATCCGCTATAGTTGAGTCTAGACTAATTCTATAATAAATATTCGGGCATATTATTCTTAGGGCGAAACACCACTAGATCTTGGCCAAACAAAAGTAAAATTATGTTAACAAAATAATCTCATAATGAAATTACTAATGTTAGTTTTTTAACAGTTTAATCATTAGATTATAATTGATCCATGGATTATAAGAAAAAGACATCTAGTTTGTTACTTGTGTGGGGACTTTTTTGTTATCTTTAATTGTTTTTAAATTAAAATAAATAATTTCTCATACCATATCAGAAAATGAATAGTTCAGTACTCGTGAGGTAGATATGAGAACTTTCTATAAGTCTACAAAAGTGATTCTTAGTATTTATATTGAGTAGAGTAAATTTGTTATGGGTGTGAAACATTCTCTCTTGATAATATGTTATATCTTCTCTTGTCTAAATTAATTTCAGACTTTTATTCTGTTAATATCTCTCATTGTCAACATTTGTTCCACTAAAAATTTCAGGTAAGCCCAATTTTCATACAATTTTTTTAATCTGCATTTACATTAGATGCACTGTGCCACTGTGTGCATAGTAAATTTATAATTAGATGTGAACGGTTTATATGGTTTAATTGTACACGTGGGTAAAAATAAAAAGGAACTTTTCTTTTTTTAAGGACATTTAGGGTATTTTATTATGGAAGGGCATAATTAGATTTTAAGTATCTAAATTTAAGATTTGAAACTTAATACGAGTCCAGTGCACCCATTTGCATAAGAGAGATTTCGTGTGAGAGTGGTTGTGGTGGTGAGTGACAGTGGGAGACCATCGACGGTGGTGAGAGAATTAACGGTGGCGAGCGACGGTGGTCGAGAATCGACGGTGGCGACAACAACTTCGGTGACAGCAGCGGATACGACTGCAACGACGGCGACAGCAATGACGAGATTCAAGAGATTAGAGATTCAAACTTGCTGCTTCTCAACCCTTGATGGAATATGTTGGGCAGCGTTTTAGATAAAATCCCAAACATGTAAACCCTAAAAATGACTTTCAGTGCCACGCTGAAATATTTTTTACACATCATTTATCTTGGCTACATTAGCGCTACATAAAATTGTAAAATAGGTGTGTGTCAATCTCAACAAGTATTTTTTCCAAATAGATGAAACGAGGAAAATATCCGATCACATTTAAGTGTTTGAACTTGAATTTTTAGTTGGAAATGTGGGTGGAGTCCTTTGGTGATTGTGAATTTGGTATTTAATTTAGGAAATAATAGAAGCATAGGCTTCCATTTTCTTGTTGGTCAACTCCGTTACAAGGTTCCCATGCTGCTTTTGGACTCAAATTCTCCAAAAAAACTTGACAGGACTAGGCAGTATACTTGTTTAAGCTTCAGCCTTTGTAGCAAATACTCACTTTAAACCTTTTTCAAAGTTAATTAATTGATTTATGGAACCTTATAACAAGAAGTTAATTAACACTATGCACCTTGTTCTCATTGTTTCAACACCTATGTTCTCTGCTTCAGTTTGCCTTTTGGGCTTTCTTTTCAATACCTTTCGGCCTATGTTTATCAAAACAAAAAAATCTACAAAAATAATTCAAAAGAGGCAGCAAATGATATGAATTATATTATTATTCTAATAATAGTGAAATCCTTGCATTACACTTAATAGTAAAATCCAATATCCTTCATTAGTAAATACATCCTTCATTGTCCCTGCATTATACTTAATACTGAAATCCAATATTAATTATTACTTTTGTTTCTTATATTATTAATATGTTTAAATTATATAGAAATTAAGTTATAATTAAAACTAATAATAAATATGTAAATTTGAATATTTTAGATTTGTGATGAATAATTTAAATTATATTTGATAATTTATTTTAGGATTAGTAAACTTAAATTTATAAATAAATATAAAATATGAAAGATTAAGTAGGTAAATAAGATAATATTTAAAATAAATTATTATTATTTACAGACTTATATAGTATTTTTATTTTAGCCTTTATGTATGTAGTCATTAATTAATGTGATTGCTGAATTGATTTTTATATAATTTGATTCCTGGCATGATCTCTGTATGGCTACTAGATTGATTTCTATATAATTAATTATTAAATTAATTTTTATATAATAATTATTAAATTTTTTTTAATATTAGTTATTAAGTTTTTTATCCATTTTTATTATTAAATTTTAAATTAATATCTAATTCAATTATTGATTGATTTTATTATTTTAAAGACTAATAAATTTAATTTTTAAAATAATTTTATTTTATATTTTGAGACAAACTAAATTGTAATTTTATTTTGTCCTGTTGTTAAGTTCTCACTATTGTTTTAGTATTTAAATGCTTTTTTCATCATGAATTGCTCATAGTCTTGATAACCCAACAACAAGAGGCTTTATTAAATTAATGTAGTTATTTAACTAAAATAAAATTTTAATATAATAATTATTTGTAATATATTATACCTTGTTATTTTTCATATGATCAAGTATTGATTTGTACTCAAATACATTATAGTGTGTGGTATCCCATTATATGGATTCATCCAGCACTCCATTTAATAGAAAAGTGGGGTATTTATTAATAATAATTTCAGTAAAACACGTACTTGATGCAAGCACATATGTTCTATGGAGGCATAATAAAAGCCATGTGAAATCATGTTAAGACTGCTTCAATACGACATCGCCTCATGACTCATGCTATAAACTTTTTTTTCTTTCTTTTTGACGTCCTTATATTACAAACTTTTGTGAAGAGGTTATGGAACTGAAAATATTATAAAAAGACAACTAAGATTTAAATAAAATAAGTTTTTTTATAGTTTTGAAACAAATGCAGAAAAATATCAAAATGACAAACATTTATTATTTACTTTTTTTTTTTTTCAGTTTTCACACACTAATTACAAACCTTTTGTATGAAGAGATTACACAACTAAGAATGATTTAGTTAGATTCAGTGAGATAAATACTACAGAAAACATCTAAGGTTTGGAAAAAAAAACCTTTGACAAAATTTTAAAAAATTTCGACAAATACCTAGTTGACAAGCTAAATTATGTTAACTTAAATGAAAAAACACTTCTTATCAAACAATAAAAAATGAAATTTACTAATAACATTAATTAAATTTAAATTCTTCATAATAAATTTATGTTTAAAAATATTTTTGACATTAAAAAATACTTTACACATTTAATAATATAAATTTATTTATCTTAATGATAATAATATTAGATTAATCAATATTTTAATTTATTAACTTAAAATTTATATTTTAAATTTTTCGTGTATATTTCAAATATTATTTTTGTCTTAAAATTAAAATATGCACATTTAAATATATACATGTCTCAAATTTTTTTAGTTACTAATTACGTCAATATATTAATATTTAATTTAATGAAATAAATTAATAAATTAGTCAATAAATTTTAAATGATGAATTTAATACATTTAATATAATTTTTTTGAACTATAATTATTTTTGTAAAATTTAATTTGTAACAAATACTTAATAGTAATTAGCACATAAATTAAAAATTATGAAAATTTATTCAAAAATTTAAAGTATCATCTAAATATAATGCAACAAAAATATCTTATCATTAATTATGTTACAATTGAAAAATATAATCCATAAATATTTTTTAATCAATAAATAATTTTAAAATTAGACACTTTAAATTTTTAAAATGTGATAAATAATCAGAAAAAACCATTAATTTTAATATAAATATTTTTTCACGTTTGACTACAATTATTTTAAATTTTAACTTTTAATATGAATAGTTAATTTTAATAATATTTAATATATAAATTAAAATATGGAAATTTATTCAAAAATTAAAAATATTATATAAATAAAACACAAAGCAATAATTTTATTATTAATTATATTATAATTTTAAAACATATTACATAAACTTTTTTAACTTACAATTAAGTTTAAAGTTAATTACTTAAAAAAATAACTATTGAGAAGTGTAAGTGGGGGAACTCAATTTTTCATGGATAAAAGAGGAAAAAAAAAACAAAGAAGGGAAATCGAATGGGGAAACCTGAATTCCCCTTTGGGAAAAAGTATGATATTTAAGAACATAAATTGCAAGGTATGGCATATTCAACCATTGGAGTGTGATATATAGAGGAAAAAAAGCCTACATCAACATTATAATAATAACATTAATTTAATACATTATTAATTAAAAAAAACACCTAAATTATATAATATTTTTAAGATATGTAATTACATTAAAAATGTCTTATTGGAGAAAATAACAAATAAATTAAAAATATCAACAGAAGACTAAATCAAAGTCTTCTAACAATTAATGATTCCTTCCGTAACCCAAACATTTATTTTTCGCGTTTATTTTGGTGTCTGCAATAACAAAATATCAATGAGACGACGGTGACTCGAGGCCACCGAAGAAGGTAAGAGAGCAACGTTACCAAAGAAGACGATGAAGAAGTCTACGGAGAAACAAATATAGAAAAAATATATACAGATAGAAAACAATTTTCTCTCTATTTTATTTAAATATGTGTCATAATGAGTAGGTAGTAAATAAATACTATCTTATTTTAGTATATAATTTATTTCAAAAGGATATTTAGGGACAGTTATAGGTCAAATTTAAGGGAAAAAAACAAAATTATAGATCAAATCATGTGCACTAATTGCAATATAATATAATTAAGATTCTAACAACTAAAGACCCGTGACGTACGTTGTTTCTTTCAATACAAGTCAGGTTTTGTAGTACACACGCTTCCATCTCCAGTTCAGTTGGAACTTTATTTTGGGATTAAAATATATTTTTAAGAACTAAGTAAGTGAAGAACTATTTTGTTATTAAATTGTGATATTAGGGATAAATTTGAATTTTCCTTAGATGGAAGCAAAACATGATTACCATGACTTCACCAGTCCAATGTAGTACAAACTGTGTCACTCTCAACCTATGCATAGTACAAAACAAACCTCTAAACATTATTATTATCATCAAACAAAGCAACGGTCCCCTCGCATTCCACAAACCTTCACGTTTCAACAATGGCTTCTTCTTCGCGCACACTCTTCTTCCTATTCACGCTCTCCCTTTTCTTCTCGCTCCTATGCGCCCACAGCGGCCACCACGACAACGACGACGACGACGGTGACACTGGCTCCAACGAGGTGCCCGTTGACCTCCGCGCGAGGCCCTTGATCCTGGCGAAGGTGTGGTGTCTGATCGTGATCTTCTTGGCGACGTTCGTGTCGGGGGTGTCTCCCTATGTGCTGAAGTGGAACGAGGGTTTCTTGGTTCTGGGGACCCAGTTCGCTGGAGGAGTGTTTCTGGGAACTGCCATGATGCATTTTCTCAGTGACGCTAATGAGACTTTCGGGGGTTTGACTTCCAAAGAGTACCCTTTCGCCTTCATGCTGGCTTGTTCCGGCTATTTGATGACCATGCTTGCTGATTCCGTCATTTCCTCGGTTCTAGCGAAGGTGGGGCGCGATGGAGATGCACAAGATGTCGAAATTCAAGGTTGGTACTTTGGCTTCTGCTTCTGTTGGCTCATTGATTGGTATGCTAGTGTGAAAATGTGATTCTGTTAGTATTGCTGCTACTACTACTTCTAGTTTTTTTACTTTTTGAATCATCCTTTTTTTTTCAAGGAATAACAGTGTTATGTTTTCGGGTAAGTAAGTATCGAATGGAATAGTAAATATGTTTTTGAAAACTTTAATATTTTTTTTTTTATCAAAAAGTAGGATGATTAGCAGCAAAATGTTGAAAGACGAATTTGAATTGTTTTTCTAAAGCCAAAACTTCGATGCAATTTAGTGTTTTTGTTGGTAATTCGTGTAATCAAGGTTTCTGTGATCCATATAGATTGCTAAGGTGAAGCTTAAATTTTGATAGAAGATCAGAATCACAAGGGTCTAAGAACTTGCATCCAAGTTTTTTCCTAATTTTTGCCCTCTACTTTTCAGGTGTGATTTTGGATTATAATTTTGGTTCGGAATGAATAGTGGTTCAGCTAAGAGACTTGGATTTTTAATTAAGAATTTACTTGTTTTGGTTTGTTTGAATTTGTGATTTTCACAAAGCTGATTGGTTGCTGGGAGTAATGGAGTATTACAATACCTTCTGATCATGCAATTCAGTTTGATTTTGACATGAAAATTTCTCTCTTCCTCTGAACCGTGTCTGGTTTTTGTTGGAATTAAATGATTGAAATCTTCGTGGTGCATGATTCAGACTACAAACTACCATAAAAGTACTCACGGACTTAGTATTGAATTGTAGTAGCACTTCTGAATTTGTCATTGTTATCACGGCACATCAATTTGACAAATATGAAATTGGATTTGAATATCCTTGAGTTCACATATCAAAGAAAAGAAAGTTACATTCTATTTTAATTGTGCAGGGGGCGATAGGAGCAAAGTAAGTCGCAACGGTGTTACTTCTCAGTCACAAAACCAGGTTAGATATTCATGTTTTAGAATCAGTTCAAGGAGTGGTGAACAAGGTGTTGTAATTTTAGGCTTGCTACCTCTTATATGGTATTAATTTATTGTTTTCTGTGCTATCTCAGAACCATTCTATTTCTAGCACTGATCACAACTTCGCAAGCCCTGCACTTGGCTCTGTCCATTCACTTGGAGACACCATCCTGTTGATCGTTGCCCTCTGTGCACATTCTGTGTTTGAGGGCTTAGCAATAGGAGTTGCTGAGACAAAAGCAGATGCATGGAAGGCCCTATGGACAATCTGTCTGCACAAGATATTTGCAGCCATAGCAATGGGAATTGCACTCCTTAGAATGATTCCAAACCGTCCCCTAGTGTCATGTGCAGCCTATGCTTTCGCTTTTGCCATCTCCAGTCCAATTGGTGTGGCCATTGGAATCATTTTGGATGCCACAACACAAGGGCATGTGGCAGATTGGATCTTTGCCATATCCATGGGTCTGGCCTGTGGAGTGTTTATATATGTATCAGTGAACCATCTGTTGGCAAAGGGATACAAGCCCCACAACCCAACAAAGGTTGACTCAGCCTATTTCAAGTTTTTTGCAGTGTTGTTGGGCGTGGGAGTGATAGCAGTTGTGATGATTTGGGACACCTAAGGTTCTTCAGAAGTTAAGTTCCAAGATAACTTCTCTTCACAGCATATGCAGAATCTGTTTCTTATTTTTTTATCTTTTTTTTGTCTATAGTCATCAGTAGTTGATGATGAATACGTTATAGAAAAAGTTGGGGTAGTTCCAACAGTTGAAAAGTGGTAGAAGTTCTGAAAAAGGTATATGTTGGAAAGTTAGAATTGGTAGGATCTGTAGAATCAGATGATGCAAAAGATGGGCAAGTATTGAGAACTAAGGTGAGTTCACATGAGGGTAGCCCAAATCATTTGAGACAAAGGTGGAGGAAGAAGAAATATATACGAAGTTATAGTATAGGCATTATTTATATAGTTCACATTGAGCTAAGTTTGTTTTTTTACTTTTCAAATTTAAAATCATCTTCTCTAATGTTTGTGATTTAAAAACAATCTTTGTTTTAATATCTTGTACACATTTTTTTATACCTTAAAATGAACATTTAAAAAAAACACAGAGTATTTGAGGATAAAATAAAAAATAAAAGAATTACTGAGTATTTGATGATAAAAAATATAAAATTAAAATAAATTATCATGTAAATAACGTTGTTTTTAGATTACATAACTAAAAGTTCGAATTTAAATTTAATTGAGTAGAACAAAAATCTTATTTTAATAAATTTATTAAATCTGGTTCGGTTTTATATTATTTTGACTATAAAGTTTGATAGCAAATTGGTGATGTTAGTATTAATTTAGAAAAATATAAAAACAGAGGTTTCTTAAAGCAACAATATTGATTCTTCTGTATTTAAAAGTTTGGAAGAAAAAACAATTTACCTTATAATTAAATCTTTATAAACAATATTGATTCTTCTGTATTTAAAAGTTTTGGAACACAGTGTTAGAATAAAACAATTTACCTTATAATTAAATCTTTCTAAATTTTTAAATAAATCTTTATAGTTTTCAATTGTTTCATCATGTTTTAAATTTAATTTTTTTTTTGTTTTTAAAATAGATTTTACTATCATTATTATTAATATCGCTTAAATTACATATATTAATAAATTTTGAAGTGTAATGAGAGATCATATTTTGAGAAATCTATTATCAGAGTCAAAACTAATTATGGCAGCATTATGCAATATCTTTTAAACTAGAATAATACGGTTTCGGGTCGGGAAACCGGTTTCTTCGCTCCGACCCGTATCGTATGCGCAAGCCCAAGGCATAAACCCTAACCTAAAGGAAAGGTTTTTCCCTTCTCCCTCACTGCATTTCCGTTATGGCTTCTCGAAGGCTCTCATCATCTCTCCTCCAACCATTCCTCCGTCGATCTCCGCCGCAATTTCAAGCTCCGGCCTCTTCCCGGTCATTCTCTGTCCCAAAATTTACCTCTCAGGTTTCTCCGATCGCCGTAAGCATCACCTCGTGTCATTCACTTCCTTACACTTTTTCATGCTTGATTTTGTTATTGTGATGATGATAAATAAATCAACAAAGAAGATCCTTGTATTTCTTGTGATCAGTTGATCAAATAACTACCAAAAACGAGTCATATTATATGTCCTCATATAATCTTGTTTCATGAGTCCGACCATTGCTTATCCCTGTCTTACATTTTTTTTTTTTTTTTTTTTCATTTCTACGCTTATAATTAAGCACGATGCCATTCTCTCACCAAAAGCTAGTTCTTTCGGTCGTTTGGTTTGGCTCTGCTAGATGGTAGGTGGTAAATGCTTAAAGGTATGAGAATTGATAAAGAATAGTACATACTCCTAAATGTATGTATATTGAAATTAAAATACATGTTTTTTTTTGTTACATTAATTCATATCTTAAAATCCCATAAATAAAGAATTAATCGTCACTGTCAGTGTCGCATATATCTAATTCATTGAATAGTATTTTACGAGAATGATCTCTTAGTACTGTGTGTGTTTCTATCTGTCGAATCCCAAATCTCCATCTCATTTGTGTTTTTTGGGACATATAAATAAAGTAACAAAGAAGACCAATTAATATCATATAATCTTGAACTGCGATTGGGAGATTTGTTAAGTTACCGATAATATTGTTTACTACAGGTCTGATCTTCTCAGTTTTCTCGTTTCTTTCTTGTTAATTATGCATAATTGAGTGGAATGAATAAAGGGATTTAAAATGACAATAGCATATACGCTCTTCAAGGGGTTTATTTTGGGGTTTGTTTGAATAAATTTCTTCACATCACTCATGTAGGAGAATAAAACTAGAAGGAGAAATTACATAAGCTTCTTCATAACTGAAAATTAGCTTATGGAGGCTAATTTGTAGAAATTCGCATATTAGCTTTTTCAAAAGCTATGCATAACTAATTTTAGCTTATGGAAATGCTTATTTTATGTTCCTAAAAGAGTTTATGGAGAAGTTTATCATTGGCCAAGCTTATTCTATGTTTCAGTTTAGTTTTTTGAAAGTGTGACCTTGATATATATATATATAGACTTTAGCACAAATTATGTGGGATATAAGCTCTTATGGGTGCTTGATTTTGCAGATTACGAAATTCCCTCAGACTGAGGCATTCTCAAGATTTGAATCTGGTTATGGTTTAACATCAGTTTGGAGAAGTTCTGAACTGGGACCGTATAAGCATTTTGGGGGGATCACACCACCTTTTGCTAGCAGGTATATGTCAACAGAGGCACCTTCTGTTGATTCTTCTTCTCAAGACAGTTTGATGCCGGAGCCTGAAGTTCCTCCCCGCATCAAATTTAAGAGATTAGACAAAACTGGCCGGCACATTATGCAGGCACGTGACTGATCTGGATTGTTTTTTAATAAGAAATTCATTTTTTTCCATTCGTAAAAATGGTTGGTATTTATATCCTTTAGATTTTAGACAAGGAAGCAGTAGAGGAGGTGAGAGGGCAAAGAGAGATACCTGACATAAAGCCTGGTTATATTGTGCAACTCAAAGTGGTATGATAGTTTTTATTTTCTATTCATATTTGTTTTTTTCTTGGTGTTTGTATGTGATAGTGATATGATCTTTTGTTTACTAACATCTGATATAACAGGAAGTACCTGAGAATAAGAGGCGTATTTCTATTATAAAAGGCATTGTTATTGCAAGGCGTAATGCTGGACTCAATACTACTTTCAGAATTAGGAGGCAGGTGGCTGGGGTTGGGATTGAATCTCTATTCCCTCTGTAAGTATGACCTTCCCATATTTTAAGTATATCTGTATTTATACATGCTATCTGAACTGGTAGAACAATCTTTTCACGTTTGTTGGCATTTGAGGACGGTGTAGTTAAGTTGCTTGACTGACCATAAAGATAAAAGGATGATAGAAATAATTACTTGAGATGGTGATAATCATTTGAAATTCTAGTTATGGCCTTGTTATTTGTGTTGTTTACTATTAAGCTCCCTTTTAATTAAAACGTCTAAAGAATTTATGATTAAGGAGTTTTTTAAGAAGAAAACTAAAAGGAAGGAAAAGCAATTTCACTGCTTTTCGTATTAGCTACAAAGTGTAAACATGATTGTTTCAAAACTTGTTCAAATGAAGAGTTAGATATTTGAAAAGGACTTATTGGAATATACATTTTTTTTTTTTAATTTCAGTTCAATCTGTAATTTCCCCCAAGCATTATCTTTAGGGAAAAAGTGAGCTACTTTGCTTCAGTGTACATTCAGACTGTATTTTTTCTGTGTTGGGATGGGTTGTTAAGTTTTTAATACTATAAGTATCCTCTGATTATCTTCATTTCAGGCTGTCATGATTTATCTACTATTGTTTTGGGCTGGGAAGAGGGACTGATGTGATTCTGTGTTGGCGTTTTTTTAATTTTCAGTTGGTTGTGCATGTAGTCATATTACATAATGGTTAATGCTTGAGATTTGTGCCATGTGCGAACTATAATAGGTATTCGCCTAACATAAAGGAGATAAAGGTGCTTGACAAGAAGAAAGTGAGAAGGGCTAAACTCTATTATCTGAGGGACAGAATGAACGCACTTAAAAATTGACATCAATCTTCATCTTGGCGGACATTTTTTTATGATTCATTTGTCATACCTATGTGTATTAATGTATTTGCCGCTGTTACGTTACCAACTAGATTTTTTTTTTGTTTTCACTGTGGCTTATTACAACCTAAGAATATGGTTCTGCATTTTAATTGGACTCCTTGGAACCTGTCACGTTTTGAATGGGTTGTATCTTTAGTAATAAGTTAAAGTTTTTTTGAAAAGTTCCCCCCTTTCATGTTAAATCTGAAAATTGGGCTAGTATTTTAGCTGCCTTTTGTCGATCATATGATGAAATTTTGATCAGGAAGCTTCAGGGGTTTTGATTGATTATTATCTAATTGTCCAATTTCAAATTTTCATGGAAACATTCAAGCGATAATAAAACAGTTGCCCCCTATTGGTAGTTACAGTCTGGCTACTATCTTTTACAAATTAATTAATCCAAACCAGATGGTTGGTCTCTACTTTCTGGTGAAACTACCTTTGAGTTGGGATTTTTTTTGCCGTAGGAAAATTGAAAAAGCAATTGTTTATTGGGCATATGTTGCTGGAATAGTTATTTGAAAAATGACACTTAGTGTCACTTGGTAAGAGCAAAAAATATAGGTATTATAGGTAATATAATTATTTCTGCCTCTGTAGGAGATAACATCAATCTTTGTCAGGAGATAATCTTGTTTGAGCTGTGTATGCAAGTAGCAAAATCTGAACTCTCCATTTGAGTATTTAAATTTACATAAAGACAAAACTTAGGTATAGTATCTTAGCTACTTCCTGTGTTTTTTTCCATTATAATTAAAGTTCCACCTTGAATATGTTCATAAATTATTAATGCATACTTTTATTACAAGAATTTTTACACTAAAACTCCAAGTTTATTTTGAAAACACCAGAAACAGTAAATTTCTATCTTACTTTACTCCTTTACAAAAATACAAAAGGCAGGTGAATGACATTGTTTAGGTAAATGAATAAAAAAAAACAAGTAAATAATGAAAGTTAAATTTTGAAGTACCAAAATTCAGAGAAAAGAAAAATACGAAAACATTGATAGACACAACAATAATTAATTATATTACAAATTATGAAAACTCTTGTGTACTTCAAGCCTATATAATCAATTATTCATGGTCATACTTTTGTTTATTGTTTTTGTAAGTTTTATAATAATAAATAAATAAATAAATAGTAATAATAATAAATATTAATTATGATTAATATTATTTGTAAAATTAAACACCTAAAAGTACATTTTTTTATTTCACTTTTAGTTTTTTTTAATTAAAAATCTATTTTCATCTTTTATTTATTACTTTTCAACAAAATCAATTTTGTTTCCGTTTTTCGTTACATATTACTCTTTATTTCTTCTTTTTGTCTTCCTCCAGTCTCTCTCTAATTTTTTTCATTTTAAAAAAACTCTAGGATCATATTCTTTTATTTATGAGTTGATTTACCTAGGAGTTGTCTCCATTTTTCTTTTAGAAATTCTTTTTTGTATTCTTTAATAGAGTTTATATATCTAGCTCTTAGTATCTTCTGGATGTGTCTCTATTCTAATTTTTAGAGATTCTTCTTTCTAAATTTTTGGTAAATATTTTTTAACTTAATTTTGTCAATAAAAAATCCTATTTACTACGAAAACACTTAAATATATATTTATTAAAATATATTTTTTAAAATTTAATAAGTGATCATACATTTCCATAAAAAAAATTGAAAATGGTATTAGCTTATTTTTATTTGGATTACACATTTAGAAAGTTTTTTTTAAATATTATTTCTAAATTATATAATATAAAAAAAATTATGAAAAATGATTAATAATTTGTATAATTTATATATAAAAAATAGATTATATAATTCAAAAATGAAAAATGACTTCTAATTTGGAATCTGGAAGTTGTTTTAAAAAAATATATAATTTCTAGACTATACAAATTGAAACTTTGTTACATAGAAATTGACTTTTAAATTAAAAGAAACATATTTTATAAACAAAAGGAATTTTTATATTTATAGGTAAAGAAAGAAAATATGGCGTGAAAAAGAAAGTTCCCTCTCCTAATCTAGTAAGTGCTGTAAAAAGGTACATTGTTTAGGAAAACACAGTGTGACAGATTCAAAATGCCGCCCAGACTCGCGCGTTAAGTTTGGATAAATCAAATCCTTTCGTTGCGCGGCGTCGTTTCGACTCTCTCCTTTTCTTCTCCGTTCACACCAAATTATCTGCGATCCTTCACCAATCATCACCGTCGTTTTCAGATTCTTCAATTCTCACCGTCAATTCCCTTCCTTCTCTCTCAATTTCTGTAGTTTTGCTTAGTTTGGGATTTCAGGGTTTTGGAGGATGAACGTGGGCGACCTCAACAAGGTATGGGAAATCAGAGCTCTGAAGAGGAAACCCGCGGCAGAAGAAGCGACGAAGATGTTGGAGAAGATCGCCAAACAGGTCCAACCCATCATGCGCAAACACAAATGGAGGGTCAAGCTCCTCTCTGAATTTTGGTACTTCAAGTTTCCATTTTCATCATTTATTTGTTTGTCTGTTTGGTTATGTATGCAATGTCATTCATTTTTTATTTATTTAAAGGAGAAATCTTACACCTAGTATCACTGTTTTGCTGTTCTCTGATCATAACTGGAGTTCTACCTCGACGACGTAATAAAGGTTTTTAAGAAAGGATTATGGAAGTTATAGAAGTGAAACTTCTCTTATAACCGGAGAAAAACAGGAGCAGTACTTAGTTTTTTTTTTCTTTATTTAAATATGCTTGGATGGAGGGTTTAGTGTTTTCTGCTTACAGTGATCATACTTGGACCCAAGAAGATTCTCTCCTCTGAAAGATACTTGTTATCTCCCATGGATGATACCTGTTATTGACTGTATATAAAAATTTCAATTATCCTTGTGTTTTCTGTTAATGGGTAATGAAGGTAAAATGAAGCACTGAAGTTTGAAAGAGTGGAGTTTTCCTTTTGGAGTAAATGCCACTGTTTTAATCACTAAAGATGTGTTACTAATTAAATTAACAGTTTTTGCGCTTGGAAGTAGGAGAGTGTCAGTTTATGTAATTCTTGATTTCATCATGTGTCGAAAGTTTTTTAATTGATCGTAATTGGATTTAGACCAAATTTTTTTCTTTCACATTACGATTTTGGATTCTGCTAATCAGAACTTAAAAAGATTGGTTTGAATTATGTGCTTAGACAGGAGAAAATTGCTTTTCATTTGGTGAACAGATTTTTATTTTGGCTTCATTTACATCTGTTCACCTTTTAATTTTTTGGGGAATGACTGAAGAGCTGGTTAATGTGATTGTAGCCCAGGAAATGCATCTCTCCTGGGGTTGAATGTTGGAGCTGGTATACATGTGAAGTTGCGGCTACGGAGGCCGAATAGGGATTTGGATTTCTACCCATTTAATCAAGTTCTTGACACGATGCTTCATGAGCTTTGCCATAATGCCCATGGCCCTCATAATGCCAACTTCTACAAGCTTTGGGATGAGCTTAGAAAGGTTCTTCTTGTTCCTCTGATGTTGTTATAATCTATAAATGATCTTTAGATTTCTTGCCTTCTAAAATGCTCTCTTTTTTGCATTAGAGAAATCCCTTCCGGATTTTATGACCTTTATTGGTCATATTTACTTTCAAGTGTATTTTTTAGCTAATATTTTTCTGGTTTAGTTCTCAAGTTTATCATTTCTTGCCAGATCGGAAGATATTGGCATAGGAATTTCATTGCCATGGTTTATATTCTATATAGGATCAGGTTGTTATGATCTATATGTGTACCATACTCAAAGATTGTCAATTTTAATTGATGAGAATATATGTTTGTTTAGCATTTTTATTAGCTAAGATTCCCAACAAAAAATGATGATAATATAAATGAGTAAATAAATAAGTAAGAAAGGAAATGTAATAGGAGGCCGGAATTTTATTTTCCCAGCAACTTATCCTTAGCTGCTGGTCATGTTAGAAACTGCAGGTTACTTAAAAGATAGGCATTTGCAGAATCCTCTCCATTTAACATTCTCTTTTGATGAATTATGTTTACTTTTAATAAAAAAAAAAAAAAAAAAAAAA
>Ga0209700_105635_pt1 | contig 20762 bp, 5 predicted proteins | sample SiratroredBW_FD_187528 | JGI IMG/M metagenome (GOLD analysis project Ga0209700, IMG submission 187528) | Root nodule microbial communities of legume samples collected from California, USA - Siratro red BW (SPAdes) (version 2) | ecosystem: Host-associated > Plants > Roots > Nodule | place: USA...
CACCCTCCCTAAAATTGTCTAGTATTCTCACTATTTTAATTAACTCATTAATTGTAATAGAAATGGTGCAATCATTACATATTTATAAGATGCAAGTGTGTGTGTCTGTATTTATTTTAGTTACACAGTTATCCTCAGTAGCATAACACTATACAAAAAAAAAAACATAATAGGAATGGGTGGAGAATATTAACCACCCTCCCTAAAATTGTCTAGTATTCTCACTATTTTAATTAACTCATTAATTGTAATAGAAATGGTGCAATCATTACATATTTATAAGATGCAAGTGTGTGTGTCTGTATTTATTTTAGTTACACAATAGTAATGCACCACACAAAAAAAAGGAGCAATGGATGGAGAATATTAACTATTCTAAAATCCTAAAATCTTGCAGTATTCTGACTATTCTAATTAACTTAATTAACTCATTAATTGAATTCCTTGGCTGGTTTAAATAGGGCCTACTTTACAATGATATGGTATCTCTTATGCACAATTTACCCATACCCGAAAATAAATAAAAAATACATCATTTGAGGAATTTCACATAAAAATTACACCAGTTTGAAAAATTTACTGATTTTATTATATAACCATCCATTTTTTATAGTTTAAAATGATAAATTTTACTAAAAATGTATTTTATTAGTCTGACACCTAGTCCGTTTTAATTAGAATAATCTTATTTTTAGGAGCATTCCCTAATACTTATTTGATAGTATTTTTGAAATTGTTATATCATTTTCTCGATTTTTTTTATGGAGTTGATCTTGGTTGTATATAGTACATTAGGTCTGTAAACTAGGAAAGCTTTGCTTGAGAGTCTTTTTGCAAGAAAAATTTGATGAATATTCTTTGATGGGTGTCGAGATGCTCTCACCTATTTCCCTGGCCCCAGGCTCAAAGAGTTATTTTCTGTAGAGTCTATAAGGTTTTTAGTACGGGTTGGTTGGGACTTGAAATGACATCTTTTGTGATCCAGGTTTAGAACAATTATGTCCATTAGGTGTGGATAGATCTGATGATTGGAGAAAGATGTTATGTCCATTAGGTGTGGATAGATCTGATGATTGGAGAAAGATGTGTTGTTTGGGTTACTTCCCTTTTCAAGATCTATAAATTGGCATGGGTCTTTGTGTTGAAGCACACGTGTTTTACCATTCATCTGAGTAGTGGTTAAGTGTAGAGAGTTTATTTTTTTTCGAGGTTAGTAATGTCTTATTCTTCGAGTGTGTTGACCTCTTCAGGTGGGTACTCTTTGGAAGATTCCGGTGAGCCTTCTGTTGCCATAGTAGGTGTTAGTTCTTTAAGATTGGGACATGTCGGGTTAATGGTAGAGCAACAAATCTGGCCATGAAATAGGCTAAGAGCGATCTTCCACCTCAATGATTGGTAGATACGTGTGTGGCCGAGTATTTTTCCAAGTGTTGGTGGTCGTTTAAAAATATAATCCTTTGCAACTAGTGTGTCAATGCTTAAGAAAGACACTAAGGAGGACATAATTTTGTTGGAACAATGCATTGTTGTTGACAATGTGTGTCATGGCCGAGAAGGGGCTCCACCTGAGTTCTTTTATATGTATGTGCCTCTCTTCACAAATCTTCATGTTCACTTTCTTTTTGATGATTTTAGTATGGGTGTCTTTTAGGTCTTAAATGTTACTCCCACCCAATTACATCCAAATTCGTGGGCTTCGTTGTAAGCTTTTCGTTGTTGTTTAAATTAAGGTCCTCCCCTAGGTTTAGGTCTCAGAGTCTCGATCTCCCATGTGGTGTAAGGCCACCTTGAGACTGAGGTTTCAAATGTTTAAGGATATTTTCCTAAATCTCTCTATGAATAGATGTAGTAATTATCTTTTTCTTATCCAATGTTCATCAGTGCAATAGAGGTTAAATAACATGAATTGTGTTTCAAATTTGGTCACTAATATGTTGAAATAATCAATCAACAAGAGGCAAAACAGGATGAACTAATTAAGAGCTCATCCTTTTAAATAGTGTTTGTTTTTGTCAATGAATATACACGAAAAGATGAAGATGGTTGAAATGTAAAGAAAGTTCATATAATGAAGATGTGGGTGAAAAAAAAAGTTTTATTATATTTTTATATAATTAATTTATTAATATTTATAATAAAATAAATATATTTAATTATATAATATAATAATAATAATAATAATAATAATAATGATTACTAAATGATAATAAATTCAATGAAATTATAAAATGATAATAATAAAATATTAAGAAAAAAATAATAATAATAAAAATAAGATAATTATAAAAATAAAATATTAATGATATTAATATTAAAAACTAAAAATAATAATAAAATCATAAGTAATAATTACAATAATAAAAATAATAAAATAATAATGATAGTAAAATTAAAATTATAGCAATAATCAAAATAAATTTATAAAATAATAATAATATTATCAACAATAATAATTTAATTTTTATTTTAAAATAATTGATATTTTTATAATTCCATTAATTAAAATAATGATGATTCCTTAATTACATCAATAAATTAATTATATTTAATTTTAAATTATTTTTAACTACTATTTCATCTACTAAAAAAATTATTTTATCAATCACACACATCATATCATTCACAAATTTGTATAAACTTTTTATTCAAATCTCACTATCTTTCTCTTAATCCAATCAATAAAACTTTTCACACACTTCATCTCAAATCAACTCAAATCCCTTCCTAATCTAAAGAAAACCTTATAGGAAAAACATGACACATGATATATTGTGCATGATATATAGGCTTATTTGGGTTACGTCCATGATATATAGACTCATTTAGGTTATGTCCAATGATCGCTTCCAACCCTTCTAGTTGGAAGATAACTATTTGATGTATTTAACAGTATTTCTACACTATTATGTTATTTTCTTAATCTTTTATAATAAAGGTGATCTCAATCATGTATAACAATTTCAATACTGAAATAATCAATTACTTTTATTCAATTTTATTAAAATAATTCATAACTTATTTAAAAAAAAAATCTTAACATAATATCACTTTTTCTTTTAAATTTTTCACATCAAAGGGATTAAACAAGAATAAAAAGGATACCTAACGATTTGTTAAGAATATAAATATATATATATATATATATATATATATATATATATATATATATATATATTTATTAACAATAAAAAATATGTAAAGTAGAAACATAAAAGGATGATTCAGCTGTTATAAATAAAAGAATATAATCTCTTGAATGTTTTTGATCCGATTATTTGAAATAAAGAGTCCTACATATAGCTCAACTCTACCCCTTCCCCAGTAAATACCCTTACATCGAAAACTCCTAGCCAATATGGAACTGAGATTAACACTCATACATAATTAACATTCCCTGTTTCATTGCTTACATAAAGATTCTGTACTTGCCCTTCCCTTCCTTTGCAACAGCAACCAAGAACTAACAGTCCCATGCACATTATCCTCATCAATATTCATGCACCATCTTACATTGCTATGATACAATAGTTTCATCACTTATACTGTGATATTTGTCATATAGCAGAAGCACCTGTGCTTTCCTTGCAAATCTCATAAAGATATCTGTTCAACATTTGAATTGGTCCAAAATACAACAATGCCATTAATCCAAATCAATTCCAAAATACTTTTCAATATGAACACATTGGTTACAGTGACACTGATAGTAAGTTGCCTGAGGGGAGTTGTTCCAAATATGGTCTCTTCTTACATACTGTTTAGCATAAGTGAATGTGTGTTATAAATTTCATTTAGCTGTGTGTGTGTATATATATACTGTCGGATAAAGGTCTTGATTATTTTTATTAGGTCGGATCGTGCTTGATTCCTTTCTAACATGTGCAGACAGTGGTCAGTTTTGTGTTGTGCCTTTTGACAAAAATTATGTACCATGAACTTTTGTTACACTTACTGAAGCCTGTGATCGAGGTTGCTCTAACCTCGAACAACCTTGGTTGGTTATACAGCATAGTGTTAGATTTCTAATGTAAAACAAAAATATTATTTACGTACTCCATTCATCTTTATAAAGAACAAAAAGTAAACATCTTCTTTTTCTCATAAATGAGAAGAATGTAGATGAGAATGCAAGAAAAGAAATATTATAAATATATGAAAAGCTGGGTAGTGTTTGAAAGTAGTAGTTCCTTAGGAAAGATTAATTAAGTAACAGAAGCAGCTCGCTTCAAGTATGTTTATTACCATTATCTCCATCCAATTTAGTCCCATTTTTCTAATTATTGATGTTTTTTTTACAAATTTAAAGTATTGTTAATTAGTTTTTTTTTTTTATATCCACTCATATTTAACAATTATTACAGCAGTAACTTATCACAAACATTAAATTAAATATTTTAATCCAAATACAATAATAATTTGTATTTATTAAATACTCTTTAATGTGTATGTCAATCTTAAACATTAGTTGATGTATAAAGCAATAATTTACTAATGGAATTGGTACGATGATGGAAATTATTTGTCATGATTCTTTTGACCTGTGACGAATTTCTTAATTTAAAAAAAAAATTTATATATATTTTTTAAAATTTATTTTTAATTTGTACATAAATTGATTTAATTTATATAGAAAATAATTTTTTATTTTATAATAATTTATATTAATACTTAATCATTATGCTAACCACATTGTTAATATATTAAAGTGCATAAAATGGATTGCACAATTATACAATTTAAATTTGGAATGTGGTAGACTTAACATTCAAAAATTTTTTTCATCAAACTTTATTGAATAGATAGAAATCTCCAAGGATGGTAAGAACATGGTGAGTAATGCATATTTGTATTTTAGTTAAACATAAATGAAGTTTTTTCAAAAACAACAATGCTATTGTTTTTTCAAAATGTTATTTCTTTCAAAAAAATTCAGTTATTACTACCTGAAATATAACTTAACTGAATTATAAAAATGCTCATAGTTACTACCTGAAATCCTTACAGGTAAAACTCCTCACCATCACCGCTATTGGAAATGACAAAAGCTATTAACATTTTATTACTCTGGTAATGACATCACAAAGTTAACTTATTAGAGAGTGATACTATTTTGAAATCCTTGAACTAACATGTTTTAAAACCAAACTAAGATTTAGAACCAAGCCGCGTGCGTTTTGTCTGAAAAAGAATTGAATAAAAGTGAGGTGGTGATTTGAATTGGTGATGGTGTTCTTCACATGTAGCCTGCGATGAATTTGTTGAATTAATTTTGTGAAGAGAGTAACGTTGCGTTGCATGTGGGTAAAGAAAACCAAATGTGTGAGTGAAGCAGAGGAAATTTGTGTGAGGTACATGATCCACGTATTGCTCCCCTCACTTTCACTTTCACTTTCGGTGGAACAATGCAAAGGATTCAAACATCAAAACCACTCTTAGATATCCTTGTCGTTACAAAGTCAACACCATAACATTTTTTTTTTCTTAGGTCGGTGAGATCGGCACGTGTCGGTGGTCCATTATAATCTTCCATCATTTTGTTCTCCTACTATAATACTATTTCTCACCTCTTTACATTCTTTTAATATTATTATTACTATTATTATTCATTTTCTTTTCGGTCAAAGTCATATCACACCAAAATATCAAGCCAACACCTTTTCGTAACATACATCAGAAGCGATGAGATGAATATTTGATAACGTATTTTATTTGGTTTATAGTTTGTTTATTTCCCTAATAAGATTGTTTTATTAGAATATGGAGTTTAGTTATAATGATTATCTTTTAAGGTCAAAGTAATCAGTTGCTTCTTAAATTATTTCAGAATTTTTAAGCAATATCTAAACTTATAAACATTAAGCCGCTAAAATTAGTTTTATTTTATTTTTCATGTTAGAAGATGATAATTTATGAGAGTTTTACATAAATTATGAGTACCCAATTCAAACCTTGAAATTGATTTATGGTCATTAGCCAACCGAACTCAATTTAAAACATTCAAAGCTTACATTTCTTCTAATAAATTTCATTAAAAATTAGGTATCCAACTTTGGAAGCAAATGCATTGCATTAGCTAGATGATTACATTATTTTCAACTGCAATGTTGAAATAGATTTGACTTTATCTCGAATCTTCCATTTTTTGCTATGCACATTCATAGTTTCATATATACAAAAGTTCAATCTCATAACTGCTAGTTTTTCCTGATTCAGTGAAAGCTAAGGGAAATTTTGAAAAGGCCACTTAAGGTTCCAATATATGAAGCAAATGTTGCTGGAAATATCAACATCATGCAACAATATAAGAAAGTTTCTGTGGATTTTAACACGTGGCTCCATTTCCTGCGGGGTGAGTTCGAGAAAAATATCTATGTGGAAACATGGAAGATGCGTTTTCCATCTTTTTTTTTATATTGGCACCACTGAGGGAATAATGAGAACATTTTAGGGGTCTTCTTCTTTGACCGGGTAACACAACACAATTCACCTACTTCTCTGTCTCTGCACTAACAGAAGACACGTATGTATTTGTACGATGATTGTGTTGCGAATTTAGGCACTTAGTTTGATACATGTTCAACACTTTTCACAAATGGGAAATGTGCAGTGCCCTCTCATAAATTATAGTATCAAACATTAGTCACTCAAAATTTTGAATTTGTAATATATTATCAATATATATTTTTAAGAATATATTGTAAAATAAATAACTTAACAGTTTGATTTTAGTTTCTAATATTTGAAGTTTTTATTTTATTTTAATTATATGGATTCCACCTGAATAAAATCTACTTAAACATATTGTTCACATCTTCATTAAAATAAAATATAATGATTAAAGGATTAAAATGTTTATTGATATACTGCAAACTTTAATTGAAATATATAAAGGAAGACTGATTTATTAGTTTTCTAAAATAATTTTTGTTAGTTAGGTAGCCAAAGCAAGACTACAACTTATTCATTTTGGATATACAGCTAACAAGTTTCAGAACCTGCGAATACGAGACAAGTGATCACTGCTCTAAATATACCTAGGGTTTGTTTCAACAAACTATCATAAATAGAAAAAACAATATGAAAAATAAAATATCTTTTCTGCAAATTAATTTATAAATTTTTTTCTCATATAATATTCTTAAATTCTTATTTCTATATATAAATTAATTTTATCTTACGAAGACACTTATTTAATTTTTTTTCTTTTTTCTCTTTTTAGAAATACCAAGTTTTTCAACTAACTCTCGTCCATATTTTATTTAAATCATATATTTTCTTTTTCTAACTAATAAAATTTAAATTTTTAGTTTAACTCAATCTTATAAAACTGAATTATAAAATGAAATTTATATTTATTTTAAAAATTTTATCTTTAGTTAATATGTGATTTTGAACATCAAACATTCACAATAAGAATATTTGGAGATGCTAATATCAATATTCCTCTCCGTTATCCAAATTCCTAATACAAATATAATATATAAGATGAGATTATTAACACATATAATTTGATTATTTAAATATGTGATAAGAAGCTTCACCTCCAAGTTTATGTATATAACAAAATGCTTATTTTAAAAAATACTAATATCTTATATATATAAAAAAAATCATTAGTTATGATCTTATAAATATCTAGGTAAACACGGAATGGTATAGTTTCCATAATTACAAGGGTAGCAGCTGGAGAAACATCAGAGTGGACTTTGTTTGAGGTATTGGAAGTCGCATCCTACTTTGTTGAAGCATTTGAATGTCGGAGAAAGTCATCGCCACTAGTGCCAATACAAAAATAATCTTGAAGCTAAGTCAACTCCTTCATGGATTGGAAGTGCTCCAAACATGGCGCATATTGAAAATATTAAAAAAAATCAAGACTTTCCGATTTCATGAAAAATAATATTAAGCTTAGTTGATTATGTTATATAATTAAAAAGTACAATGTTCTACATTAATTTATCACAAATATTTAAAATTATCCATCTACCCACATTTCGGCGCCTTTCTTTTTGCTATGTTATTGTTTACCATGTAATATAAAAATTTAATGGCTGGCACTATCAGACAGAAAACATAGAAAATGGGCCATTTTGGAGCACCATTGTTCTCAAGACCTTTGCCATTGGCAAATTAAAGATTATCCCATTTTGACCAATGCAACTCCAGCATGGGTGGAGGTTGAAGGGAATGAAAATAATATTATTAATGAACTAATTGCTCTGATTAATTACTTAATGAGTAAAGCAAGGGAGTGTCCCAGAACTTGGCTATTGCAAGGTGTTGATCTGCCAATGGCATGTAAGATATTTATAGTTATCGTCGAAGACACATTAGTGTAAAATATTAGTACTACACGATTATAATTTTGGAACTTTGTCTATGTTGAGATGATAACTGACAATTGAATGAAGCATATACGTGCGTGTAGATCAAAAGCATTGACATAATAATCATTGCTGCCCCATTAATTTAGGTATAATAGTTTCAATATCAATTGCTTTCCACTCTCAAGGGGTATATTGGCACTCATAATTAGACACCCTCTAATGTTGGTCCACTAAATAATTACAAGGATTTTAAATAGAAAGATTAGTAATTTTGAATACAAAATAAAATAAAAAAGTTCAGTTTTTCATTAGGTTAGAATATATAATACTATAACCATGTATGGATAAATAAATGTACAATTCCTCTGGTTTAGTCAATGATTTCATATTCGAATCCTATATATACACTAAATACTTTATCCAGTTCTAACATGATTACCTCAAGTAGAGATACCTAGGATTTATATACAAAAAAATATTGTAACTGGTAATAAAAATTAATCTTAAAAGTTGAAATCAACTTGAATACTTAATTGAAAAGCTTCCTATCCAAATTTCTAAAAAATACTACTAAATGTTACAATGAATCGTTCTTCAAGTCAACATTTTCATAAATTTTTGTTGACAAAATATAATTAGCACCATAAATGTAAAGGCTATAAAATATGTCATCTGAAGGCACTATGAGATATGTTCGGGACCTTAGAAGCTAATACAAGAAATGTTGTATTATAATAACAGCATTAAAAAATGTACTCCAAAAGCAAAGAAAAAATCACATAATATCAGTCACATCTACATAAATAAAATGCACCTCCCAAATTATTAAGTTTTTTTATTTACATTTGTTAATTTTTTATACAACAATAAAATTTTATTTATTTTTCAAAAGACAAAGTATAATTGACAATATAAATCAAAGCTACAAGATGTGTGCAGCATATTAGAAGCTAATACAATAAATGTTGTATTATTATAACAACACCCACACACACATATATACGAGAGAGACAGACAGAAAAAAAGAAAAATTCTTGTACACTTAATTTCAAATTTTCAATCTGATTTATTAAATAAAAAGATTTAATTAAAGTTGATTGCAAATAAGTTATAGATGTTTTACAAAGCGATGTTAAAAATTTAACATTAAAACAAATTTTCTCAAAATGAAAACATCTTATCAAGTGTTTATTTGTTTTGAGATTGAGCATCTCAAAGCCCTTAAAACTCTCTCCCACCTACCTTAAATATAGGAAAAGTAGAGATTATATCATAGGAGGTTTAGGATTTGATCATTCCCCTGATAGAGCCAAAGAATTGTCAATTTGATTAATGAATTATTATAGTTAACTTTGACTTCCTTCTAAAATAAGTCCTTTTTTATTGGCTTATTAAATAAGTAGGTTACAAAATTTTCAACTCTCAAAACTCTAACATAAAGTAGATTAGGGTTAGGACTATAACGTGAGTTTGATAAAAAAATTAACGGCACAAAATTTATAATTTCAATAAAAAAAATCTCTCCTATCATTTACCTTTTGTTACTTTTATTTTATTCATTTTGTAATTCATAATGTATAATAATTTTAACTTGTTTTCCAAATTTTCCTTAAACTTTATAGATTGCAATGATAAAAATTAAACATTTTGATTATCTCTCACATTGCTTATTGTTTATCGCTTTAATAGATAAACAGTGAAATTATATTTTTCAATCAAAAAATAGTATTATAATTATACTAAAAATACATAAATATGCATAGTAAATAATAAAGCCTTAATATAAAAATTACTCTTTTAATTAATAGTCATGAAAAGTTAGACTCTTTATTCACTTTTCAAAAAGTAGTTCTAATTTATTTTAAACTTTAGAAAAAAAAATAATTGTAATTTATTTAATGTGATTGAACTGTATATATTAACTTAAAAAAAATAAAGCACCTTAAAATTTAGAGTATCAAAATAGTACATTCAAGAATAATTCTTAAATATACCCTTTTTAAAGAATACCTCATAAAATAGTTTTCACTAAAACATGATTCAAATTTATATAATAAAAGAGTTAATTTTACTAAATGAAATATAATTTCTTAGTTTATAAAAGAACTATATAGTTCTGGGTGAGGTTCAAGTTTTGTACAAATCTCAAATAAAGATTAACTCTGATTTCTTTTCTAACACATAAAAATGTATTTTATTTATCCAAGAACTTTGACTCAAAGTAGCATCAAGTTCTGAAAACAATCACATCATATTTCTCGCAAGTTGTTTACATCTCTAAAATATTTATACTACCAGGTTCTCGAAAATATTTAATGGTTTCTTCGATAAAATGTTAATTATAACTTATTGTTGTGTAAAAAATAAAATAGAAGCATGTTCCATTTATTAAGTTGCAGAATGAGTTAAATAAAAATACTAAAAGAATATGATAAAAATATGTATAACATGTTTTACACAGGAATAACACGATAAATAAAAAATAATTCATTAAATTAAATACGATAATAACTATTTATAAAGAAAAAAAAAAATGGATGATAACTAAGTTAAGAGTTTGTATTTGTGCACACTGTTCCCTGTCCGTGACTTAACTGCACCTCCCTGTTTAAACTGCACCCATCACTTATATCGAAATGACTAAAATATCTTATACGTTTATAATTAAATAATTTTTGAAATATATTTTTTAAAATTTAATTTTAAAAAATATTGTTGAGAATGTAAATTTTATATTGTAAAAAATATTTTTATAATTTCAAGAAAATATTTCTCAGACCATAAATTTTATGTTTTAGGTAGAAATAGGTACTGAAAAATATTGTAAAGATTTATGTTTAAAAAATATTTTTTAAAAATAAATTCCAGAAACATATTCTAGAATATAAAATTTATAGAAAAAAGTTTTCTAAAATTTATTTCTCGAAAAACACTTCTGTGAATTTGAATAAAACATCAGAGATATTTTTGAAATTGATGGGGTGCTGGAAGTTTTTGCCGTGACTTAATTGCACCAGTATGCCCAATCAAGTTTTCATGCTATTGTTTTTTGTGCATTTGGGCCTTTTGGCACTTCTTCAAAATAAAAAAAAATAAAACTATATTGAAGGTAGAATTTAAACTAAAATAATTGTCTAAATTCCGTCTTTTAGAGAAAACCAAAACTTGTTAGTTTGATTAATTTGTTTTGGATTTAAAAAACTTAAATTCACCACATACTAGTAGTGTTTAGAAGAAAAAGATCTAAATCCAATCTTTTTAGGGTTAATATAATTTAAATCTAATTAAAATTTAAAAAATTTAATTTTCAATTCATATGCTTTTTATTTGTTTCATATGTTAAATAAATATTAAATTATTATCATCAATTCATCATGATCACTTTAGCTTAATTAGAAAGTTAGTAATATAAATTCAGCAAAATAAAAGTATATTATTTAGTTTAAACTTCATGTATATTAAATAACAGATTATCAGTTCATAAACTAAACTAGTTGAAACATACACAAGTTTATTTGGTTCAGTTGAGGGAATTGTCATAGAAATCGGCTAGTGAATTTACTGAGAACCCATTAAAACTTTTGTTTCTAACAGTTCCAAAGAGGCCAAACAGAATATGATTTTGTAATAGTACATGAACCTACTTGTATTGCCATTATAAAAACATGGCTCATTTAATTCATTAACCAAGCTCAACAAACTAATCAATGAATTAAATCTCAGACACTCACATTTCTTACAGCTAGTAAACATTAACCATTGTGATCTTACATGGATGAATGCCAAAGAATACTAAGTGATATCTAAAAACAAACTCACAAAGCTATTTGAAAGGGTGATTCAAAATTTAATAGGTAGCACTATACAAATGTTGTGCATATACCTCCTCTACTTGTTTTGGTTCCCACTGCAGTTCATGTTCTCCAGGCGCTCTCTCTTGAGAGCAGTGAACTTAGCAGCTATTTCATCGTAGTCTGGCAACTTAGGATGAACATGGTTCGGATGTTGAGAAGGACATGAATACGTCCTTAACATCATGTGCCTCTCTTGGGGCATGGTCATGGCCCTTGAATAGGTAGCTTCTGATTTTGTTCTTGTTGAGGAACAACTGGTCCTTGGATTGGAAACTTTGGGAGAAGCAGATATTTCATCTTTTGTTTCGTTGTTTCCATTACCAGCTTGGCAATCTGAGTACTTGAATGCACGATATTCAGCTGCACTACTATAACTCCTCCTATTTGGCCTCTGAGGGATGGTAACCAATTCAATTCTTTGGTTCAATTCATCATCCCAAAAGGGTTGGCAATGCGAACACTCATCATGTAGAACTCTTTGTTGAAGATGTATGCCTCTTGTCCCTCTCTTTTGCTTCAGTGGTTGAAGTTCCAAATAGTCTCTATCATTGTAAAGGCAAAAGTAACAAGGCTGGTTCAAGCTGCAGCCACTCATTTTAACGTTGAAAAGGTGTCTCCTTGTGCCATCTTGGCATTGACATGACTGTAAAACCTTCCCCTCTTCTGAGAAACCATGTAGCATCAGTCTCTTCTGGCCATCATAACTTGATGGGAGGATTCCTTCTAGTGAAGGCTTATGGTGCTTTCTGTGGTAATGAGTACTATGCTTATGAGCTGAGGGATATTTGCATGGTTTGTGATAATATATCATGTATCCAATATCCATAAGGCCTAGGTTTTCCCCGAAGGATGATCTCCTTCTTGATCTTCTCTCATGTTTCCTTTTGCTCTTTCCAGAGGTTCTTGTGCTTGAGTTCTCACTCTCTGATCCATCTTGACCCACATCACTATCATCGAAACCAAATTGAGTTTTTTCTCTTCTGGATAGACCAGAAGATCTGAACTCCAATAGCATTTGGTCCTGGCTGACACAATCTTTTGCTTCAGAAAACTCCTCAATGTCATCCCCATATTGTACCGTTTCTTCAGGATAGGGAGGGAAACTTACTCTCTCTGCAGAAGATGTTAAATCCATTCTTTCCCCCTTGTTTTGCAAATCAAAATTTATAGAAGAAAGTAGCTCAGGAAAGTCTATATGTACTACTTTCTTTTCCAAAGGATAAGTCAGGATATATGGGGGATATTGCTGAACAGCAGACACCATCGAAGAAGTATTGGCAAAGCTAGAATCTGGTAGAGAATAATCACTTGGTTTGGAAATGAATGAATTAGCACATGTTACATCTCTTTTCATCTCTTCAATCTCTGAAGGGTGGACTTTAGATCCTGCAACTGAATCAATTATGCGGGCATCACTTTCCACTAGTTGATACCCTTTATCTTCTTTCAGCTGTACAAAAGCATTCAACATAATTTGGTTTTAGTAGATGACAGGATTATAATTATAAACTCGTTAATACCTTCAATGAAGTAAAGAAAATTGACCTGCACTTGTTGCCAATCGGGGTAGTATTCTATGGCTAAAACCTCTTCTTGGAGGCTTTTATCTCTGGCTATTTCATCTAACATTCTGTACTTAACTTCATCAGGCACAGACTTTACTGACAGGTTCTCTTTCAACTGTGATTCAGAAATTCCATGAATATGTATTCATCACTACCAAATACGATATATGTAAACTTTACTGAAAAAAAAAAAAACAAAAAATAGTACTTGTTTGTTCACAAGATTCCCTGGAAATAGCTCCACAGCTATGGTTGCAAATCTCTCACCATAGCGCTGTCCAAAGAGCTTCCTGATGACACCAAGCTCAGGAAGTTCCCCACATCTTGCTGAAGCAAATATAAGACTAGAAACTGCTTCATTAATGTCATTTGGGCAGTCCCTGATTTTTGGAAAGTAGGACCATCAGAAAAAAAGTATGAGGGGGTTGGCAAATGAATTTGATTTAGATAGGTACAAAGCAGTTATTACCTTTGCCTCCGAATATAGGACAGTTGCGTAAGGATAAATTCACAGAAGCGATCTAACAATTCATAGGCAGCTGCTAGGTTTTCATCTCCTATAAGCTGCTCAACCTGAAGTTTTGAGAAAAGTTTTAGTTAAGATTTTGGAATGCATAATGGGATGAATAGAGATTAGAGAAAGAAAATAATAAACACTTATGAGTTAAGTCCCTAAATTGGAATAATAATGCATTTTCAAGCACTGAATAATTTAGTTTACATCTTCTGAGATATTGTAAGTACGTCACATTACTGTATTTGCAAGGTAGAAACACCAGAGTGTTCTTAACTGTCTACGTTGTTACAGAATACAAAACTAAGACTTCTGATCTCAAATAACTAGTGTCGTTAAAAAAACTTGGAATTTTTCTTCATCGAGGGCTTCATCAAGAAGAATTATAGAGGCTCAAGTGCTAAACACGTACACACGGGAGACATATACGTAAATGACACATACTATCAGTAATCAGATTTACAAGGAGAATTTACAAAACTAACACAAGACAGAGTAGCATATTAAGCTATTGAACAGTAACAGAACCTACAATAAAACCCTGCAACAACTTTATTTTATGAAAACCATCTTTCAATACTCGTACATAATGCAAAGAAAAGTAGAAAACTTTTCTTACTAATGACAAAAAAAAAGATATGAAAGAAGACAGTTATTCAGGCAGTGATCAACAAATGAATACGTAGCATTAACAGACCCGGTTAAATCCAGTTTCTTCATGGCCACTTCGTATTAACTCAGCCAAGTCCTTTCGCAGTTGCCTGGCTATTGCAAGCCTCTTGTTCTTGAGTAGGCTGAGCCGGCACCGGGCTCTTTTGATCGTCTTCTTGCTGCAAACCACCAAAGCCAAAACAAAAACAAGGGTTACATAAACTCGAACTCATGCATGTATGATCGTGTGAAGCAACATAAGCTCAAGCTTTGATCAATTCACATGCAGTTTAGTTACCATTTGGAAGCTTTGGACCAACCGAACAATATCTCTAACATGTCTATAACTTGATGCCGCTGTCTGAATTCATTAGAAATATGAAAAAACAAGCTTTAAGCAGTTTTGCAAACCAAACAGAAAAAAGAAAAAAAAGAAGTTAGTAGAAGTGATGAAAAAGTACCTCCACGACGACAGTTACAGTTAGAGGTTGAGTTTTGCGGAGATAATTTAGATGAGAGTGGTTTGAAAAAAGAGAGTGTGACAAATTAGTGGGACTTAATTTGACAGAAGAAGAGGGAGACAGTTGTGGTCTCTTTGAAAAATAACTGCTCCACTCCACCTCTGTTTTTCAGATTTTCGACACGTCAATCTATCTTGCAAAACAAAATTACAGGATAGATTTAATACTAATCAGGTTTATATTAATCATTTTTGAGATATATTTAATAATTAGTATTATAAATATAGATTAAAAAGTACATATAGACATGTTCATTACTAAGTTAATTACAATTAAACATTGAAAAAGCCTCATAATTAGCCACTTCTGAGACATGTTTAACTGCTAGTGCTACAAATATTATTAGTAAGAAATTGCACAATTATTAGTAGTATGAAGTATGACAACTTTATATAAAATAACGTGTATAAATTACATTTCTACGGAGTGGTTTAATTCGTATGGTTTGGTGTAAGAAATTCTTCCATTTCGTACAAAATAAAATAAAAAAATTCAAGATTGACATTACACTTATTATGAACAAGTACAACTCTAATCACAAGATTAATACTTTAAGGTATAATTAAAGTGAAAGAGTTGAGTGCATTGATGAAACACACGTTCATATCGGAAAAGAAGCAAGCACGCGCATCAAACACAGTGGTGTGGTTCAGGTAAATGAGGGAATTGTACGATTGAAGTGAAGCGTAAAAATCACGCGCTGACACTGACACTGACACATGTAATTGTCATTAGTGAATAAATTCAAAGAAAAGAAAATAAATTCAAAAAAACTAATTAATCTATGTCATGCGTGGCCGTTACTTGTTAACGTTTTTGTTAAGCAAAAACTGATAACCAATTCGACCCACTTCCTTGTACTAGGTAATTCTAGGACGTTCACCAACTAATGTTTTTTGTTACCACATGCAACGCTGCACCATCAAAGTAGGGTCCCTCCTTTTCAGGCGTGCCCTTTCAGAAAAACTTGCAGATTTTTTTTTTTTAAAAGAATATATATAGATAATACACATAAGGATCATCATCATCATCTAAACTTTCATTATTCTTAAATGAAAAATGTGAAAACGTACAATTATGAGTACAGAAAGTGCGTATTTTTTTAGGAGGCAGCATCTTATGATTCATGTATTATGTTCTTAAGTTGCACTTTAGGTGGTTGTTGTTTACTTGTTTTGCGTGTGCGAATCGTATGCTGTTCTTTTGTGTTGTATTGTTCTGTTTTTATCGTCGTTTACAATTCAGGGACTGGACAATTGGATAAGGAATAAAATTAGGTTCTATAATATTATTTCTTTTAGTCAAATGTGATAGGTTATTTTTTGTTCAATTCTTAATTACAGTCGTGTTACTAAGGTTGAACTTAGTAGTTTTAGGGTTTAAGTATCAAGGTTCACTCCTAAGGAATTTGTTTTTTCTAAAGTAAATAATGTAAGAATTTTCAATTGTTATTCATGACCGCACATACATATAATAACATTAATTTTCTTTTCATCAACAACTTATATTATTTATTTTACTTTTTTAAGTGACTCACTTCAGTTCATATAACCCTCTCACTTTCAATTGTTAGACGGAGGACATTCATATACACAAATTATTCCGAAAATGTTTTAATAAGACGAACAACATTCATATACTTCCATCTTATAGTTAGCATAAGAAAAAGATAAATTTAAAAGAAATGTAAGAAATTTCAATAAAAAATGTTCTCATAGAAAGGAGAAACTCAAGTTTATACTTACAAGGAATGATCATTGAGTTGTTGACGAAATCTCATTAGAAATCCATATACAAAACATTTTTCAAACATTTAAGTTAACAAGAACAAAAATATATAAGTCAGAATTGACTCAATATTACCTTGATTTTATTTATAAGTCTTTTTAAGCTTAGAATGAGGTATTTAAAAAAATATTTAAAATAAATAAGAAATATAATTGATGATTAAATATTTGTCATTTAATCCATTATTATTATATAAATATCCAAATTATACTATAGTATTAAACATGATTGAATTGTATCTGATTTAATTAGATTGTATATGGTTTGATTAGATTGCATCTTATTTATTAGATTTTATATTATTATGTATATATTTTTGTATGTCAGACTTTTTTATCCTACTATCACCTTTTTATTTTTTATTTCCCTTAACTGCACTCATTTTTTTTTCTCAATAACACTTTTTATTATTTAATTCCTTAAATAATACTCTTTTGTTTTCTTTCTTATTTTTTTTTATTTTTTTACATTGAAATAACATTATTTTGTTGACCTTTTTACTCTACTAACACTTTTTTATTTTTCTATGGTGAAATAACACTCTCTTATTTTTTTTATTTTTATGTACATTAATTATGATTATTTTTTTTTTTTTTTTTTTTTTTTTTTTTGATTTTATGATTGTATTTTATTATAATAATTTAATGGTTGTATTTTTGTATTAAAATTGATATTGAAAGAAAAAATTATAATAAATTATAAAATTGTTATTTGAATTAAAATTTGTATTTTTTATTTGTTAAAAATATATCTAAATAATTAATAGCAAAAATAAAATAAAATTATTGAATTATTTTTTGTAAATAAATATTAATTAAATGATTTAAAAATTTTAAATAATATTTATTTTATTTGTGAATTGCTTTTAAATGTTATGTTTATTATTTAAAAAATGTTAATTATTGAAATTATGCATACATGTTGAACATAAAAAGGAAAATAAATGACAATCATATATTTACCAAATAGTTTAGTTAATGGTACATGAAATACTATATGTAAAATGAAATATAAATTTTATCTTTATCAAAACTGAAATTTATCTTTATCAAAATATCAATCACATCTTTATCGAAAATCGAATCTTATCTTTATAAAAAATCAAATGATATCTTTAATAAAATATCAAATTTTATCATTATCAAAAACCAAATTTTATATTTATCAAAAATAAAATTTTATCTTTATCAAAAATTAAATTTTATCTTTATCAAAATTTTATTTGATTTTTGCCATTAATTATTTAGAAATTATTTTAACAAACTAAAAATACAAATTTTAATTCAAATAACAATTTTATAATTTATTATAATTTTTCTTCCAATATCAAATTTAACATAAAAATAAAATCAAAAAATTATTATAATTTATTATGCCAAATTTAAATTTATTATGAAATATAAAATAAAATAATTTATCATTATTTCCTATTATAATTAATTAGTTAAAAAACCTATAAAATATTCATTTTATGTTCTTTGTATTCATTTTTTTAGAATTTTAATTTAATTATTTTTATATTATTTTTTATCTCTTAATTTTAATAAACTAATAATCACAATTTTTAATAACTATTGCTATTACAGAAAATAAAATAGTGTTATTTCATAAATTAAAGAATAAAGAGTGTTATTGAGAAAAATAAAAAAAATAAAAAGATGCTAGTGAGGTAAAAAAGTCTTGGATGTCTTGGATATGACACCCAAGCTGAATACTTATACATAAAGTACAGGTTGGTTGACTCGTTGGACTAACGAGTTTCAATGTTCTACAAATGTTCATTGAATTATCTTGATTTACTGATATTTTATTTATTATAAGTTTGATTACTTTGAGATGGTCGTTTATTTTCAAACAATTTGTCAGATTGTATCGATCTAGTGTAATAGTCGTTTATTTTTAAACGACTTGTAATTATTTTGATGGTTTCAAACAAATTCGTACTATGACTCAATGTGATGATTGTTTATTTTAAACAACTTCAAATTATGATGATGGTCGATTATTTTTAAGCAACTTTGTACTTTGGTTTGATGTGATAATTGCTTATTTTCAAACAATCTCAATTATGATGATCACTTTGTTTTCCAAACAATTGTATTATTTTGATCTAATACAGTAATCAGTTCTTATAAAATTATCTAAAATTGTGATGGTTATTTTGTTTTTCAAATGTGTGTATTGATTTGATCCGATATAGTGACTATTTATTTTAAAATTATCTAACATTGTGATAGTCTTTTTGTTTTTTCAAACCACTATAATATTTTGATATGGTGTAGTGATAATTTATTTTCAAACAATCTCAAATTGTAATAATCATTTTGTTTTTTAAATGATTTTGCTTTAATACGATGTAGTGACCAATTATTTTTAAACCATATTGGATAGTTTTGGATTTATTTCATTCAATGTGATGGTCGAAACAACCTTAACCAAATTTGAATGTAATTTCTTTATAAGACTTAAACATGAAAAAGATTAATAGTTGAATTGTTGATTAAGTCTGAGGAAAGATCCACCACATAAAATTCTTTAAGACAGTTAGATTAGTAAAAGAAAAAATTGTAAATATATAAGTAAATATAAAATTGAATTACTACTTTCTATGCGATTAATATGTATTTACTTATCTTTATCCATAAAAAAACAAAATAGAAAGTTTAAAGTAAATGAATGTTACTAGAAGTAAGAATAATAAGATTTTTCTTTTATTCCCTCTTTCTTTTAAGACTTTCATAAAAAAAAATAAAAATAAGATGAATTAGTTTGCATACTTATACATTTCTTTCCATTTGAAAGAATACTTAACTTATGTGGATTCTGTTAGAATATTATTATTACAGAAACACAAAAATCAGTATAATATCAAAGATAATCAAGAGAATATCACAATAAGAATATCAGAGAGATAATCAAGAAAGTATCAAAGAAACAAATCAGTAGAATATCAAAGATAATCAAGGAAATATTAGTAGAATATCAGAGAATATGAGAGAATATGAAATGTATTTATTTAGAATAATTTCTATATTTAGTTTCCTAGAATTTTTTATTAAGTGAACTATTGTTAACAAAAAAAATATACATTCAATAAAAAAAACCTTATTCCATATTATCACATTCTTTGTTCTTTTTTGTTCATAGTTATCATATCATTGTCTAACCTTTTTTAACTCTCGATACCATCGCAAGATATTCATTTTCTAAAATAACTAAAAGAATATTCTCTTTTATGTTCAAGAATCAAAATTTTTTTATTTTAATAAAAAGATATTAAAAAATATTTAAATAAATAAAAATATAATTAAGTATTAAATATTTTGAAAATATATTTGGCTGAGTTCAAGAGGGGGGGTGAATTGAACTTTAAAAGATTTTTGTCAATTTAAAACACTGAAAACAGTTTAGTTAAAAGAAAACCTTTTCTGAATCTCAATGATAAAAGATTTAAGGTGCAGTGGTGAAATAAATCGATTTCAGGCACGAATAAATTGATTTATTTTGCTGGCAGAGAGCAAATTTCAAACAGCACATACACC
>Ga0209700_105639_pt1 | contig 20755 bp, 6 predicted proteins | sample SiratroredBW_FD_187528 | JGI IMG/M metagenome (GOLD analysis project Ga0209700, IMG submission 187528) | Root nodule microbial communities of legume samples collected from California, USA - Siratro red BW (SPAdes) (version 2) | ecosystem: Host-associated > Plants > Roots > Nodule | place: USA...
AAAAAAAAAAAAAAAAGAGAAAAAATATAGTGAGTCATTTTATCATGGATCATTGAATTCACAAGCTTGCAAATAATAATAAAATGGGAATCATTCAAGCGAAATGTTTAATAAAGGTAAAAATTGGCTTTTCTAAGGAAACATTTGCATACATGGTGTTTGTTACCTATTGTCTTTCCCAAAATTACCAGGCTTTCCCAAAATTTTCTAGATTCCCAAAATTCTCAAATGAAAGAATTGTCCAAATGGTTACCGCTACCTAAGAATATTTTTACACTAGGGCAGAATGTCAGTTTTCTGTTAGTTGGCCAATATCCTGTCTTTATTCTTCAGGGGCATTCAACACAAAAAAATCAGAAAAAGGTCCGTTAGATTGAAAACTCAAAAGGGCGATCTAAGAAAAAGATAGGACAAAGAAAAACAGAGAAATGCACGTGTCATAAGTCATTCATTTTGTTTTGTTATTAAACTCTTTGAAAATCAAGCAATCATGATTCAAAATGATATATGGCCATGTTTCTATATCAAAAACACTTTTGTAAATCCTTTGTACCTTCTTTGAGCCAAAAAATAAAAATATTTCTTTCAAATACCCTAAGCAAGGATCATCAACATGTTGAAACTCAGTCTATGGTTTCAAAGAAGAAATTCATCAAAGAAAGAGTATTCTAGTAAAAGAAGTTCATTAAAAATGAATATGTTAAAAGCTCCTAAGTCATCAAAAAAGAAGTATTATCAGAAATTAAATTTGTACATCAGAAACTTCTCAAAAGAGATTGAAAAAAACAAGAAAAAAGAAGAGTGAAAAAAGAGAAAAAAGAAGAAAGGAAAAGGATAACTCATAGAAGAAAACCTTGATTGTACACACTATTTAATTGATGGTCCTTGTTTAAAAATAAAACCACAAATGAATTTTGAGCCTATTATATCCTTTTCTTCACAACCCTGTAACCCTTGACCACGTTACAAGCCCAATAAAGTCCATATCGATTGAGGAATGATTGCAATGATTTTTGTAAAGTTTAGCTTTGTAACAAGAGGACGTGACTGATAATACATGAAAAAAATGAATGAAAAATGAAAAAAAGAAAGAAGTCTACTAGAATGTCTTTTTCAAAATAGAGTCACCTACACACAGGTCAATTGTGAATGAAACATTAGAAATGACACTAGGGCATCTGATACCCCTGCTTTCCCTCATATATCTCATCATACATACCTGATGAAGAAAACAAAAGGATTTGTTGAAGAAATTACTTGGTGGTTTAATAATCTAGGTTTGGGTAGGTTTAATTTTAGGTTTATAGTATCATGCATCTGGTTGTGTTAATGTGCCAATTACTTGCATTGCTCTTAATCAAGTTTAAATGAAAAATTGCATTTTTAAAAGTGTTTAATTTTTAAGTGTGCTGCAGAGTAAAAATTCAACAGGTTATATTTCAAGATCAACTTGTTAAAATTCCTTAACAGATTTGGGCTGGCACGTTTTTGGGTTGGCGTGTTTTTTTAAAAATCCAATAACGCGTGTTTTTAAAAATTGACCAAGAGAGAAAATTAGGTTTTCGAGATAACAGATTTTCAAAGATTTGGGGAAACCTTTCCTTGAGAGAGAAACATACACAGAGAAGAAGAATTTTTCAATCGATTTTCAAAAAGAAATCAAGATTTTCAACACTTGAATAAGAGCATGGCGTGATTTTGGCAAATTGTGCTTAGCAGCTTCATTCGGGGAAGATAAGTATTCTTCCTTGGTGTTTTTTTATTGTAATTGACTGTTGTGTTTGTGGATTTTCGAATTGTATTATGTGTTGGGTAGTTTCTCAATTAGGTTAATAGGGAGATTAGACATTGGAATTGGGGGAAATTTGTAATTCATTGCAGTGGCATATTGCGATTGCACTGTGTGTGCATCTTGTGTGGTGGGGAACTGCACAAGGGGGTAGAAGGATATCTTGTAGGTTCAAGATTGGTTCTGGTGTGATTTGTTTGTAAACTGCAATTGAATTAGTGAAAATCCTTGCAAGTGGTTGCAAGGGACTAGACGTAGCCCAAGTGGTTGGATGAACCAGGATAAAAACATCTGTGTAATTCTCTTCTCCATTACACTTTTAGATTTCATTCTGCAGTTGTGTAAATTCGAATTCTGCTACTAAGAACAATCTGTTAAATCTAAAAACAATCTGTTGAAATTCTGCACAGACTGAAAAATTGACATTCGAGTTGTTTCTTTAATTGGCTGATATCCATCTTAAAGGATTAAAAATTCTGTATCCTACTAAAGATTGTCAAACTTGGATTATCAATCATATTGGCTTGTGATTCTTTGAGCATATTGGATTCATTCTTGATCTGTAAATTGGAATTAACTTGAAACACAGCTGTGTAGTACTATAAAACTGGTTTTTCATAATTCTGATAATTCTTTAGATTGCAATTTTTTTAAATACTGGTAAATTGAATCTGTGATCAAAATTCAGTAACTTGAAATGTAATAGAGAAATTTGCTCTGTTGCAATACTGCTTTAACTGTAGAAAATTCTGAACAAGTTTATTACTGCTGTAACATTGTATTTGTTGATTGACCATTGTATAATCTGAGTTGCTTGTTCATTTTCATTAACCTTGAAAAGTACTTTGTTTGCTATTTTGATTAATTATTGGCTGGTTGTTTCAATTTGGTTTGTGATAATCTTGTCTTTAGCAAAATTCATTTGTGATAAAAAAGAATTATTGTCTACTGTTTCTGTTTTACTACTGCAGTATTAAAATTACAGTTTGCTGAAATTTGTTTGAGTCTGCTGTTTTATGTACATCTTACATTGCAATCATAGTTTGATAAGAATACTCATTCAAACTTCTCAGTTTTCAAAAAGTTTTTAATTTTTCAATTCACCCGCTCTTGAACATTGGCCATCCTATTTTCAACAATACCAACTGGGGCAATCCTATTGTCAGTAGCTTTGTCATCCCTCATACAACGCTAGGGCAATCCAGTTTCATCTCTACCCTTGTTACCCCATTTTTGTCACCTTACAAGACAAGCAATCCCTCACACAAATCTCATCATTCCCCTTGTATATACAAACTAGGGCAATTGCAAAGCCTATTTCCCTTCATGAGAAGTTCTTTACACTACTCTTATTTTCTTCTGAACCAAGTTGTTCATACTCTCCAAGCTTAAAGCCCATATAGCCAACCCAACACACCAAATCTGGGGCAATCCTGTCATAAGATTTGCACCCCCAGTATCATACAAATACCTCAAACTCCCTAAACACTTGCCTTTTACCCATGGATTCAAGCATGCATCTAAGCAATATTTCCAAAAGGAAAGTTGATGGCTACACCACGTTGACATTAGCTTCAAATGACCCTAGATTTTCTTAAAAAAAATGGAAGTTTGTATCTAGTGAATTCAATGATTACCAAGAATTTTTGATTTTACACAGTGAATTTTTTTTTAAAAAAAAGAAAAACTTTTGTTCATATTTCTACTTTGAAGTTTGTATAAATTCTTAAGATCTTTTAAATTCTTTGTACATATGCATTTAAATTAAAAAAATCATTGAAAAATCCTTTTGAATGTACATTAAAAAAAAGGGCTTGAAAAATCCTTTTGAATGTACATAAAAAAATGCTTGAAAAAAAAATCTTTGTACATAATTTTTGCATAAACATTGGATGAAATCATTGAAAAATATTCCTTTGTACATAAATTTTGAAACATTTAAAAATCATTGAAAAAAAATCTTTTGTACATACCTTCTCTTTTGGAAAATCTATACATATCTTTTTGAAACATTGTCTTTGAAAAATAATCATTTGTAAAATCATTGAAAAATTTGTACATACATTAGTAGTGAAAATGAAAAAAAAATAAAAAAATAAAAAATAGAATTTCATGCATTAAAACATGTATCTTCAAAAGGATAACATTCAATCATCCAAAGAATCAAATGTCATGCATTCATATCAACATAAAACTCCAAGATTTTTAATCAACATATAACAGAAACAAATTGCTTCAATACTTCTACAACATGGTTGTATAATCTCAAGTGATGACACGTGATTTTAGACACGGTCAGGATCTCGGTCTCACTCTTCAGTTGTAACCGTCCAACACTGTTAAGGTTTCGACTCTTTATTTTGGGCGTTCACATGGTGTTGGTTTACATACTTCTACAACATGGTTGTATAATCTCAGAGACATTGTCCAGAGATGTGATTTTAAGTAATGATGTTCGATTTTAGACATGGTCAAGATCTTAAACTTCATTTTAAATTTTCAACAACTTTGAAAAATGGGCTCTATGTCGTATCTTCATTTTAATTTTTCAATAGTCCTGAAGAATGAACTCTACGTCGTATCTTCATTTTAAATTTTCAATATTTATGAAGAATGGGCTCTACATTGTATCTTCATTTTAATTTTTCAACAGTTTTGAAGAATGGGCTCTACGTTGTATCTTCATTTTAAATTTCCAACAGTTTTGAAGAAGGGGCTCTAGGTCGTATCTTCATTTTAAATTTCCAACAGTTTTGAAGAAGGGGCTCTACGTCGTATCTTCATTTTAAATTTCCAATAGTTTTGAAAAAGGGGATTTACGTCGTATCTTCATTTTAAATTTCCAACAATTTTGAAGAAGGGGCTCTACGTCGTATCTTCATTTTAAATTTTCAACATTTATAAAGAATAGGCTCTATGTCGTATCTTCATTTTAAATTTTCAGCTATTTAGAGAAAGGGCTCTATATCGAGTCTCCAGTTATCTCTTGGTTTGTTGATCCCCTACAATGCAGGATCTCAGCCTTTGCATACATTTATTTCAAAACCGAACGAAATTAGTGTTTTTGTCCTTACTTATCTTTCACTTAGATAATGCAACCTTTAAGTTCTGATTCTTTGCTAAAATTTAAGTAAGGATGGGCAGCTGTCAATACCCAATTTCGTCCAGGGAAATAAAATTATTTCAAAATATAAAACAATATATAATTAAAATAAAAAATGTGTGTTATTTAATTTTATCATACTGTGTCATTCAAATAAAGAAAAAGAGTTTTGGTTTCATTCTACTTTATGAATAAAGTTTTAATAAAATTCATAAAAAGGGAAAAAAGTAAAGAAAATCAGTCCATTAAAAATTTGTTAAAAAAATAATAATAAAAATAAAATTGTCATTAAAGTGCTGTCATGCCACGTTGTCTCTCTCTTTCTGCCTGCCTTTTTTGATATCCATTAATGATATGAAAATTAATTAAAAGTAAATTAAAAAATTATAAAAAGGTTAGAAAATTGAATAGTTGATCTGACTATTATTCTGATTAATTGCAAATGATTATGCTTAATAGTGATTAAATGTTGATTATTTTCAATTAAATGTCGATTGTCTAATATTTTGTGCATTTTCTTTTTGAACTCTTATGCTCATTTTATTTGCTGATTCCTTTTATTTTTTTAGGTTGCTCTTAATAAAATAATAAAAAAAGCAAAGAAAATGTGTGTTGAGTTTTTGTTTTAAAATAGTTGTAGAAAATAATAAAAAATAAAAGAATAAAAATTTAAAGAAAGTCCAACCCATTAAGAAATAAATTGTCTTTGAATAAAGTTAAAATTAATAAAAGGTTCACTTTGATAAAAGAAAGTAAATTAGTTTGCTTAGGTTCAGTCCATTAAAAGTGTGCTAAAAAAACGAAAATAAAATTGATATTTTGCATCCCTTCTTATTAAAGTGTTGCGACGTCACACTTTCTTTCTCTACTGAATAATTTGATTGCCTTTTTAGGCATCCATTTCTAGTGCACGAAAATTAATTTTAAATTAAAAAAAAGTTAATTAATGAAAATTTGAACAGATTGGCTGGGGGAATATGATAATAATTAGTGATTATTCTACTTAATTTTAAATAATGATATTAATTGGATATTATTTTGCTTAATTGTAAATAATGGTAATAATGGGTGGTTATTCCACTTAATTGTAAATAACTCTGATTGATTCTGATTTATTCTTCAGCATCAAATTGAAATTGGGTATAGTATTCATATTTTGTCCTAATTCATGCAACAACCAAGGGAGAATCATTGGCAAGCAACACTACGAGTTGTTCGTTATTTGAAATAGAATCCAGGGCATAGCCAAGGTGACCTACGTTTACATGGATGGTGCGATGTTGATTGGGCTGGTTGACCGATGACCTGAAGATCATTACGGAATGGATAATCTTTCTTGGTGACTCTCCTATCTCCTGGAAGACGAAAAAGCAACATACTATCTACAGACTATCTGCTAAAGCTGAGTATCACTCAATGACTATGACTACTTGTGAATTAAAATGTTGAAAGGGATTTTATCTAGTCTAGGCGTGACACATTACACCCATGTTACTACTTTGTGATAGTCAAGCTACTCTGCATATATCTCAAAATCATGTTTTCCGTGACCGAACCAAGCACATTGAAGTGGTTTGTCATTTTGTTCGTGATGTCTTTGTTCGAGGGGATATTCATCCCAGTTTTGTTTCAACAAATGAGTAACTTGCAAATATTTTTACCAATGCATTGGGAAAACAACAATATTATTTTTTACTTCGCAAGTTGTTCATTCGAGATCTTCATGCTCCAACTTTAGGGGAGATGTTGGGATGATTACATATCTCGTATATCTTTATTATATATCTGTATCTTTTATTTTTAGATAGGAAATATCTTGTGAGATATGATTGGCTATATTGGGTAGATATGGATTGGTTTAGCATATTCTAAGGAGAAAGTTTTCTGAATGATTAAAATAACAGAAAAGAAATTTGTAATATTATGTTATGCATACTATTATTGAATGTTTTTTTAAATTAAAATGGTGCAATTTTATAAAAAAGAATTATTAAAATTGACAAATTTTAAAAGATTTTTATATATAGTCAGAAAGAGAGGGGTAAGTTATACTAACATGACATTACTGTATTATGAAGAAGTCATGAATGCATGACATGAGATTGAATTTGTAAAAGAAAATCTGTGTTATCTTGACATGACTTAAGTGTGTGAGGAGATGTCATGTTTGGCTTACACGACTTTAACTAATGTTAATTATTTATTTACTTATAGATCTCGACACTAGTGGAAAAAAGGAATTCTACGTCGGTTAAATAAGGCTTCCAACTTCAATTTTCAAACCGACGTAGTAAATGGCGACGTAGTACACTACGTCGGTTAAAAAAACCGATATAGAGTATGGTACCCCGTATCTAGGACACTTATGCAATCCTTTAAACTCTTTGCTATACAATATTTAATCATTTGGACAAGCATGTATTTTCCAGTACTCCATACCCATTGGACACAATATCTTCTTAGCCTCATAGTGACTGGTTGACAATGTGTTACCTTGGGGAAGTATTTGATGCAACAATTCCAATAATTCAGTAAAACTTTTATCAGTCCACCCATTTCTTGCCTTGATATTAAACAATCGTAATATTGTTGACAAACGTGAAAAACTTGAACAACCGGGATACAATTTTGTTACTGAATCATCTTTCAACGAATCATACACATGTGCTTGGTGGAAACTATCTTCTCCAACATCACGAATCATGTCTTCCATGAATCCTTAGAATTTGTATTAGAATGTTGACATTCAGTCTCAGATACATTAGGTAAGTTCAGAACTTCACCATGCCAAGTCCACGCTGTATAATTCTTGAAGAAACCATCACACAAAAGATGCTCTCGTATTAACTCAATATCTAGTCTTTTTCCATTCAAACAATTCACACATGGACAATAATATCTTCTATTTATTGTCGCTCCATTCCGTTTAGCATATTCTAAAAACTCTTCAACGTCATTCTCGTACACATCACTGATTTGAGGTTCAAATATCCAACTTCGATCCATGACTACCTAGAATAAAAAAACTTTATATGTACTATACAACACAACAATAAAAAAAAAATTGTCAAGGATGTTACACCCTTGGACTCAATACCAACAAGACTCAATACAAATTGCCAAGGATCGAACATCCTCAGACTCAATGCCAACACGCGTTCACTATATATATTCAATACACAACAAGCAATCCAATTTCAAAATTATTCCAACCATACAAATTGCCAAGGATCAAACATCCTTTGACTCAGTACCCAAACACGCAATAGAACTATAAACGCATACACAAAATACATTTGAATACTGATGACAATTCCAATCATATACATACAACATTTCAAACATATCGGGCAAGCAACATACCTCTTTTAGAGTAGTGGAGACACAAGATGCAAAGAACGTAGTGGGAACACTAGGCATTGAGAACCAATTTCTCGCAATTCGTGGTAAATGAAATATCAAAATCAGTAAATGGAACACAAATACAAAAATGAAAAAGAGAGAGAGCCAACCAAGAGAGAGAGACAATGGAGCTTCTTTGCAACGAAAATGGGAATGTAGACCACAGAGAACACAAGAGAGATTCTTCGTGAGAGAGAACATGAGAGAACCTGAGAAAGAGCAACACGAGAGAGAGCCAACGTGAGAGAGAACGCCAGACGAACCAAGCTTCAATAATGGCGAACAGTGAGAGAGTACGCGCAAGAGAACAGTGCTTGAGACGACCTCAACAGTGTAGAAGGAAAAATATGACGGGGAGTACTAAAATAAACTGATACAACGTCGGTTAAGAAAGTTCTAACCGATGTTGCGCACCATCACATCGGTTAAGAATTTACTAACCGATGTTAAGTGACAACCTCACTCCCCCAAATTCTGGAGCGAGAAATATCATGTCGGTTAACAGGCTTTTTAACTGACATGATTATCCAATTTCCTTATAAGATTTTATTTTTTTTCTAAATATTTGTTTGATATATATGACGCCAGTTCTCGAAATGGGAACCGACGTGACCTTATACGAAAAAATAATATAAAAAAATTGATAACAATTTGAATTTGACTCCTAAAGGTCACGTCGGTTACAAGCCTTTAACCGACGTGATATATTCTTCTGAAATGTAAGATTTTTAACGTCGGTTTTTTCTGGACAACCGACGTTATATTATCCTAATATTTACAAAAATATCACGGTATTTTTAGTTACCTTAGTTTCGTGTTTAACTGTCATTAAACGGTGACGTTGAATATTGTTTTTGTACATTAAACGCTCCTGCTCTAGTGTCTAAAATCATCTTAGTCTCTGGTCTCAGCCCATTGTGGAAGATATTGAGCTGAGCAATCTCCTCCAATCTGTGGTTAGGACACCTCCTTAACATGGTCTTGAATCTATCCCATGTTGCATAAAAAGCTTCATCTGCCCTTTGGCGAAAATTATAGATGTTTGACTTGGCTTTGATAAGCCGAGATAGAGGGAAGAATTTCTGCAAAAACTTCTCCTCAACCTCGCTCCATCTTCTCAGAATTTGATTGGGATAAGAATTCAACCAATCTTTTGCTTTCCCTGCTAATGAGAATGGGAACAACTTCAAATATGCAGCCTCCTTGTCTCATTCTTCGATTCCCATAGTAGCCATCAACTCATAGAATGTGGATAAATGAGTATAAGGGTCCTAATGATCCAATCCCATGAATTGCGTGTTACTTATGAGAGTCAGATATGCTGGTTGCATCACAATTGCTCGAGCTGTGTTAGGAACAACAATGCTTGAGAAATGTCTGGGCCCCTGCTGCAATGCATAGTCCCCCAGAACTCTTCTAGGTGGTGGATCGTTACGGCCATTAGGTTCCTCAGCCATGACTTCTCCACAATTCTACTCCACTGCTCGATTCTTTTGCTCGTGCTTCGTCCTTTGCCTAAGTTGTCTCAATGTTTTGTTGATATCCGGATCAAAAAGCAACTGTTGTTCTTTCCCCTGATTTCTCAAACACATCAACCACTGTACTAACAAAGAATGCAACAGTCACAAAAGATTAAAAAATTCACAAAACAATTAATGTAAAATTAAATTTCCAAATCTTAACCATTTCTCGACAACAACACCAAAAACTTGTTAACGGATTTTCAACAAGTGTACTGAGTCCACAAGTAATATAGTAGTAAGAAAAGTATCGTATCCACAAGGAACGAAATTTGATTGTAGATTGAATTTCAACTAATTGTATTATGAATGAATAAACAATAATTAATAATTAAATGAATTGAGAATTGTTATAACAAAACAACGAATAATAAAGATGCGAATATAATAGTAATAAAGGCCTTGGGATTGAATCGTAATATTCTCCTTCGCATACACTCTTAACCTAATTCAATATCATCTTTTCCAATTATCAATCTGAGCAAATAAAAGCCTTTTTAACCTGATTCCTCTAGCATTGAATTTCATAAACTAAATTACCTAGCTTCTATCCCTAGTCGCTAGAAATAACCTAATCAGCATTAAGATCAGTTGCTATAAGCAGTCATTACACTATAATCCATCCCTGAACTGATACATGTAATGCATTTACGTTTAGTTCCAATTCCAAAGAGTGCTTTCCAATCACAATGAGAAATCTAAAATAAAGCAAGATATAGTAAAACTGAAAACAAAGGCTTTTGGGTTCCATGATATAAAAATAGAATCAAGAGTGCATTTGAAGTGAGAAATTACATTCAATCCCAAGAGAAAGGAAGTTAGCTATGCATGGTAGTTATGAAAATGCAAGAGAAGTGGTGATTTTTTTTCCTTCGTTTGACCCAGCCTCCCTTTTATAACTTTTGCCCCTTAAATTAGGTCAAAGTGCGGCCGTTATTTTGTAAGTCACACCTTCAATAACGTTGACATCTTCAATTTAGGCTTCGCTTATGATGGACTTTAAGTGAGTTTTAGCCCAGACTATGACTATAGCTTAAGCGAAAAGTCACTTATGCTCTTTTTCTGCTCATTTCCTCAATTTCAGCGCCTCTATTCTCTCTCCCTTTAGATTTAACCTAATTCTCAACAAAATTTTCTCTTTCCACAATAAAGCGCATTAAATAGCAAAATCAATAATAAAAGAAAATAAAATAAAATCTAAACAAAATTAATAACAAAATCAACCTAATTACTAACAGAATCAATCACAAAATTTGCACAAAATTAACTAAAAATCAACGATTATCATTAAGCTTAGTGAAGCTTCTCTAGGATACTATAGTCCCACATTTATAGTTCGTTTCAAATACTTGAGTATCCTCTTCCCAGCTTTAAAATGTGATTCTTTTGTATTAGATTGGAACCTGGCACACATACAGACATTAAACATAATGTCAGGACAACTAGCTGTAAGATATAATAATGAACCAATTAGCCCTCTATATTTTGTCTGATCTACATAAACTCCCTTCTCATCCAAGTCAAGGTAGCAACTAGTAGATATTGGTGTAGTAGCTTCTCATCCAAGTTTAACTGCTGTAGACAATTTAAATGTAATTTGATGAATTTAATTCACTTTAACAACTTAATTTTATTATTAATTAATATAATTTATATTACCCATGATTAATAAATTATTGTCATTAATAAAACATATAATAAATGAATGCTAATTTATTGAGATAAGATTAAGAATTTTATTAAATCATATTAATTATATGTACATGTTGGTCAAAATAAGTGATTAAACACATATGGTTCAAGAAGGTCAGAAAGCTAAGAAACAACGATACACATAAATTTCACTGACATGTGATAACATAACATACGATAAAACGGGATCACACTAACACTTGAACATTGTTTGTGATAATAACGTAATATGGGACAAAACGGGATCACACATTACACTAAAATATTATTTGTGATAACAATCGAATGGTACATGTAAGATTGTTTGTGATAATAACCGAATGACACCATGTAGGCACACTATAAGATACATATTGTAAGATTGTTTGTGGTAACAATCAAATGACACACTATAAGATTGCTTATGATAATAACCTAATAACATAGTGTAACAACGTTTAGTTAAAAAAATAATTGAATGAATAATATTTAAAAATATAATAAAATTTTGTTTGTTTAGATATAAAAATATATTGCAAGAGTTAATAATTTTTTATAACAAGTTTTAATTATAAATTTATGTTTTCAATATATTTTGTATATTTTATTCAAATTATTTATGTTAATGGAACTTTTATATAATTTATAAAATATCTTTTATGATACACTTAAATGATTTGGCAAAAAGTTTAAGCTATTTACATTCTAGAAGACTACATTTTCCACATTAACCTAAAAGCACTTTCGTAGTATTTCCGCCTCCTTGTGCTATGATCACTCTCTCCTTTTTCTCTTCTCAATTTGTCTGTTATTTGTCACAGTCACCATTTCCTTCTTCTTCTTCTCCTCTTTCACCATTTCCTTTTTTTTTTTTCTTCTCTAGCTTTTCCTTTTATATGACACACCACCATCTTGTTTTTCTTCTCCTCTTTCACCAAGTTCTATGCCCATCATAGTACTTACTAAAGTTTAGAACAAAGACATATTGATGCTTTCACTGTCAAGAAAAATGCATGTTGGTAATAATCTCACTCTGTTCATTTTTATGACTTTTGGGTTTGGGTTTTGTTCTTGTATAAGATGTGTGAAAGCTTAAACAACAGTAACAAAAAATTATGAGAGAATGTTTCAGATAAATTTTTGATCTTGTTTTACTTTATTTAACATTTTTATATTTTTTCTTTATTAGTTTTCTTCTTCTTTTTCGCTGATGCGAATGAATCCCCATTTTTAAGTTTGTAGATTGTAGGATAGTCTTAAAGATAGTAAGTTATTAAGTTTTCATTTTCTGATGGAATCCTTACCAATTGTGTAACAAAACATCTTTGAAGGTAGAATAAGATATGAATGTCTAAATCAAATCACTAACAAAAATTTAATCAAGTCTTAAAGGTATAAAATCTATGTCTGTCGATTTCAGTTTTAATCAACTCTTGTCAAATTCTTCCATCTCCCTATGAATTGTAACTTAACACAACACTCTGAGAGATTAATCAACAAGAAAAATTATGAAAAAAATAAGATATTTCTTATTCTGATTGTCATGTGTATCCTTCATAAACTTACCAACTTCTCCTCGCATATAAAGATTGAGGTGTTTTTCAAGTACCACAAGAACCTTTCAAATATCAACACCTACACCTTTGATTCTAATTCACAATGATTTCTTATATAATTATAAATTAGTATTTATTCTTAGATAATTATTTAATTATCTAAGAACGCACCAATTTTAATTATTTAAAAAATAATATTAATTTTAAATAATTATTTATTATGAAATGTATATAGATTCATAACGCATCGGTTTTATGTCTATTAGATCTTTTAGAGTGCTATTGGGTGCTCTCTCCCTTGTTAATCCAATGCTATCTATCTTTAGTTTTAATTTTTATTTCAGTAGTTAATAGGTAGAAATGTAGCATATATGTTTATTATTCTGCTTAATGTTTAATGGCTATTGCGGAGTAATAATTGTATATGAGGGATAAGTGACCCTTATGAAAAAATTGAATCCCTGTTTTCATTATTTAATGTAATATTAAAATATTGTGAAAGTTCATAACATTTTTAATTGAATTCTCTACATTTTGTTTTTAATTTTATCTTTTTCTTTTGAAGATACAAGGGTTAACCAAGAATAAAAAAAATAACACTACACCCTAAACAACTTATATGTTTAAATACCTTCATCCTGATCAATATTGACATTCAACAACCTTATAAATGCAACGCAACAGGAAAGTAGAAGGCGAGCACCAAATAGAAAGAAGAGAGACCAATTGTACCTCAACATGGATTCTAAGACACCACAGAGAATAAAGGTTTTTCGTATTTTTTTTTAATATATGATATTCGATAGACCTTGTTTACTATTATTTTTTACCAACTAAGATACCGATCTACAATTTTATACTCTATTTAGTAAACTCACGCAAGTACACTCTATTTTACTTGTAACAATTCTTCTCATTACCTTCTAAGAAGGCGTAAGGGTTATATACAATCCTAATTATAATAATTTTTGTTTTGTTTATTTTTTACTAGAATCCCAAATTATCTAATTGTATTAATTTATATTTAGAAGTTTTTAAAATAAATATAGCATATATTTAGAAGTTTGATTGATTTGAAAAAATAAATTAATTTAGAAGTTTGATTGATTTTAAAAAATAAATTAGTTTTGGATTTTCGTATATATATCATATTAGGAATTAAAATTTAAAATAGTTATAGATATTTTTAATTTTTTTTAATTTTTTAGGAGCTGTTAATAAGACAAAAAAGAATAAATAATACTTTATGAATAAAGAATATTTTTTTAAAACGTTCATTTAGTAATATTTTAAAATATGATATTAATTTTAAATAACTATTCTTTATAACATGTATATAGATAATTTGATATAATGAATTAAAATATAGATTAAAAGTATCAATTTTATTATATTTATAATAAAAATAAAAATATAATTTTATTACAAATAATTAATAAATAAATATTTTATTGTCTGTTAAGCTTAATTTTAAATTGTTGTCATTATAAAATTTATGATTCGGTCAAGTTAAAAAATATAAAATATTTATTTGAATATTAATGTTTTTATTATTATTTGTTAAGTTGAATATAACTTTAAAGTTCCTATTAATAAGATCAATTAATGTTATATAATATTTTTAATCTGATATTATTTAAAATATAAATAATAATAGTAATAATAATAATTGCGGAGTTTGTTTTAAATTTGCCTTTTTAATCTTTTTTAAAACGAAATAAAAAAAATCTTTATTTAAGATAGAATATATGTTTTTTAACCATTTAATTGATAATAACTTAATACACTTTAAGTATAAAATATTTTATCATATGTACAAAATTGTTCAAATAATAAATTTTTGGTATTAATTATTTAAAAAATAATATTAATTTTAAATAATTATTTATTAGGAAATGTATATATATTCAGAACCCACCAGTTTTATGTTTAATATATTATATTAGGAATTAAAATTTAAAATAGTTATAGATATTTTTTATTTTTTATTTATTTTTTAGGATGTGTTAATAAGAAAAAAGAGTAAATAATACTTTATGAATAAAGAATATATTTTTTTAAACATTCATTTAGTAATATTTTAAAACATAGTATTAATTTTAAATAACTATTCTTTATAACATGTATATAGACAATTTGATATAATAAATTAAAATATAGATTAAAAGTATCAATCTAATTATATTTTTAATAAAAATAAAAATATAATTTTATTATAAATAATTAATAAATAAATATTTTATTATTTGTTAAGCTTAATTTTAAATTGTTGTCATTATAAAATTTATGATTTCGTCAAGTTAAAAAATATAAAATATTTATTTGAATATTAATGTTTTTACTATTATTTGTTAAGTTCAATATAACTTTAAAGTTCCTATTAATAAGATTAAGTAATGTTATATAATGTTTTTAATCTGATATTATTTAAAATATAAATAATAATAGTAATAATAATAATTGCGGAGTTTGTTTTAAATTTGTCTTTTCAAATTTTTTTTAAATGAAATAAAAAATCTTTAATTAAGATAGAATATATGTTTTTTATCCATTTAATTGATAATAACTTAATAGACTTTATGTATAAAATATTTTATCATATGTGCAAAATTGTTCAAATAATAAATTTTTGGTATTAACTATTTAAAAAATAATATTAATTTTAAATAATTATTTATTAGGAAATGTATATAGATTCAGAACCCACTGGTTTTATGTCTAATACATTTTCTAGAGAGTTATTGGGTGCTCTCTCCCTTGTTAATCCAATGCTATCTATCTTCGGTTTTAATTTCTTTTTAAGTTAATAGGTAGAAATGTAGTATATGTCTGTCATTTTGCTTAATGTTTAATGGTTATTGCGGAGTGGTGATTGTCTATGAGGGACAAGTGACCCTCTTTCATGGAAAAAATTGAATCCCTATTTTCATTATTTAATGTAATACTAAAATAATGTGAAAGTTAATAACCATTTTAATTGAATTCTCTAAATTTTGTTTTTAATTCTATCTTTTTCTTTTGAAGATACAAGGGTTAACCAGGAATAAAAAACAAAATTAACACTGCATCCTAAAAACCTTATATGATCCTGACCAATATTGACATTCAGCAACCTAATAAATTAACCGTATAAATGCATCACAACAAGAATGTAGAAGACGAGCACCAACTAGAAGTAAGAGACCAATTATCTCAACATGCATTCTAAGACGCCACAGAGAAGAAAATTTTTCATAATTTTTTCTTCATATATGATATTTGATAGACCTTATTGTTATCAATTAAGATACTAATCTACAATTTTACCCTCTATTTGGTAAACTCACACATACTCTATTTCACTTGTAACAATTTTTCTCATTACCTTATAAATGTGTAAAGGTTATATACAATCCTGATTACAATGAGTTTTGTTTTGTTTATTTTTTATCAGAATCCCAAACTGTCTAATCCTATAAATTTATAACACTTTTAAGGGTAATTTAAAATAAATATTAGCATATATTTAGGAGTTTGATTGATTTGAAAAAATAAATAGTTCTAGATGGGGATGAGAATGAATAAGGGAATTGACATGTAGTTAGGGGAAGATTTTTGGAATTGAGTTTGGAGTGTTATCAAGGGGGAGAATTCTTCCTTTTTGGATAATCTTTGTATTTATGAGAAGTGAGAGTGTTAGCTCTCAGGAATAAATAAATAAAAAGAGATTATTGAAACAAAAGATGTTGTGGTACAACGAGGAGGTTACGGGTTTGGCACAACCTCCTCATTATCTTTATCCACCTCTGCCTGCTTAGGGATATAAAGGAGTAATGGTATCAAGAAGTGGAATATAAGTCTAACTAAACCTTACAAAACTAGCTTGTAAAGTGAGGTTTGGACCCATTTGTAAACTATTGAAAGACCCGATCTCTAGTTGATGTGGGATCTCCAACACACACGCCATATGATTTAAGAATTTTAGGAAACAATGAAAAAAGTTTTTTTGTATGTTATTTTGCATATATGATATTTTAGAAACCAGACAATCTATAAGAAAAGATGACTCTAAGAGTTCAACATCATGAAAAAGAAGAAAAGAAAAGAAGAGCAGATAAATTTTGAAATCTAATTATATTTTCTATAAAATGCATGAAATTAGAAACTAATCAATACCAATTAGGTTGAGCTAATTCATCTCTTGTCACTTGAACCCTTACCACAGTAGCAAGATCCATCAGACTCATTCCAAATTAACTGGGATCGGTATGAGAGGTTCTTAGTTTCAATAATCCTTATTTTTTTATAATAGTCCTTAATTTCTTGAAACAATCCATTTATTTTTTTAGATGGTTGTGACATGTTTGATGAGGAAACATATATGGATATAACTACTGAAGATGAAATTTCTACCATGCTTATACCCTTCCCACACCAGACCTTCAGAGGATAATTATCATTTATTTGTATGTAAATATAAAGATTTAAAATAATGTTATTTTTATTTTTAATATTTTTATTTTTAACACTTTGTCCTTTTGATTATTGATGGACCATAAAACACGTTTTAACTATATTAAACATGCTATTTAATTATTGAAAATATTTGATTTTCATTTTTTATAATCTAAATATTCCAAATATATAAACATTGAACCTATAATATCATGTAACTGCGTGATTTTAAATTTTTTCTATTAATTAAAATAGTTTATTAATGTGATATTAATTTATAAGAGGTGTAAGAATTAAAATTATATATATATAATATACATGCACACTAATGTAAAACGATATATAATGTAATTATTTTCTTCAATATACACAAAGTATTTTTTGTTTTTGTTTTTAATAATGTTTTAAATTAATAAAAAAAAAATTTACCATGAAGGAAAAAAAATATAACATAATAGAAAAAATAAAGAAAATCTAGAGAAGATTTTGCAAAATTTCAACAAAATAAAAAAGGGAAGATGTTTACTTTTTATTTTTTTTAAATATGTGATTATGTATAATCAAACTTTTTCATTGCATCATATATATAATAAATCATATATTTAATTATCTTATTTTCATGATAAACCAAATATATAAAATAGAAAATAATTATATTTATAAAAAGAATAAGACGACATGTGTAAAAAAAGTTTGAATAAATTAACTCTTTTTATAGATTCTTGAAATTAAAATTGTATTTTATTACATTTGTAGAGAAAAGTTTGAATTTTTGTAGAGAAAATATTAAATTTGAAGATGACTCTGAAGTTAATAACATTCTTGACCTGTCAACTTCTACATATATAATATGTTGAGATGGATTAACCAGTCAAACCATAGTTATAAACAAATCAAGCATGGTGGAACAATGAATTTCATGATATGCTGAAAAACAAAGAGTTGTTAGTCTGGATATTGAATAAATGAATGCGTGTTCTGAAAGGTTTCCAAAAAAAAAAAGACTCATATGAAAGTTGAAATTTTATAACTTTGCATTCAAAATAAGTGTTTGATCATTCATTGTTATACATGAACAATATCCCTCCTTTCCTACAGAATTCTATGATAGTTGGGGTTGGGGTGATGAATGATTTTGCTTAAGAAGAATTATGGATTGAAGTGCATTAAAGACACAATGTCTTTGTATTAGTCAAGAAGAGATGTTATTTTAAAACAAATAAATATATAAATATTGAACTTATGAAATATAAAAAAATTTAATATCTTAATTATTTTATTAATTTTTCTATTTTTAATTTTTAATTCACCCATAGATATAATAAAGAAATATTAACTTAATAATTTTTAAATTCTAAATACATATTTAGTAAATCTCTTCTATCATATATATTAATATATAAGGTAATTATCTTATTTAATATACAAATATAGATATATTTTTTGTTTTACTTTTAGTAACGTTTTAACTTAATAATACAAAATTTACCATGAATGGCAAAAATAAAAATAAAATAACTAAAACGTAATAGAAAAAAATAAAAGTGAAAAAGATAAAAGATTATGAAAATATACTTAGAATATTCTATTATCTAAAACCATTTTTTTTATTACATCATATCTTCCATACAATATACAAATATCTTGGATTCAAGTTATAATTCTAGTTTAATAAATAAAAACAATAAACATTTATTTTATTTTGTGTTGTAGAGCATATAAATAAAAACATAATTAACTTAATTATTTTTTCTCCTATAATATATATGTATCAAAATATTTAATATTGTCTCTAAACTATTTCATGCATAAATTTAAAAGTTAATTTTTAAATATTTAAATAATTTATCAAAACATTTAAAATCTAATAAATTTTTTATTCGGATTATAAATATTATTAAAAAAATTTAACACTAATGATTTAGGAATGATTATGTGAAGTGATTGCAAAGTTATGTATTTAATAGTTCTTTAAACATCATTTATTGTTTCTATCTAGAAAAAGCATGTTTTTCTTTCATCTAGTTTTGTATTTGTATTTAGTGGTGATGACTTAAGTTGGGAATCTTGCTACTGCCAAGGTGAATCTATTTTAGAGTTCTTTTTATTCACAATAAATAATGAAATTATAAGACTACTTCATGAATATTATCCAATCTTAATACAAGAATAGAAAAAAGTTCAAAAAAAATTTACCTTCCTAACATACTCCAAGTAACTAGATTCGCTAAAATGTCTTATATCTATACCCAGATAATGAAGTTTTCCTTCTCAATAACCCCGTACAACCTCACATATTTAGATTAACAAGCAAACTTGTCCTTTATTACCATAACCCTATCACAGGACCGTTAGTAACCTTAAGACTTAAAAGAAGACATCCACATCCCATTAAAAACACTTTTATCCTCCTTAACAAATATAGGAGCAAATTAGAGAAAAACTATACCTCCATAGAAAGAATAACCAACCCAGAGAGGAATTATAGAATGAAAGAATATTACAAACTAGTCATCAGGCTATTAAAGAAAAACCTAAGAAGTACAAAAAACTGTATTGCTTAAACATGAACCATAATAGATATCTAGACCCACAAGGGAACCTTAGAATCGTTTATACCGGACTAATACATAATCATAGAGCAATCTTAGTTCTTAGACCATTAATGAATCCACATCCGATAACACATATAGCCAAGATTATCAAAAGAAGACAAATACAATTAGGAAAATATAAACGTCATTCAGAAGATAGGGTGACTAGACCCAGACTTTATCAAATTACGATAAGAAATCATCAAAATGATATAAACTATCTCAAAGACGAGATAAAAAAGATAAATAATTGTGTTGCTTAGAAGAATAGGCGACTGAGTTGCTAAAGTTGTGATTATTATTTGTTGAACTTTGAGTCTTAGGACTGTATCATCTAAGGTAAAGAGAATCTTTGTTATTCCTAGGTCTTTAAATGGTTTCTAGGGTAGCGCTGAGAGGCGTTTATACGTTGGTCAGCTGTGGTCCCGGCAGTAAAGCCTGAGAGAGGTAGTAAGACCGTTGGTCAGCAGTGGTCCCGTAGCATGGAAACCAAGGAAAGACTAAGAATGCCAAATTTTCTTAGAACCTTAAGTGATATAGGATTAAGAAACAAAGAGAAACAAATAATGATTAGAACTTCGCAACAGGAAGCTTCTTCTTCTTCAAACACAGAACATAATAAAGAAAAAGAATTACAAATTGCAGAAATAGAAAACTCTTTACATAATTGGTCAATACCTATAGTT
>Ga0209700_105641_pt1 | contig 20746 bp, 9 predicted proteins | sample SiratroredBW_FD_187528 | JGI IMG/M metagenome (GOLD analysis project Ga0209700, IMG submission 187528) | Root nodule microbial communities of legume samples collected from California, USA - Siratro red BW (SPAdes) (version 2) | ecosystem: Host-associated > Plants > Roots > Nodule | place: USA...
TTTTATATTATTTTTTTTTTTTTGTGTCTTCGCTTTTCATAGTGAATGAAATTTTCTGCATTGTTAAATATCTACATCTTCGATGAGTATTTTGAATTTTCAATCCATTTGCAAACAATTTGAATATATAAATATGATGTATTAATTATGTTTTACATTTATTCTACTTTCTATTTCTTTTTCTATTAGACTTTATATTTAGAAACATATTATGTAATTATGTAATTTATGTGTCTGTGTCACATTTATGATCCCTTTGAATTCTTTAGTGATTCGTAGTAAATTTGATCATTGAAGCTTTATTATGTTTGTACCTAATCTTTGCATTAACTTATGCAATTTGTCTCCACAATCCTCTTGTTGAAGTCTAACAAAGGAAACATCTCTTAGGAGGTTCAAGTATATAAGTATTTCCAAGCTTATATAAAATAATTTATTTTTAAAATCTGTTTAACTGTTGATTAATAACTTTTAATGCATGCATATTATCTCTGTAAGAACTTTTCAAATTCATAAAATTCAATGTTTTTATGTGTTTTTATTTTGTTTTGTTTGTCATAAAAACTAATATGACCATTTTTTTTTTTCGCACACAACATTTAACAAATTCTTTTAGCATAAGTACTTGTTATAGATATTGCTTTGCATTGTTAATTCACCTATTGAGTTGAAATTGTCTTTCCAACGTTTTTATACTTTATCGATGCAGTTTCTTGGTGTATTTAGCTTTACATGTTTGTTTGTCATATTAAACTTCTTGATCATTATTGTTAAACCTTTTACTTTATGTATGTAAGTGAGCTTTCTTGTATCTCTTTATTTAGCCACCAAATTTAGTGATCACAATCTGATGGAATAAAAACAATTTTCAGAACGTGGGTTGTTGGGCACACTTTCAAACGTTGGAAGAAATATCTTTCAAAAATTGTGCATCACTCCTCACCTTTCCTCTATAAATAGAGTCCCTCTTTACTCCGAAAATCACACAACACCAAGAGTTCCTCTACTTCTCTTTTCCTCTTCTTCATATTCTCTCTTCTCTCTTAGAAGTTAGTTTATTAATTTTCAACCGTCTTTACTAATGAGACTAAATAAAAATTAAGATTTTCTGCCAAACTTAACACATTAAAATTTCAATTAATCACAACTTAAATAATTCCTCCATATTTAATATTTTAACATTAAGACATGAGCACAACATTAAGGTATTCAAAATAAAATAAATTTTTATTTAAATATCAATTCCATTAACAAACATATTCATATAAGAATTTAAAAAAACATAACCATATCACATTCACATCTAACTCCTATATTTTAAGATATTATTTAAAAACTAAACTACTCTCTTTTATCTATTGTTTTGGTTCAAAGTTTTACAGATAACTTATCATTCATATATATATATATATATACATGTATATATATATAATTTTACAAAAACAACATTACAAGTGATGTAACCATTTTTTTTAAAAAGTTATTTAGTTGTTTTAAAATAAAAAAAATGTAAATTTATTAATAATTTATTTCATCAAACAAATAATAATATTTTGTTTATAATTGATAAATGTATAAAATATTTTTAAAAATATTTGAGTAGGAAATAAAATACACTATATAATAACTGTATTGACTTTAACACCCACCTTTTATGTATTTAAAAATAAATTATGTACATTAAAAGGTAAATTATTATGTATGTAACTGCTATTTTTGAAAAGGGTAAATAGTATTAATTAGTTACTAAAAGGATAGATGATCATAATTTTTATTTATTTATTAAAGAATAAATTATTGTACATATGACTAACCGTTATTTTTAAAAAGAAAATTTAATTTGAAATAAAAAATTATTCAATTATTTATTTTATTAAATAAATAATTCAATTATGTGTATTTATTAAAACAGAAATAATCTAAATACTGACCACTTTTCTCTTGATAAATAAATAATTAATATTACAATAATTATTTAAATAAAATATATTCCTAAATTATACACTTTTCATTAAAAGTAATTATATAAGTAAATATATTTTTTTAATTTTAGTGTAGGTATTTTTTATTGCATAAGTGTTTTTTATTTTTATTTTGAGTAATTATTTAAATTTTAAAGGTCGTTATTTAAAAGGTAAAATTGTAAGAAATTATGTTCTTGTTATGGATCTACTTTTTTCTTTTGACAAATTAATTTATTATCATTATAATAATTATTTAAATAAAATATAGTATTAAATAATTAAAACATTTTTATTAAAAGTAGTTATAAAATTAAATATCTTTTTTAAATTTGATTGCAGGTAATTCTTTTATTGTGTAAGTGGATTTTTTATTTTGAATAATTATTTGAATTTGAAAAAGTAATTATTTAAATAATAAAACTGTAAGAAACTGTGTACACAAAATAAATATATGTCTTTGTATAACTTTTAAATATTTTATATTTTCTACCGTATAAAGGTCTTGATAAAACTGTTTTAAATATTATATTTATTTTTAAAAATTACAATTATTTTTTTTAAAGTAAGTCAATCTAAAAATATTCTTATTAACTTTGATTTAAAACTAGTCGGATCATAAACGAAATGAGAGTTTGACTAAGTATTATTTAAGTCAGTTCATTAGATCAAATTCATTTTATCATAATTTCTAATTATTGGCAATCAATGAAGTCCGTTTTAATATCTTAAAAAACTATCAAAGTCTTAAAATAGTTTGAACATAATAATTTTATCATGAAAATCCGTTAAACTTTAAACTAAGAAGAAAACATAGAATAAAAAGTAAGGTAAATTAAAAAACACAATAAATGAAAGAGTAGAATAAAAGAACACACCATTACGATTTTTTAAAAACTTTTCAAGATATAAGTGAAGTGATAATTCAATATTTGAAGACACTAACAAATTCAATATTCGAAAACAAATTTAGCAACTCTCAAATTCTTGTAGTCATATAATAATAATAATAATAATAATAATAATAATAATAATAATAATGAGATATTTGAATATATAGACTAAAAATCTAAATAATAGTAGTTGAACTTGGACTGGTAAGTTCTAAGTTGTTGTATTGATTGTAGAGAGACAACTAATAAATTTTACTTAAGAAAATCACCTATGCCCAGTCCTTAAATACAAAACCGGCATAAATATGGTGCGTTGATTAGGTGGGGTCGTTAACTTCACTACACCACCCTCCGTTACATCCTCCTCTTTCTTTTGTCGCATGTTCCACACAATCTCCCACACATTTCCTGCCACCGTGGCTTCCAAACCTCGCACCACGCAAACCACCTTCACTGCACGCCACGCGCTTTCATCTCCGCCATCCACCTAATTCAACCAACGGTTCAACTCTCCCAAACGCGCCTCCCCGCGTGAACCACACTTCGAAATGCAGGGGCCTAAAGGTTAAAGAAACTGGAACACTTCGTTTTGAAGTAACTGCACCGGGACTCCCAGAAACACCCTTCTATTAAATCACAGCCACTTCTTCTTTTTTAGCCTGCCCTCGAGTACAGCACAAACTCCCATTTCCACCCTTTGATTAAACGATTATCTATGGTCAACGATTCAAACCCACCAAGTCTTTAAAACGGACGGTTATGACGAGGGTTATAGCATGTGCATGAATGACACGTGGGGACTTCCCTACAACTTATCCAAGCTTTTCCGTTTTCTTTCAGACATTTTTGTTATTTCAAATTTCACTCATCCAGCTAGCACAGTTCACAGAGAGCAGCAGCAACAAACAAAGCAACCACAAAATTTACGCAGCTTTAGATCAATCTTCTCTCTCTGTCCTTTCCACGGTACGCAAATTTCTTGTGTTCTCTCTCTTCTTTTTGCTCTCCAGTGTTTATATATTTCTCCACTTGCTCTAGAATGGTAAACTAAAAAAATGAGGAAATAAATTATTATTTTAATTTTGTATTCTCATTGTTTGGTTGTGGTTCACAGGAATGGTAGATTTGAAGTGAAAAGGTTCCACATTGGTCAGGTAATCCTCAGATCTACCCTCATTCTAGCTTGTTAGCACCAATTTCAGACACTGATTCAAGGACCTAGCAGTGTTCTGTGCCTCCTAGTTCTTGCACGCAGCAGATCTTGTGGATTCTAGGGTTTCTGTATGGCTGCATTTCAAATTACTTTTTTGCTGCCGTTAATACGTTTTCAGTGTTCCGGCATTTCTAGTGAAATATGTTCGAGTTTTGGTTTTGGTGAATTCAATTTTTGCATTTTAAATTGGCCTTTTTGCTGTCCGTCAATGACTTTTTTTTTTTTGTTTTGTGCTTACGGGTTCTTGATTGATTACTGTCAAGCTGTAATTTTTTGGATTTGTAGTGCTCGATCGAAACTCTGCAAGCAGGAGCTTCGAGCTCCAGAGATCAAACGTAGTTTGCATTGTGTTTTGTTTCATCATTTCCTTTCCGTACGCTATGATTGTCGGTGGCTTATAGCGCTTTTGTTTTTTTAGTCGAGGTTTAGCGGTGGAGGTTAGGAAAAAGTCAAAGAGTGACGGTGCATCATATTAAAAAGGATATAGACATCATACCATTTTTTTGGTGCTGTATTATTGCATCAGATAAAAAGATGGTACTAATTGTGCATGATGTCTATGCCTATTTACTGTTGATAGTTGATTGGTCATTAATTATGTCATCCCAAATTGTTGATAATACTTGATTTTGATTTGGGAAGTTATATTTTTTCTTTTGTTGATTACATATTCATTGATGATTCTTCTTTATTGATAAGGAAAGGTATTTATTCTGAGACTAGCATCCTCATGGAAGAAAAACATGCTGTTCTGTCTCACCTAAAAAATATTGCGGAAAGGGAAGAAAGTTATTAGTACATAAGTTTTTTTCTTTGCATAATTAAATTTATTCAGAACCCATCGCCACATGCCCTTTTATAAAGGGGGACTTGTTATTTTTTGTTTAAAGGTCTATTAACTTCTATAGTATCTCTGACATGTTTCTTCAGATATTATTTGAATATTACTATAAATTTAATGTGATTTCCTTGCCTGAGATCCTATTTTTTTTTTCTTTCTGAAAATCGTAACATTTTGTTGTTTTCTTTTTTCTGAATACTTTCCCGTACCAAATAGAGGGCATGCCAGTTTCAAGATTTATCCCTCCTACATGCTTGGCTAACTAAAGGAACTGATGAGTTTCAGTGTAAATTTTTTTAGTTGCTCTAAGTTAATTGAATTTGGTGATCTATTTAAGCAGCCAAGCTGGCATCTTGCATGATTTCAGGATAATTATGTACTTTCAAATTTACAAATATGAAACAACAATCATGGAGATCAATTTAGAGATCAGTTTTACCTTCTTTTACAGGTCCCGGTCTCACAATGGGTAAGTCACCAGGAAAATGGATCAAAACCGTACTGTTTGGGAAAAAGTCATCCAAATCGAATATTTCAAAAGGCAGAGAGGTAATATTGTGATAGTTAAGGCATCTTCAACTTCTGTTCATTGTTAATCTGTATTCTTATTTCACGTATACATTCGCACATATTCTTTCAAATTACATTAATTTTCATGACATAAATAGCCTAATCTATTTTTCTTCAAGAAAAATGCAAGACATTCTAACACTCTTTTTTACACTTTTTGATTGGATAAAATTTATTGAAAACTACAAAATCATGAGCGAGGTTCATTAAATACGAAGTGAGATGTGTTGGAGGGCTTGTTGGTAGCACTTTTTTTTCCTTTAAATTTTAATGCAAATGGCATCATCAGTACTGTTAATCAATTGTTGTCATGGATAGAGAGAATGAAAGCAGGAAGTGGAGGACACAAATTCTGTTATCGTTTAAATAATACATCCTGGTTTGGTGTTGTTGTTGTGGGGCATAACTTCTGTTGCTATTTTTGCACTGTGCTGACCTTTGTTAGCACTTATCTGAATTTGCAAAGAACCTAGCGTTAGTCATATATTTGTAGGAATTATAGATTCTGGTACATTGTTGAAAGTATCACTTAAAGTTATTTTTCTCAACAACAGTGATAGTATTTAATATGATCTTCCCCATCTGTAATTCAATACCTGACTTAGTTTACTATAATTTCATTTAGAAGCTTGTTAATAAAAAAGAAGGAGTAATAGTTACCTCCAAGGTGCCAGAAACGGGTTTGACCTTAGAACCAACCTCCAATACTGTTCCCAATCATGATGAAGTCCAAGAGCTGGAAAACAAGGAAGCAGAAAATGTTTTACCTGGCAATCAAGAAATAGACTTAGTAGGATCTACTAATGAAGAGGATGCACTGGATCCAGAGAAAATGAAGCTGGAGGAAGCAGCAACAAAGGCACAAGCTGCTTTCAGGGGCTATTTGGTAAACAATTCACTGTTTTATAGAATACTTTAGTGATTAAATTGCTAATGTCTTTTAATCAAGAAGCAAAATTGAACTGTAAATATGAAAGCTATGTTTTAATCTATACTGCAAAAAGGATAGAAAATGAGTGGAATTTATTTTCTGCTATTATTGTAAATTAACTTGACATATGATTTGAGGATTTGGTGGATCAAGAAATTAAGAGGTTTAGAGGATTCAATGTTATTTATTATTATTAGAACTCAACCTTGACGCTCAATGTGATATTTAGAGTTATAATCCCTGGGCGTTTGTAATTTGTCTTTCCCCTTCCCCCTTATCTTTTCAAATTTGAGACCTTATTTTATAAATTTTATGAGGCTGACGGTGTTTGTCGAGAGTATCTGTCAAGTCCGTGTTGCAATTTCAATAATTTTTTTTTTCTAAAAAAAGTTCATAATCTTTCATTTTGTCCTTATTTGGGAAATTGTTTTCTTAATGAAGATAAACTCTGCCTGATTTGGTGGTTCCCGCTGCTATGACACTCTTAATTTATCACTCTTTATAGGAAACCGTATTTCATCAGTAAAATCTTTTACTTTCTTAAGTTCTTGAATTCTTCACTTACAATTTGATAATTGATAAATATGTTCATGAAAGGCTGTCGTACAAACAATTTCTTGACCTATCAGAACTATCTTTGTCAAGTTTTGATTGTATGACTTGTTGTAAGTTGTAATGTTTGGCATAGTTCCTCAACTAATGGGAGTTCTTTCATGAAGGCTCGGAGAGCATTTAGGGCCCTGAAAGGCATAATAAGGTTGCAAGCACTCATTCGCGGGCACTTGGTTAGGAGGCAAGCTGTTGTTACATTATGCTCTATGTATGGTATTGTCAAGTTTCAAGCACTTGTTCGTGGAGGAAGAGTTAGACAGTCTAATGTTGGATCTGAAATCCATGAGAAGTGCAATATATTGAACCCTCTGGTAATTTTTTTCGAAAATTGAATTCTCAGTAAATAATTGTTGGTTACTCATATTGTTATGCTGATTAAACTTCTCGTATGGGGACAAGTATGCAAGTGATGAATGTGTATTGTCTTGGTCATAGTATTCTTTTGATTCATAGGGGGCGGGGATATGCTACTGAATTTATAATTTACCTGATTATTGGTCATATATGAGCTAAATGGTTCTATTAAATACGGAATCATGTTTAGTTGGCAGCACTTAAAGAAAAGAACACTTACTGCACCAAACAACAGGTTTATTTTTTGAACTATTCATTCCTACAAGAAATAAGATGTTTTTTTTCATCTAACTAGTTTTTTACATGATGAAATATTGCTATGAGTCAACAATCTGTATTAAACAATTTGTGAATTTTGTAATGAGTTTCTTTTGGTTGTTGGGTAGTGCACCAGTTACCTGTTATTAGATAACTTCCATGTTTTTGAGTGTTCACAAGCTAGGGATGAGAGAAGGTGGTGGAAGATTGCATGTGTAATATTTTTAACTAATGCTAATGGTTTTCCTTCTCAATGTCATTTACCTTTAGGATGGAAAATTTGTAAAGCCAATTGCTATATCCACGAAAATTACAAAGCTGTCAGCAAATGCTTTCGTTCTTAAGGTAACTTACATTACACCATGTTCAGGTTAAGTTTTTTTTTTTTTTTTTTTTTTTTTTTTTTTTTTTTTTTTTTTTTTTTTTTTTGTTTTTTGGCTACTAATTCTGTGTAAGTTTCATTCTTGAATGTACAATAATATGCTCCCTCCGGTCCTTATTATAAGAACTAAAATAGAGATTTTGTCGGTCCTTTTTATGATAACCAATCTAAAATGTATCATACATCATTTTCGTACAAAATACCCTTAATTTGGTTTATTTCTCCAAGTTCAATAAATAGTAGGTCGAAAACATTAGTTCTTTAGGCTTTTTGGGAGTCTAATTTGCCTTTTATGTACTTTGACAACTTTATTTTGTCTCTTAACATGCAACGAGAGCAATAAATATACTATGATGAGAGATTAAAAGAATTGAATAGAATAAAAATAATTGTATGGACTCAGTAGCTTGCACAACAAGATATGCTAGACTACAGCTCAGCATAACTAACAGAATAGCTTGCACAGTAAGCTATGCTGACTAAACTACAGCTTAGCATAACTGACTGCAGTTAGTTACTATAGATACTGAAGCGCTTACAACTATAAACAATTCTGTACACTATCAGTTTGAGCATCATGGCCTTCAACATGAATTGGGCCTAAAAATGATTATTTATAGCCTGCTGTTTCTCATTCCCCCTGTTAAAGATATGATTTGGTTACATTAAATGGAAAAATATTACATGCTTTGATTACATCAGATAAGGAAATATCTAAATAAATATTGCTCATTATTAATTATTGATTTTGTTCCTTACTACATCTCTTCTTTATTATAGATAAGAATTCTTGTGTGTACACTACACAATTACAATTAATCCTTCTAATCCTGTGTGCCTGTCTTAAAACTAAAATTTATGGGTGAATATAGTTTTATTTTTCTGTGTTGCTATGTCTATAATCTAGGTCATATAATTTTATAGTTCTATTATAATTGGTCTTTTATGATCCCAGTTAGCTTGGACATATAATAATGTTGTTTGTTGTTCCAGCTTTTTACTTCGTCAACTACAATAATGGCACTGCGTTTGCAATATGTTCCTGGTGATCCAAATTCAGTCCTAAGTTGGTTGGAGCGCTGGTCAGCATCTCAATTTTGGAAACCAGTTCCCCAACCCAAGAAAATTCAGGATATTAAGGCTCAAAGAAAGCATGGCAGTATTTCAGTTGGTGATACTCAAACGAGCAAGTCAAAACGTACTACCAGGAAGCTTCCTACTCAGAGTTTTGACTCAGTCCCCGTGCAAGCAAATCATGAATTTGAAAAGCCTAAACGAAACACAAGGAAAATTCCAAGTCAACCCTCAGATCCCGTGCAGGAAAATCCACAAAATGAGTTTGAAAAGGTTAAACGTAACTTGAGAAAGGTTCATAATCCTGTTGTTGAGAATGCTGTTCCTTCAGAAGTTGAAACAGAGACGCCAAAGGAACATTTGGAAAAAGCCACAGTTACCTCATCCCTTAGTGTTTCGGGACAAGAAGTCGTTAGTTTTAATGAGAAGATCAAGAAGGAAGCATCATTATCTGCTTCCAGTGTTCTGGATATAGAAACTACTCCAAGACTTTCTGCTAGTAACGAAATGCATGACATTCCAAGCAGTGATCAAGTGGCTCTGGAATCGAAGCCCTTGACTGAAATTACAACTAAAGATAAAAATATTTCTGATGAAGTAAAAAATGAGCCCATAGATTTGCCAGAGCCTAATTTTAAAGATGAAAATTCTCACTTAACAAATGGAGATTTGAGTCACAAGGAAGATCCAATAGGCAGTGAAAATCAGAAACCTAACCGAAAAGCCTCTATTGTAGCAAAGCAGGAACGTGCAGAGAATGGCATACAGAATAGTCCAACATTGCCAAGTTACATGGCAGCAACTGAATCTGCAAAAGCAAAGTTGAGGGCACAAGGATCCCCAAGACTTGGACAGGATGGAAGTGAAAGAAACAACCAGACCCGGCGACATTCTTTGCCATCCTCAACTAACAGCAAAATTAGTTCGCATTCACCTAGGACACACAGACCAGTTCAATCAGGTGGCAAAGGGGGCAACAGAAGTGACAGAACTGTATCAACATCTAGAGATGGGAACGGTACGAGATAGTTTTTTCTATAGTGATTTGGAAAATTCACCCAAAAAGTATAATGCTTTAAATGTATTGCGAAATAATTTCACCTATTTCAAATTACTCTGTTAGCTAAGTTGCCAGATTAGCTTAATCATGCCAAACATGTCTAGATTGCAAATCCCGAAACAGTATAATTCCTTTTGTTAACAATTAAATAACTTAGCATATGTGAACTTCCAAATTTCAATCTGAATCAGAGTTAAATTCTTTGTCTTCTTTTTACCGTGAATGATAATCATCAATGGGTTTGTTCGTCTTGCAGGAAAGGTAATTCAAGCAGAGTGGAGGAGGTAATTCGAGGAAGAGGCATGTTCTAGAGTGGAGTATGAGGAGGAGGCCGAAACTCGTGTGTGGTTTATATGTGTATCTTTGATGAGAATTGTTGAATCGATAGGACTATAGGTGTGCTTGAATTCAGGTTATTTCTTCACTTGCTGCATTTTGGGCTTTGAAGGTGATTTGTACATTATAGGTTTCTAGTTTTGCATGATGCAACTATACCTGAAGTTAATTATGTTTTCGGCATGATTTCTGATGTCCAATTCTCATTAGCACATACCTTGACACGTGTTTGGTCTTGAGTGTGGTCTGGTAACCAGATTATGGTCGTGCGAGATTTTTTGCGAATGTGATTTTTTAGGATTTCAATTGCCCTTCGTCAGTCATATAGCATATTGTTGTGTTATGTGGATTTCTCACCAACCTAGGATGACAAAATTTTGAAAAGGTTCTATTTTTGTACATGTTTTCGTGTCAAAGGCTTGATGTTAGAAATAGGAATGGTGGATGAGTGGATAATGGAACTGCGCTTGTTACGCCTAGGTTTGGGCATTGAATGGCATCGTTTGCATTCATTTTATAATGGCATATTTCCACAATAATTATTCTTTTATTTGTAGGAGCTGAACATATAAGGCGGTTATAACAATTTACATATTACATACTCCAAGGGGATAAAACACTTTGCATACTGAATTGAGTTACATGATTTTCACATTTGTTAGATTAGGGGCCTTTGGTTGTTTTTACAGGGACTTTTGGTTTAGAGTTCCGACAACTTAAATCATTTTATATAATCACTTGTTTTTATTAATTTTTTCATTGAATATTTTAATCTTGATTAAATGTTTCAATATTAGAAAATAGATATCATTTAGTTTAGAAAAAGCTAGTTATTAAAAGCTTGTCAATATATCTTTTTGCTTTCTTTATTAGAGTATCTTTTAATAGTAATTTTTTAACATATCTTTTAGTTGAGATGCAACTATCGACAAGATTATACATAATTTCTTAAGTATTTATGTAGTACATCAGATAAAATCAGAATTTTACTTCGGTAATTTAAGCTAACTTTCAATGTAAACTTTTACTATGTTAATTATTGAAGTAATTGTGATTTTGATTGAAATCATAAAGAAATTCTAATGGTATTTAGCATCAGGATAGATAATTTAGTTCAAAATTAAGGATCTATTAACTCTATAGACAGTGAAGATCAGGATGGATCATTATCATGTGATTTACAATGTACCAAAATCACTAGTCAATAAATTAGTATGGATATGTAGTTTAATTATAGGTTTATTACACGATAACATTTTTCATTCTTTTAATTCAGTTGGCAAATCTGAGACATTTTTAGCACTTAAAATAATATTTCTTTCAGAGTTGTGGTTGGTTGAATTAATAGACGAGGTTTCCATTGAGATGGAAGAGACAATGTTGGGCGGCGTGCTTCTTCCTGCACCCGCATAATTTTTATAATTTCAATATTCACCATGAGTAAAAGATAGAAATGTCTACACATATTGTATAATCTAGAAGTCATAACAAAACTTTTTTTTTGTCTGAAGATTTTACAATCATACCTTCTGAATTGTAGAAATCGTAGGCGAAGATGAATCTATTAGTTAATTGAATAAGTTTGATTGGTGAGGTAGGTAGTAAAGGTGGAAAGGAATAGAATCGAGAAAAGATGGTGAATGAGAAAATAAAAAAACCTAGTGGGGTGAAAGAGAAATTTCTCTGTCTCATAATATGTTGGTGGTGGAGGATAAGGAAAAGATAGTGAATGAGATATGGAATCAAGAAAAAGATAACGAACGAAAAAATTAAAAGCCTAATAAGTTTGAAGGTGAAACTTCTCTCTCTATTGCTGACATTAATTAATTAATGGACAAAGAAATTAAAGTTATAAGTAATATGAGTCATAATTTGGTGAAAAAGTAAAGAAAAGATAATGAATGAGATGTGAAAGAGAAACTTTTTATGTCTTTTCATTCAAAGAATGACTTCAACATTGCAGAATCCTATTTTTCAATTTTCAAAACGTTTTACCTTCCAAATTCACAATTCAGAAGTTATTTTTAAATGTCAAATACCTTTTGGATTTTGTCAAACCTAAAATATTTTAACTTTTGGATTATACAATTCGAAAGTTTATTAAATCATACGGAAACAATGTAAAACATAAAATAAATTTTATCTTTACTTTAATTTGGAATGAAGGTGTACAACAATCTTCAATTGCTGGGAGATCAAAACGTTGAAGGAAGAACGAAGGTGTAGGGTTTCCAAAAAGGAGTGAAGGAGATGAAAGGTAGAGTTGGATTATAATTTTTTTTTCTTTGAATAAATGCGTATTTTTCTATGGGATATGAGGTGCAGGACGAGATCATGGAGGTGCATATATCTTTTCCTTTCATTGATGGAGTGCAGGAAGAAACTTCCGGTTTGACGCTGCAGCTCGTGGAGGTGGTGAAATGTCAAAAATACCTTGTTTAGATTTATAAAACAATTCTGTTTTGAATTAGGTGATAATTCGGTAACGTTATGGATTGTATAATCTAAACTTATTTTAAATTTTAGAATATACATTCTGAAATGCATTATTGGTTATGAAAAATAATTCTGAAATATGTATTATGAAATGTATTAATATATTCTAGAATCTTATACTCCTAAATACACATTTCAGAGTGTATTTCTAAATTCGAAATGTGCAATTTAAAATGTACTAATACATTATAAAATACACATTCTAAAATGTCTTTCCAGGTTTAAAAATAATTTTCAAAATGACAATTCGGAATACATACTTTTGAAGGGTAAAATTGAAAATTTAACTTTTATGGGCGTACAACATCAATATATAGGAGTACAGAATGCAATGGCCTGAAAGTTGTCTTCCACAATGGTGTATAATGGTTGGTAGGTTACCAAGAAGGGATTGTGAGATTTCAAAAGAAGATACGATGGAAATCTTGTGAGATGTCGAGAATGAGGAAAGTCAAGCTTTAAAAATAAAGTTTAAGGTTTTTTTTGGCGTATTCTTGGTGGTCTTGACAATAGTTGGAATGGATAATGATAGATGTTAAAGCTAGTTTGGATGAATTCTTGATAGTTTTGATTGGTTCTTTTATGAGTTTTTTAGGAGACAAATTGAAGTAAGTTTGGTGGAGTTATTGGTTACTAGTGATCGTTAGTTGGATTCTAGGTGTTCTAAGAGTTAGGTTAAGTGTTACAGAAGATGCTATTGATGGATTGACAAAAACTTTTGGAAGTGTTTTTGGTGTTTAATGCTACTAAGGCTAGAAAATGAAGATCAGTGGCTTTCTCTAAATGTTTGTTGGTGTAATTTTGTTGTTGATATGTGGAGATGAGTTTCACTCAATTATGCCATATATCGACAAACTGAGTGGTAGATGGAGATTGAAGTTTAATAAAAACACAATATTTTTAATAAATAAAATAGAAATTGATAATGGATGATAATGAATTTGAAAAAGGTAAATTAAATATGGAGGAGATAAGGTATTGATTACCATCATTTTTAAAAAAAATCAATTAAATAAACAATATTTTAAAGTAACAAACACAATTAAGTTTTAAAAACTTTCAAATTGATTTTTATTTCAAAGATAAATTTATGTATTCCTGTTTATAAGATTTTGGCCATAAGCATTAAAACTTTATTCACAAATATGAAACTTGAATTCTATAAGGTTTTAACACACTTCCTTATTCTTATTCTATTTTTGATTAATCTATTTTAAAAATTACTCTTCAAATTATATTTGTCATGTGGAAGACTTTCATCTAATTATTTTACATATTTATATTCTTTAACTAGTTTTCTAGATTATTTTTTCTTACAAATTTTATTTTATTTGAAAACTTTATATTTCTTTTTCTCATCGAGGTGTATGATAAAAATATACACCATAAATTAGTTTAAGGACTAACAATGCAGTACATGGTAAATCACATATGATAATGGTTTACTTTCACCTTCATATTATCGAGAATAATTTACTTCAAAATCCAAATTCATTAAACGTATAAATACATATTGTTTCATTGTTATTTTATAGATTAATTAAAATCGATAATAATGATTAAAAATTAAAAAATATAATAATATTTATTAACATTATTGATAAATTATTTTAAAATTGAAAATTTATTAATAGAATAGATCATTTCTAAAGATAATTTTCTTTAACATTGAGATTTTTAAATTGATATTGGTATTACCCCACTTTTTATATTTTTAGTTTAAATTGTATGCTGTTTTGATTTTTAAGTATTTTTTTAACTAATAAGTTGAAATTTAAGAAAATATAAATTTTATTGGTTTTCTTCTTAAATCATTATTTTATAAAAATAATATTTAAGTACTTTTAATGATATTATGACATAAAATAAGTTTAAAAATCTAGAAATAAGAATTTTGTTGAAACGTGATGTAATTTTAAAACTTTTATGACACACAGGATAAATGCTTGAAGGATGAATAGTTTTTGGGTTTTTGAAAGTATATGTTAAGATTTAGGGTTTGAAAGTATTTGTTACTTCCTAATTTGTTCCTAAAAAGGTCAAAATTAAGAATTAATATTTTAAAGTAAGATTTATCATTTATTCTAATTATGGATAATGTTAACTAACATAGTTAGTTTGCTAATAAGAAATATTAGCTACCACTTGTCATGTTAAATTGAGGACAATGTAACAACTAAAATAACAATTAATGTATCGTGTTAGCAAATTAATTTTATTATGAATGGTCGACTTAAAAGACAGACTTATTCCGGATTATTAATTTTTAATTTTAGTTTTGAAGGATTAAGTGGAAGGTGATTTTCAATTTCAAATATTCAAAAGACTATTTAGCCTTATTAAATATATTTTATTTTTCAATGACTTTTCTCTTTCTTATACTTTTATTATTTTCCTTCTTTCTCTTAGGCTTGCATGATATATTAGTTGAATCTCCATGTTTGTTCATTTACAGTCTCACTAACCTAATACAAGTAAGAATGGCAAAATAAAAACAAGTCTTAACCACTTGTCTCCTTCAATAATTTAACCACATGCTTTAAGAGTTTTATTTCAAAATCAAAGTAAAGCTTCAAATAAGGATGATAAAGGTTTAATTTTAGCAAAAAAATTGAAAAAATGTCATAAAAATAAAAAATTAGCCAAAATTCCCAAACTAGTGTAATCTTTTTGCAAAATTTTCAAAATAGTATATTTTTTTTTCTTTTTTTTTCAGATGTAGGTAAATCGTGTAGAAGTTACACAATATCATGTGGATAAATGATATTGTTATTGCATGATTTTAATTAATTAGTTAATTAAAATCATTAAACTATTACATGATTTTTTTAAGGTGATTAATTCTGTCCACCATTCCTCTTCTATTTTACCCACCTTGCCTCTTCTTTGCACACATTGTATTGTATTGGGTTGTGCAAATAAAATGTCTAGTGATGAAGCCTTCTTTTTCAATTTTATTTGATGAATATATAATGATTAAAATTAATTGTCATTAAATAATTGAAATAAATATGAAATAATTTTGAATAGAAGAATGATTATTGTTGTGAAGAAAAGTTATTTATTCTGAAGAAAACTTATGTAAGCTAGTTAAATGAAAAGATGATTTTTTATATAATAAAAATTTAAATTATTTGAATTAAAAAAATTTAAATTTCTTGAAAAGAAAAATAAAATAAAATAAAAATTTAATAATAAAATATATTTAGTAAAATTAAGTGTAAGTTGGAAATAGTTTTAAGAAGAAAAAAAATCTAAATAAGTTTTAAAAACTAGCCAACTTATTTTCATCCCAAAACTAATTCTGTCAACCTTTTTTTTTAATTCAAATAATTTAAAATTTTACTATATAAAAATTATTTTTTTATTTAATTAGCTTACATCAATTTTCTTCACAGCAACTAACTATTTTTTCATTGTATTATCTTTTTACAATTCTACTTAATCTTAAATTAAATTATACAATAATAACACAGTTTATTTATAATAATATTATACAACTTGGATTTACCCATATCTAAAAAAGAAACAAATATACCATTTTAAAAATTTCAAAATACACTAGTTTAGAATTTTTCTAAATGAATTAGTTACATTGGAAAAATGCAACATTGTAAGAAGATGAAAAATTAAGTTTTCCATATATTTTATGTGTAGGGGTCAAACAATCGAAACAATGATAATTTTAGAGGAAGTGTTTAAAGAGAATTGAAAAGAGGATAAACACAAAAAAAAGGTGAAGGAAAAAAAAGCGAAATAAAATAAATGAAGCTTTGAATGACCTTGAAGAAGGTGTCATAAGCCTACCATAAACAGAAACTCTGCACTAGGAAGAGACAAAACACATATAATAAATATTCTTGTCCATCTTGCTACTTTTGTCTCTTTTTACTTTTTCTTTTCTTTTCAAAAGATTTTCCAAATTATTAAACTTTCTTCTAAGTTTTGCTGAAATATATATTAGTCTAATCCACATGTTGACGAAGAATGGAAAGAGTAAAAGTAGGTTAAATATATTTTGATTCTATGTTGCCTTTTTAGTCTATTCCTAAAAGCATCAGAATTAATCAATACTCAGATCAATATATATGTCTTTCACATTAATCCCTTCCTGAAAGAGTAAAATGTATCCTCCACTTGCCATGAGAGATGATATTTGACATAACTTAACATATCATGTCATTAAACTAACTCTTTTAATTATTGTGGTTTATACAAATGACTAATATTATTTGTTAGAACTACAACTTTGTCAATTTTAGATATTCACTAAAATGTGACATACATGTTTAAGGGTTTGAAAAACTATCGAGACGTGTTTGAAATTTAATTTTGCGCGTGAAATTTTTGTCTAATAAATTTAAAGTAAGAAGATAAATTAATTAATTTAATTTAGGTGAAAAAATGGTAATGTAAGATCTTTGGTCAAAAAGTTCTGAGACTAAATTTAATAAATATAAACTTAATTATCTCGAATTTGAACTAAAACCCCACACAACACAGATTGTAATCAACCTTTTAAAAATTCTCCTTAATAATTGGTTGCTATATCTTCCAATAAGCCATTCAAAAAAGTGTAATACGTAATGTGCTATTTTACTGTCAAAATTGTACTATTTTTTTTATATATAAAATGAAGTAATTGAACCTAAATTTAGGTTAGAATATATTAAATTTTTTTGAATTATTTTGTAAAAAATCATTTGATCTGATTTGGGCGTTTATAATTTTTTCCCTTTTTTGGATTCGTTTTGAAGGGGAATAAAATCACGTCACATGGCAAAAGCTGCAAAAATTGGTTCAATTTAGAGGTGGAAAATTACGTCCACACACGCAATTCTTTTGTTTGATGTGATTTGCATTTTTGCATTTAATTGCAGATTAATGATTTCCAAATTGAGGGATTTTTTTTAGATGGAAGTTTCTTGCCCCTTAAGTAAACCATCATAGGACTGCACATTTTTTTATTTATTTTAATTGGAAAGCAATATCATTAACTTAAGTCCCTCTAGAAACTTTTAACAGGTTGCGTTATAATACGATATAATGTAATATCGTTGTATTAATATTATTTAATTAAATAGTTTTTTTGAAAATTTATATTTTCTTTTTTATTTTATGAGACGACTTCAATTAACTATTAGAGATTTTATTTATTTATTTTTATTTTAGGGTTCTTCTTCTTCTTTGTCTAACGGAGCAATAATATATTATCTCTAAACGTGTAAATATATATAATTTAACATAATACTATCAAACATTTATTATTTTCTTTGAAGGAGCAACAATATATTATCTCTAAACGTGTAAATATATATAATTTATAACATAATACTATCAAACATTTATTATTTTCTTTGAAGGAGCAGTAATATATTATCTCTAAACGTGTAAATATATATAATTTATAACATAATACTATCAAACATTTATTATTTTCTTTGTCTAACGGAGCAATAATATATTATCTCTAAACGTGTAAATATATATAATTTATAACATAATACTATCAAACATTTATTATTTTCTTTGAAGCAATAAATGGTAGTAATAGTTGTAATTAATGTTTGCAATAAAATGAATTATATTTAAAGGTTATATATATATATATATATATATATATATATATATATATATATTATTCAATCAAACTTAGGAAGTTCTATTTTCAGTTTTTGCAATTTTAATTTTTAATTATTTTTTATTAAAAATATATTTTTTCTTTTTCATTTTTAGGTTAAAATATAATATTAAAAACACATTTAGTTCAAGATCTTCCTTTATATATCTTATATAAAAAATAATATAATTTTATTAAGATCATTAGTAAAGCAACATTCAAAATCTATAATATAGATATAAAGAACTCTCAAAATCTTATAAATTTACTTAAAATTTCACATTAAAATATACTATTAGAATAATTTATGTGATACAGTAGAACCAAACAAAGAAAATGTTATAATATTTAAAAATAACATCTTACATTAAATATCCACTTAAAACCCAACAAAAACATATTTAGTTAAATACAAAAAAAAATAAAAAATGGAAGGATAATTGAGCGAGATACCAAGCGTTCACTATATATATGCAACGGAATCACTTGCCTCTCGAAAAAACGGCCACGGACACAGAAGCAGACAGCGGCACTAACAAACGCGCTTCTGTTATTTAGTCTCTACAGTTAATGGCAAATTCTGCTCCTGCGAGCTTCTCCACTCAAGCAAACGCGCTTTTTCGCAAGAACCTTACCTTCCAGGTTCCACTCGCTTCTCCTTTTTACTTTCCACGATTACTCCATTGCATGAAATCGCGTTCATGTTTAATTTTCTCATATTTCAAAGAAACGGAACGTGAAAACCAACGTTCGCCTCATTCTGTTCCCGGTGCTGCTATGCTTGTTGCTTTTCCTGCTCCAATTCCTATTCGACATTGAATTCGCTAGCAGCGCCTTCAAATGCGGCTGCGTCTGTGCCGACAATAAAACCGAAATCTCTCAGTGCCCTGACTCAGAGAAGCGGTGCGGGGTCCAGTATTCCACTTCCTTTCAAGCCGCCCTGTGTGCCATTCCCAACCCCGTCGAATGGCCACCGCTCTTGCAACTTCCGGCTCCCCCGAACCGGGCCGTGCGAACCGGTTTTCTTCCGTTTTTTGATTTGCCCGATGCATCGTGCAGGAGAACCGACTCGTGTCCTCTTTCTCTGCTCTTCACCGCAGAGAATCACTCCTTTGCGCAAAGTATGGTGTAGTGGATCCGTTCCATTGTGTTTCTCGCTCTGTTGCTGATTTTTCTTTCATGACGTGTTTATTTATTTTTTTACAGGCGTGTCTGAAAAGATGTTTGGGAGTTCCCTGAGTATAAGTGCGTTTGGTAGTGATTTCTTAGCTGGTGTGGCCATGAATGTACTGGTGAGTTTGTTGTATATTTTTATCCTTTTCTTTTCAGTTTAATTTAATAATTTCTTTGCATCGAAGAATATGAAGAGTTTTACACTGTATATCAATAAGAAAACATGCTAGAAGTGCGTTTAAGGTAATTGTTGAGAAATCAGCTAAGTTTCCTTGTGTAGCGGTTTTTGATGGATTGATGATGTCACGCAGTTGGTGCATTATGTACTGTTTACACTTTGATTTTAATTTTAGAGATTTACAAACATCTACGGTTAGTCTGGAAGGTTTTACTCTGATAACCAGTAAGCTTTTATATTCTCAAGTGATTAGAAATCTACAAACAAATTTATTTCGTGATTGGATGAGAGAGTAAACTATTAGTGTATGTATTATGTATTATTTATTCTTAATTTAAGTGTTCTTTTTGTGATGTTTGTTGGTGTCAAAATGATATTGATATAGGGATCTGATTCAAAACCTGGGACGAACAATTTTATTGAACCTGCTTTCTCTTCGGGTCATCCCATTTATTATTTACAAACAAACTGCACAGGAACAGAGAACTCTGGACTCTCCTTTCCCTCGGTGACAGGAGCAAAGAATGGTATGGAACATCCTTGTATTGTAAATGTACCTTGTGTTATCAGGAAATTGAATCGTTGGGCATTCATTGCTGTGCACGCCTCATGGCTATTTTATAATGTCAATTTGCAATCCATTGTGCAACTCTTGATTGTTCTCGCGGACTGTGAAGATGTAGGTATCATATGTTCTCATGGTTTTGCTAGTTGGTGTATGTTTGATGATGAATGGTTGCCAACGACAGATTGTAAGAGAATATTTCAAAACTTATGTTTGCACCTCTTTTTTT
>Ga0209700_105644_pt1 | contig 20738 bp, 13 predicted proteins | sample SiratroredBW_FD_187528 | JGI IMG/M metagenome (GOLD analysis project Ga0209700, IMG submission 187528) | Root nodule microbial communities of legume samples collected from California, USA - Siratro red BW (SPAdes) (version 2) | ecosystem: Host-associated > Plants > Roots > Nodule | place: USA...
AAGAGATTAGGGTGAACCAGTATAAAACTGCTTTATCTGTGCTTATATTTTTTGCCTTGGTTGGTGGTTTCTATTTATAGCAAATTGAGTTCAGGCTCCATTCAACCCCCCCTTCTGGAGCCAGCTATTCCTACATTTTACAATTATGTTTTCAAAATATACATTACACACATTTAATTGTATTTAAAAATATTGAGTTTTATTAATGTTATCTTCAATTTCAATTCACCAAAAATATTTAATGTATTTAAGTATTTTTATATTATAATAATAATGTTCTAAATAAATTACCAACTTAATTATTCATAATTTATTTAGAATTATTATAAATGTGGTACAAAGAAATAAGTGTCACATTTTTGTAAAAGTATTACTTAAAATTATTTAAATATAATTGCAACAGTTCAATAAATGTGACTTAAACATAAATGCAACACTTAAAAGATCATGACATAAAAAATATAATAATTGAAAAAGATTGTGGTAAATATTAACAGAAAAGATAATAGTTGAAAAAATGTGGCCTAAATATTGGTAGAAATGTATGACGTATTGTATAAGTCTAAAGCTACAATTTTAAAGAATAATAAAATGATGTATTGATAAAATGTAAAAATAACTAGTTTTATTTAAACTTTAAATTCAATCCAATTGAAAATTTAAGTAAAGAAATTGATAAACAAATATATGCAAACTTAAAAAAACTTATTTCATCTTTAAGTAACAAAAAATAAAACCCAATAAAGATTTAGATTGGAATATGAAAAAGAAAAGTATCAATATTTAACAAATTGCTCTAAACAAAGCATTCATAATTTGAGAAAATTGAAAGCGTTACAAATAAAGTCAGCAAACAAAGACACAATCACAAACATTTCATTAGTCATCTTTAATAACGTTGCAAAAATTTGTCTTATGTCTAATTTTTCATCCCTTAAAAAAAAGTATAAGAATACCTTATTTATATATAAACTCTCATGAATGGTTATTTCTACAACACTAATTACACATACTTATGTTTATTTTGTGAATGGATATTCTCTTTTATTCTTTTCTTGGTTCAATCCATAAGAGAAGTTCTTAACTTAGTTATTTTGATTGAAAGTCATTAACAATCTTCTTCAATAAATTAATCAACCTTAATTATTGTCTTCATCTAAATTTTATTTTAAAATCAATTTCCACTCATATATTTCAAAATTCGTCTATTTCATTCACACGTATATAATAAATTATATTATCCGGATTAAAATGGGAGATAATATATTAAATGTATCACGTTTTGTGAATTAGCTAAAATGAATAAACTATTGTTTAACAGAAATGACTTAAGCCCCGTATTATTGTTTAGATTAGAAAATCTGTAATTTGTGTCTGTTACTCAAATTTGAATATGTTTTATTTCTTCTATTTTAACTTAATTAAACCATAGACCTAATATATTCATTTAAGGAATCATTAATAAATAATTTTATCATTAAAATATAAAAAGGTCATATTAAAAATTAAGAATTTGGATTAAAATTGTAGATATATAACGAAAGCACAAATATTTTTTTAAAAAAAGATTAAAATTATAACTTAACCTTTTTTTAATAACTATGCTCAAATTTTGTCCAATTAAATCATATATATCAAACTTCACGATATATATATATATATATATATATATATATATATATATATATATAATGAAGAAATAGTTGCGTCTATTCAACATATTTTGTTATAATTTAATTCTTTGTTAAAAATCATTAGAAATGAAAACAATAATTTTCTTCTCAAGATAGTTAACTTTATATTGAAAGTAACATTACGAAAATTCAAATCTTAATCAAAGTTTTATTTTCAATCATGAAAAAAATTTGAATTATTGAAAAAAAAAAACTTGATTTCAGTAATTTTTGTTTCGAAAGAGAATAGTCTCTGAATAGAAAGCATAATTTAGTTAATATTTCTAACACCAGAAACAAAGTATCACACAGTACTCATTGGACTGGAAGGAGATCCTTGTCTAAAGTGCCAAATGTGTCTTTCCTCTTAGCATGTGATTTTTATAACATCAATTCAAACTTCAAACAAAGACCAAGACAAAATTATGAAACTGCCCCTGATTGGTAGTTACACCTGAAAATCTCTCTTTCTCATTTTATATCATACCAAAAAGAAAAAAATTTACAAAACTCTATATCCTTCTCAGTTTATATCAGAATGGTAATAGAAACCTGCTTATTATTATTATATAATATAGTAGTTGTTTTCATTATAAATAATTGTATTCAGGTGACGATAAAAAAGTCGCATTCACACACGTACATGACCAAATCATGTTGGTATCAAATAAAGAAGAGATAAGGTGTAACTGATGGAAATTGGTTTTGTTTTTTTATCACACAAAGGAATCATATATATAAAGTTTCTTACAAAGTTCATCACCTTTAAAGTTATGAATCAGAGTTAAGGTATATATGAGTAGGACCACAAGGAAGTGTAGCCCATACTTATCACCAAGCGTCGGAGTAATCAAACTTCACACATCATTTTCCTTTACATGAAAAACAAAGAAAAAGAAGGTGGGGAAAACGAAATTAACCTTATTTTACACTAAATAAAATACTTTTGAATTGCATTCCATGGAGCAAGGTGTGACTTAAGAGTCTCATATACATAGAAATGAGCATATGAAAAACAAAAAACTTACAAATTCATCCTTTTAAACTTTTATATACTAAAAGGCTTCTCATAATTTTTTATATAAATTTACTCATTATTCCTATGCTGTGAATCTCCTTAGTATTAGAGGCAAATATGACTTTGAAGTTTCAGATTGCATAAAATGAATAAGAAAAGCTCGTATATATAGAGAAAAAAAAATCATAAACTTATTATCTTAAAATTTTAAATTAAAAATAGTATCATGATAATAAGTTTGCAAATAATTCAATCCTCCTGAATCCCTTTAATATTTTCTCTAAAACAAATCCAGAATGTTAAATATCCATAACAAAGTGAGACAGATTCATTATTCATGCTTTATAGCAGAAAAAAATGAACCCTTGAAATTTTGGGTACGTCATGTGTTCTTGGAAATGTTGTATGATATTGAGTGTTAATTAGCTAGTCCTCTAGGGCATGAGTAACAAAAACAGTGCAAATAATCATTAACATGCGAAAGAAGACATGAACATAATGACAATTTTGATTGAAATGGAGTAATATAGAAAGTTTTAGGTGGCATTACTGTCGGCATCAAAATGAGCACACACCCTGGTCCCTTCATGCCACCCAAAAGAAAAATCTAAAACGTTTTAGGGTTTTCAAACTAGGGTCAAAATTTATTTTCAAATTCTGTTTTCAAAACGAGGTTTTGGTTTTATATTTTTACAATGAATTAATTAATTTCACTTTCCTTAATTAATAAAATGGAAATGGTACATATAAAATTCATCAATTACAAAAAAGAAAAAAAACTATGAAGATTAAAACGGTTGTTATTAAAATATTAAATTATAGAGAATAATGCATAAAATAATACCTAAAATGTCTATTAATAATATTGATTTATTTTGATAATTATTTTCCGTTAAGGAACATAACAATAACTTTTAATAATATGTTCTTTAGCTATGTATTTTCATTTATAAAACTCAATCTCAATCTAACTTAAGCAACTTAGGTTTAATTCAAGTTATATTAATTAAGTCAAATTTCGCTTATATTATTGACCAAGAAGAAAAGTAAAGCACTAGCAACCCATTTTTTTAATGTATATTTTTATATAAATTAAAATGTATTGGAAATCACAAATTATGAGATGAACTCTACTTCTCATTCAATGATTTTTTTTTCTAATTTATAAGTTTTAATAAATTCAAATGAATTATATATTCTGCATTAAAGAAATTGATATAGTAGTTTCAAAATAAAAGCAGCAAAGCTGAATAAAATGTGTGGTGAAGGGCCAAAGCAGAAACCCTAATAGACTAACTAGGTTCCCTCGTGTTTACACATGTATTGTTGGCTCCTTCCAAATTGGAGACCAAGAGAAATCTACTATATTGACCAAGAAGAACGTGATGAGTGATGACACTTCAGAACTACTAGGTTTGCCAGCAGAGATCCCTGTCATTACCCTGTAAAAATTAATCTCCAAGTGGCTCTCCATTGACTATAGTATTTCAAACTATGCATATCACTATTTCTAAGTTTAAAAAACATAAATCAGAGTTAAATATCCAATGAGGTAGGTATTTTACCATTAATTGGTAGCACTTAAGTGTTGCACTTGTCTATTTATTATTAGGTCCAACGGGTATGGTTGCCATTAAATTATTTACACAACTCTGATCACATTATAATATCATAATAACAACAATTAACTGGTTCAAAGTTGAACCATGAGAATACTTCTAAACAAAAATAATATATTTATATATAATGTGAGGGTATGCACTTTAGGATTTAGGGTTTATTCTACACCATATAAGAATCTTCAAAGGGAAAATTCAATTCTTGATCATATAGGTCAACTAGGAAAATGGGGAACGAAGAGATCAAACAAGGTATAAATCTAGGCATCAAGCAATGAACCAGTGAGGACGAAGAAATTTCTCAGGATAAAATTTGTTATGTGACTTTAACTTTTGATTTAAAGATAAACTAATTATATGTATGTTCCAAGTAGTTTCAAACTGTTAGAGCTTGACAAGAGCAAAGAAAAATGAGCAGCAACAATTGAGGTTAAATTTTGTTGCGGAAAAGAAATGAGTGTATACTCAAAAATCAAGAAATTAAGTGGCCATGATTATCATTTTACTGAGTTGCACTTGATATATAATTGTTTTTGTGAATTAGGTAAAATGATTGAATTGAGTTAGGTTTTACTTAATATATATATATAAAATTAAAATTAGACTGAATAGTAAATTTATGTAATTTAAAACTAATGAACTTAACTCATAATGAATATATAATAAGAATGTTAACTGTCTAAAAAATGTACTAGAAAAATAATTTTATGGTTTAATTTATAAATATTATTTATGCAATGATACCTAATAAAAATTAAGAAATATTAAAAGTATTTTAATTTGTTTTTAAAATGTAATAATTTTGTTCATTATTCCACCTAATAATCTTATCCAACCCAAATAAAATGAAAAATCTAATTCGAATAAATTTGGTTGAATTGGAAAAATATTGACTAAATTTGATTCAGAGAAACCACTCATGCTCTTAGTAATTGAGTTAGTAACTCAACCTCAAGTTTCTTTATTTCTTATAATCTAAAAGAATAATTTTAATTTTAATTTTAAATTATTAGATCATACATTTCATTATATTATCTGTGATTCTTTTATTAGTAAAATTAATTATACAATTTTAAAAAATATGTATATCCATGGATATCATTGTCGTAGATTATTTGAAAAAAAGTATTACTCGTTTAACTAGTTATCAAAAAATTATTTTGAATTTCCTTTAAACTCAAACAAAGTAATAAATTGAAACGAATATAAAAAGTTAAAGTTCATTAATATTATATAATAATTTATTTTGACAAAAATGATAATAATAAGATTACACATAAAATATTAAATCAATTTGTTTAATTTTACTAATACCCTATTTGAAATAAAATATGAAATAATTTTTAATTGAGTAGTTGAAAATTTTACTTTCAAATGGTTAGAAATAGAAGCAGGATCAGGTTGTGTTGTTATGCTTCGTCAGCCAAACAAAGAAGGAAAAACTGACGCCCTCTGCAGTGCCGTTGGACACGGTTCGTACTCTCACCCGCTCTCCCGTGTTGGATGATTTGATCTGCTGACGTGGAGGGCTGAGATCTGATTACGTTACAGGCACAAAATTGTAGCAAGAAAGAGAATATTTATTTTTCATATTTCAAAACATCGATTGTCGATAAAAAAAATTAGCAGAAGTTAACAAAGGATCTCTAATCCTCAACTCAATAAAAGAAGAAATTTGATCACATCGTTTGTGTTATTTATCATCTATAATTATTTTATAATTTTTTTCATTATTATTTTCTATTTTATCCTTCGATACTTGTTTTTTCAATATATAATAATTAATAAAAACATTATTTTATTAATTTTTTACGCATTTATTTTTCTGTTTTATTTTTAATATTTGTTTTAATAATATTATAAATATTTATTTTTCAACTGGTAGATAAAACCGTCACATTCCACAAAATAACATAACTGTGTTCATAGGACGGAGAAAACAAGTGATAGTTTTTTTTTATTGGTGGATGAAAAATAAATCTAGAATAAAAGATAAAAAACAATATAACTTGCAGTCAACTTTGTCCAAACTTAATGTATCACATTCAATATTCCAAATTAGAAGATATATTTTTTAGAATACATTTTTGTTTTCCTAATAGTATGAAAAGTATTTTTTTTAATAACAAAAAAAGTCAATAGTATTATATAAAGTATTTTCTAAAATGTTAAGAACGTAAAATATATTTTAAAAATACTTTTAAAATAAATATTTTCTGTTAAAACGTTTTAAGAAAGAGAGATCACGTAAAAAAAAAGTAAAAACTATTTAAATTTAATTGACAAGAAATAAACTTGTTTTAAATTTAACCATTATGATATTAGAAGCATTGTCTCGAGAATGGTAGAGTGAAAGTGGAAAAGAGTGGGTAGTATACCCCGAACGCAAAGGAGGTAACAATGTTTAAGAAAATAAAATAAAAAATAAAAAATAGTATAATATTTTAAATAAAAAGAAATAAATGGAAAGTATATATAGCATGTATAATAATATATAAAAAAGTTCTCTATTTGTTGGATTTATTTTATATGTCTATTTTATCTTTAACTATATTTTAAAATTAAAAAAATTAAAAAAATTATAAAAGATATTAAAAATAATAACACAGGTAGTACACCCATATTATTAATCACTCAAATAATTTAATGATACTATGTACTACGAATCCCTTATTTTCCTTTTATAAAACTATTATTATTAAATTTTATTTATTTTACAAAATATAGAGACACAAAATAAAAGAATAATATAAATAGCATGAAGTTCACGGCCCAATAATTAGGATATCCTTATTCAACTAGGCGGGGCCCATTTATCATCAAGCAGACCCAAGCAAATTTTATTAGTATTTAATTGGTAATTGCTTTCTGCACCCCTACATTTGCTTTCTGCATCCCATCAGAATATCATAATACCATAAACACTCTTGCCAGAATATTTAAAAGGAGAGTGATAGAGTGGATGTTGTTAAGTGGTGTGGATGTTTTCCGGCGACCGTGGTGATGGGTGTTGTAAAGAAAGTTTCTCCGACAACGTCATCGTGAGTGGAAGGTAAGGTAAGTGGCTTTTGTTTTCGCATCATATAGGGGGGTGCAAAGTGAGTATAAGGTTATTGTAGTATTCGTATCTTGAAAATGGCTTCTGAAAAACGAATTCCGAAATAGGTTGTGGAGTGTGTGAAATGACTTATGGAAAACATTTTCTATAATACAAAAACCTCTTATGGAAAATGTTTTCCATAATCAAAAAGTTCTTACAGAAAACATTTTCCATAATATAAAAATCTCTTATGAAAAACATTTTTCATAATACAAAGCCCTCTTATGAAAAATGTTTTCCATGATATAAAACTCTCTTATGAAAAACGTTTTCTATAATACAAAAACCTCTTATAGAAAATATTTTCTATAATACAAAATCCTCTTACGAAAAACGTCTTTCATAATACAAAATCTTTTACAGAAAATGTTTTCTGTAAGACATTTCACACCTCCTACATTTGAGTCTCTCTCGGAAAATATTTTTTGGAATATTCTAACCTCTTTTATTTTATTAACAAGGATATAAATATCCATTCAGATATTTTGATGGAGTGCAATAAGCAATTGCCTATTTAATTTAAATTTATTCCTTAACTCAAACATCTCTTGGGAAGGTTTAAAAGCTTTTTGCACGCCTTAGTAGTATTTATTGGAGATGGTATTTTGTACTCCATGTTTTTAAACTTGCACCTCATGAGAGGGTGCAATGACAAAACTGAAAAAATATATTTTGAATTGCATATAAAATCGAATTTAAAATATTTTAGAATATAAAATTTAAAATATATTGATATATTTTAGATTATAAAATCGAATAATATCTTTCAGAATAAACATTTTAGATCTAGAAATGTATTACAAAATCAATTTTTAAATTAAAAATTATTCCAAATCTAAATATATATATATATATTCTTTAAATATATTCAAAATGTATAATCCATACATAATGTATTAATCTATTTTAAAATGCATTTTTAATATGAAAATGCATTGCAGAGTATTTCATAATATATTAATATGTTTTAGATTGTATATTTTAAGATGTATTTCCAGTTCTAAACATACATTCCAAAAATATATATTTTTAGGGATAAAATTGGAAATTCATTTTTATGAAGGTGCAAGATCAATATATGAGAGTGTAGAATGCAATGCCCTTATATATTACGTGAAATAAAATTGTTTGGCCAGCAAACTGTATTTGTAATTTGAGATAAAATGGATTATTTTAATTTATGCACTGATAGAGATCAGTTACGTATATACAACCTGCAAACTATATTTGTATTTATTTCTTAAAATGTTTCTACTTTTTTAGGATATTGTTCTCAAATATTCACTTATTTCTTTAACTCAGTTCTTCCACGATCAATTATTTTATCATCGACCAAGCTGAATTCAACTTTACCACAATTGAAAACGTTAATAACTTTTAAGTATATTGTAGATAGCAACATGATTTGTCAGAGTAAATGTTTTAAAGCTATCGATGAATAAAAATTTATGGTATGGTTTACAAAGTAACGAATAAAATAAAATTTTACTTCCCTTTAACTTTTAATTTTTTTATTTTGGTATTCCGGAATTTTTATGATTTAATCTTAGATTAATTACAATAAGAAATTAAAAATTAGATCAAAATTGTGCTTTTTTAAAATCAGAAGATTAAAATAGTGCAAATATGCTGTAAAAATAGCAGAGAAAAAGAGATAACAAAAATTAATTTATATATATGTAACGGATTTAAAATATGTTGTTAATAGTTGTAAAAAAATAACAACATAGTTTCGCAAGTATAAGTAGATTAATAGCTATTTATCTTCAAAGTAAATCTATTTTATATGTAAAGTATGAATAGTTTAATGAATATATGATTAATTAGATATTAGTAAAGTATAGGTAATTAGACTTTTAAATTGAATACAATTTTGTTCTTATACTCTTTTTTCTTTTAAATTATTAAAACCTGGTATTTTATTTTGAAATTTCATATTATTATAATTTTTTATTATTAATTTGTATTAAAGAGAAAAAAATATGTATCTTTTTATATTAAGTTCTTAATAATACCATATTTTATTTATTTTAATTTTTAACTTTTGTAAATAAAATTATTTAATGAAGACTTTGAGGAGTAAAAAGCTCGAATACGAATATATCATTATCCCTCAATCATAATCCAACCAAATGAGACGAGGACTACAAACAAATTTTATATATTCGTTAAAGCGTCCAATCTATTGTCACATCGAATATAAAGATTACAAATTAATTGAAAAGAAAACTTCATACAATACCTTTATATAATTAATATGCCAATTTTGTTATTTACTTTTCTTGCATAGATATTATTTTTATAACCAAATAAACTATTTTAGGTGCATAGACAATTTATAATTGTAATAATACAACATTTACATCTATATTCAAATTTTGAAAGAACCAATAACATGTACATCAACTACTGCTTTCGCTTAAACAATAAAAATGCACTGTTAATAACAATAACAATACATAATACATATAAGGATATTTTTTGAAGAATAGTTCGGAAATCATTCCATCATTTATCATTTATGCATATTACTAGCATCATCATATCATTTATCCTGAATATTTTAAATGATAAAATTATGATGGAATAATATTAACATATCTCATGCTTAAGAGTGAATATATATGTATCATATAAAAAAATATATTACTTAACATAACCTTATCAACAAATCTAATAACAAAAGTTATTTATTCTTATTTTTAGAGTTATCTCGAGCTTTATCAATAACTTTTTATTATTAATCATTTCTTGAATTTTTTTTTATACATTTCTAATAAAACCATATTGTATTTCTTTTTATAGTAGGTGAAATGTATATTGCATTTTTAAAAACATTTCTAAAATCATCTCAATTAAAAAAAGAAACTAGAATAATAGAAATAATTGAATAAAAAGAAGAATTTCAACTTGACTTTTGACAGAAAAATAAACGCAATAAAAATAAAAATTAACGTATTAAAAACTGTTAGGATGCTACTCTGGCAGAGGAGACGTTGAATTGAAGCACGATTAGGATAATACTTAGCATTACTTTCAATCCGTCTCAAGATACTTATTCAAGAGTTCTAATTTTAAAGCCTAAATAATTTGGAAAATAATACTTTGACACCACTATTTATCCTACTCCCATTTGACATGTTATGTGGGCCCACCAGCGAAAGAGAGAATGTGTTTGCTTTTGTTATATACGGAAGGGTAATTCTGTCAATTTCATCAATTTCGTCAATTTCGTCAAAGTGGTTAGTCGTGTACATTTAAGTGGTTAGTTACGTTCATAACTCTGACACTTATATTAAATCACTGCCTGTGAGTTATTCCAACCTTAAATAACTGGTTAGTCGTATACATCTAAGTGGTTAGCTGTGTTCATAACTCCGACACCTATATTAAATAACTGCCTGTGAGTTTTTCCAACCTTAAATAACTGGTTAGTCGTGTACATCTAAGTGGTTAGCTACGTTCATAACTCCGACACCCATATTAAATCATTGCCTATGAGTTTTTCCAACCTTAAATAACTAGTTAGTCGTGTACATCTAAGTAGTTTGCTACGTTCATAACTCCGACACCCATATTAAATCACTACCTGTGAGTTTTTCCAACCTTAAATAACTGGTTAGTCTTGTACATCTAAGTGATTAGCTACATTCATAACTCCGACACCCATATTAAATCATTGCCTGTGAGTTTTTCCAACCTTAAATAACTAGTTAGTCGTGTATATCTAAGTGGTTAGCTACGTTCATAACTCCGACACCCATATTAAATCACTGCCTATGAGTTTTTCCAACCTTAAATAACTAGTTAGTCGTGTACATCTAAGTGGTTAGCTGCGTTCATAACTCCGACATCCATATTAAATCAATGCCTGCGAGTTTTTCCAACCTTAAATAACTGGTTAGTCGTGTACGTCTAAGTGGTTAGCTACGTTCATAACTCCGACACCCATATTAGATCACTGCCTGTGAGTTTTTCCAACCTTAAATAACTAGTTAGTCGTGTACATCTAAGTGGTTAGCTGCGTTCATAACTCCGACATCCATATTAAATCAATGCCTGCGAGTTTTTCCAACCTTAAATAACTGGTTAGTCGTGTACGTCTAAGTGGTTAGCTACGTTCATAACTCCGACACCCATATTAGATCACTGCCTGTGAGTTTTTCCAACCTTAAATAACTGGTTAGTCGTGTACATCTAAGTGGTTAGCTACCTTCAAAATTCTGACACCCATATTAAATCACTGCCTGTGATTTATTCCAACCTTATATAACTGGTTAGTCGTGTACATCTAAGTGGTTAGCTACGTTCATAACTCCGACACCCTTATTAAATCACTACCTGTGAGTTATTCCAACCTTAAATAACTGGTTAGTCGTGTACATCTAAGTGGTTAGCTACGTTCATAAGTCCGACACCCATATTAAATCAATGTCTGTCAATTATTCCAACTTATCAAGGTGGTTAGTTGTGTACATATAAGTGGTTAGCTATGTTTATAATTCGGCACTCATATTAAATCAGTACATGTCAATCATTCTAACCTTATCAAGTTGGTTAGTCGTGTACATATTAATGGTTAGCTACGTTCATAATAACGACACCAACATCGCTAACCACTTAGATATACCCAACTAACTACTTAGGTAAAATTGACGAAATTGATAAAATTGACGAAATTATCCTCCATATACAACAAAAACAAACACATTCTCTCTTTCGCTGGTGGGGTCACGTGACACGTAGGAGTGTCAAATGGATGTTAGGTGTGTCAACACCCAATTTTGTCCTAACGAAAAAGTAAATTTTCATTAATTCTAGAAAATATGAAATTTCATCTAAATTTTGCTAGATTTATTATTTTCTTTAAAAAATTAAAAAATTATATATTCAGTTTAAATTTCAAGTTTTATTTTTTCAAAAGATAATATATATAGTTAATATTTTCATTTGTTTTATTTTTCTTACTTTTATTTTATGTGTTCGTTTGCTTTCTTTGATTTTTTTTATTTCTATTTTTATTTTTTATTTGAAAAAAGAAAATACATAAACAACGAAAAAACAAAAACAAAAAAAGATTCTCTCATATACGCTGCCTCCTCTCTTCAATGCTTCTTCTGCAATGTTACCATCAGCAGTGCTTCCCTCTGCAACCAAAATTACCTCTTCCTAACAAGAATTCTCCTGCCATGCTCACTGCTACGGCTAACGTCTCTTACCCTTAACAAAATCGTTTTATCTCTTTGTACCTGCTACCCTCTAACCGAGTCAACTCTGCACCACATAGAGATACGGATCAGAAGCGAATTTGAAATTTGACTTTGCTCCCCTGTGTTCCTGCTCTTGGGGGAACCCTACTGAAAAAACATGGCTTCTCATCTTGGCCTCGGGTTATAAAAAGGACACTTTTCGGGGGTAAGGGGTTTTTTTCTCACTGAGTTCCAAGCAAGAAAAATATAAACACCAGGCCTCATAGAATTAACAAAAAAGAAGAAGGAACAAAGTGCTCAAAAAGAACGAAGACGCAAAGAGTTACTGTCTTGTTTACATCAATATGTATCTTGTTTACATCTCTAGTTAATTTTTGCTTCACAGTATCACACATTATGCATCTACTTGAACAAACAGTTACTACATTGAATAATTATCACAACTTATAAATGCAAAGATAAAAAATGAAAGGTACAGGAGAAATATGCTAGAGAAAACTTGCCACACCTCTACTGTGCCATTTTTCATTCACTCATGCAGCCTTCTCATCCTCGTTCACTTTCATCTCTACTAGTTTTCACACACGAAAAATATACTTTTATTTGCCCCTTCAGTCTTCATGGGGACACCTTCGTAACCACTCTTGTCCATGACGCCCTCACACCAAGCCAAATGTGCTCTCCGTATCACCACCTTCACGTGATTATGGCACATTACCGCCACAAGCACCACCATGTCTGCATCAACCACCAACCTAATCACCATAAAATAGCTTCTCAACCTCTACCATAAAATCACCATACAAACACTTATCATGTACCTCCACCATGTGCTCCAACGTTCTCCACACCACCACTATGGCTCATTGTCACCTCTAACACCTCATCACTCACTCATTTTCTCATTCTGCTCATATAAAACCAAACCACAACACCAACACCAACAGCCCCACAGTGCCCCTCATGAACTTTCACAAAACCATCACCTGTTACCATGCAAACACTTTTCATATGCCTCCACAATAGTCCCAACTATCACCTATACCCACTGCACCGTCATGGTCTACGTTCACCATGCAAGCCTCACCTCTAAGCCAAAACTCTTGCCACACATTTCCATGGTAGCCCCACCACCAACTTTCAAAAAACTTGCACCTTCACTCAAGCATCCACCACAGACCTTATTTCTCCTCCATTGAGACGAGGAGAAGGAGAGGAATGTTCACCACCCCATGGCGCGGTGTTTAGCCGTCGCCGGAGATTTGTCGGAAAACCAGTCTAACAAGCTCAGTGTTGAAGTACCCAACTTTAAGAGCCATTTTCAGGAGATCTAGGAACCTTTAGGAGGAGCTTGGGGTTGCGTTAGAAACCTGGGTTTACCCTCTTTCCATTGGTATGCCATTACCCGATTCATGAAACCTCTAGATCCCTCAAAAGTAAGTGTCAATATGCGGGTTTAGCATCGGTAACTTAGAATATTTTCTGGGCACCACATAAAATCATGAACCTTGTCTTGGCCTTGATTTTGGGAGGTTCGTTCTCCCTAGTTTTAAAGCTTTAGGAGGTGTATGATCTATCTTTGGAAACATTTTTTTACCCTCTTTCCATTGGTTTAGGGTGGGTGCATTTATGAGATCATTTGGTCACCCATAATCACCTCGAAAGTAGTGCTACAAACTGGTTTCTGAGCTTTCCAGAAACTAAGTCATGAGAGACAACCAACTAGCCAACTTTGGAGAATTATCCTTGAACCTTTATAAGGTGAGTGAGTAGTCTTTGGAAAGTTTGTTTTACAAGTTTTTCAGTGGTCTATAATAGGTTCATTTATGTTACCATCTGAGCCTCCGAATTCAGCTCGAAAAACCTGTCCCCAAACTGGTTTCTGGGTTCTTCCCTGAATCTAAGTTATAGGGCAAATTTCAGTTTTTAAGTTCCTAACTTTCGAGGGAGTTTTCTCTCAATTTAATAACCTCCAAGAGCTGTATTTGTGCTTGTTAGAAAGATCTATTCAATATCTTTCCAGAGGTATGCCTTAGGTGTATTTATGATGCCATTTGAATCATTAATTTTGACCTCAAAGTTGGGGTCCCAAACTGATTTTAGAAGACCAAATTTTGACTATGTTAAAAATTCATATTCATTAAACACACCAACTTTGGGGAATTTGTTCTCCCAATCCTTGAAGTTGCTAGGGGTGTATAGGTAACCAATGGAAAGTCCTTAAACTAACCTTTAATTTGACACCAAGTTTGCTCATTTCCATAACCATTTGATCATCCAAATTTAGCCTCAAAGTTTCCCTTTCACAACTTTTTCACTCACCAAACCATCATTCGTGGACCAGCCTAACCCAAGCCAGACACCGTTTAAGGTGATAACCTCCGGCATGCACATTGTCTTTTGAGGGATCATTTGAAGTGATTATGGTCAAACCCTTCTCCCTCATGGTCAAAAATGACCAAAATACCCCTGTTTGATAAAAAATGCAAAAAATAGAAAAAATAGGAAAAAAATACAAAAAAACAATAAAAAAATCAAAACAAATCAACATCCAACCAAACTCGCTCAACAAAGAACTACATACCCTGATTTTTTATCATTTATAGAAATATGTAGGAGCAAGGTCAATCATTGTCGGGTCCTTTAACTTAAAAATCATTATTTTGTTCTTATTTGTTTTTATTTCTATTATTTGAGAAAATAAACATTTTAAAAAATGCACTCATTATATTTATTTAATTAGAGGTACCGTCATAGGACGGACGTTGTGGGGATGCTAACACCTTTCCCACACGTAACCGACTTCCGGATCTAGACCCGATTTTTGCAAACTAGTCTTATCCTTGTTTTTTTGTTTTCCATACTTTTTCATAAAAACTATGGTCATGACTCATTTTTTAAAATTTTTAAAAATTCAAAAAATATATTTTATTTCGGATTGCCGTTCCCGTCGTGATCCCGCTTGCGATAAGGTGAACAGTGGTGTCAAAGTATCATTTTCCAAATAATTTATCATACTTATTTACATCTTAAAGCCTAAATAATTAATGGTTGGCTAGGAGCTAGTGTATGTAATCCAATATTTCTTCTTATACTTCATGAGTTTTTGTTGCATCCCATTTATTATAATTAATTTGTCCTTTTAATTTCATGATTTTTTAAGGGTTTTTTTTTTTCATATTATTCGTAGTTTCTATTTGAATAATTTGATACAAAGTAGATGATCTAAAAGACTAATGTAATCTTAACCATTATAAGTCATAGTTTAATAAAATAAGTTTTGAATTTCACAATCTAAAAATAATTAAATTTCAATACAGTTCAAAATAATTTTTTGTAATTATTGATTTAAGAATTCATCATAATATATAATAGAAAAACGTAATTGTGAATGTTTGATAATTTAAAATACTTCTTTTTATATATAGTCAACCCAAAAAGTTTAAAAGCATGCTTAACAAGTTGGAAAATATTATCAATCAAGGCTGAATTTCATTCACTTGTTATATATTGTTGTTATATATTGTGATACGACTCAGCAATAAGCGAGCAAAAGAAGGTTTAACAAATGCTGCACCATAGATTTCTTTTCCCCAGAAAATAAAATATAAAGTTTAAACTTGAATTATTTAAAAAAATAATAATTTAAAAACGGCATAAAGTAACTCTCCTAAATACCAAAAACATGGATATAATTAAATTACAGAAAAAATAAGCTGAGAAGAGTAGCAGACATTTAAAATCAAATTTAAATTAAGAAATGTCATTATATTTCAGTTAATTTTCAATTCAATATAGTATGGAAAAAAATTAAAATTATGTAATAATATATAAATATAATTAAAAATAGAGTAATAATATATTTATTGTTATTCAAGGAAAATTCAAATATAATACTTGTATTACTTCAAAATAAATAATAGTACACTTACAACAACTTTGTACAACTTAATAACTCATTTTTTTTTCTCTATCTTTCGATCGGATTATTCATCATATCACACGTTCTCTCATCCTTTTCTTTTTTATAAACTGTATTTGTTAAAAAATTACTCATGGTATGCACTAAAGAATTGTTCAAGTGCCTCAATGAGCAACCTAAAACACACAACAAATTTAAGACATAATGAAACATTGAAAACCCATGATGATGGTTAGCCACATTGTACTTCCAATGTTAGTTGAAGTGTTAGTTAAATAGTCATCAGTGACAGATGAAACAAAGATATATAAAAGAGGCACATGAACTGTGTACACCAATATTCATATATGGTAATCAGCAATTTAAGCAGCGTCACATGTATGTAGTAGTAATAGTAATAGATCACACTTATTCTATTGAAAAAGCTGATTGCATGGTATAGTACCAGTAAATGCACCAGATCATTCATATTGTAGATAACACCCGCAAGTAAAACATACATAGCACAAACCACTCAAATACAAGGGCCAATGGTCCTCTTAGCTTAGCATCTTCACAGCCACTCCACTCACAATTCCGTCAATCTTACTCCTGCATTAAGCATAATAGTTAAGATTAAACAAAAATCAGAAACAGTAATTCATTCTTTGGGAAAAGAAGAAAATGGGGAGAAGCACTTTTGTCAATTTTCAGGCACATCCAACAACATTTAAAAACATATAGCAAATATATGCATACAAACTTCGTTATCCTTACATGATATTTTTTTAAAACTAGTAGGCATTTAGAAGGCATCACAAAAAGGAAGAAACATGACAGAGAACTTACAGTAAGGTAAGATCTTCCACCGCTGGTTATCACCTTTGTTCCAGTCCCAGAGGACTATTGTAGTGCCATCATGCACACCCCCAGAATGCTTATCACCATGGAAAGCATCCACATTTAGATGAACGTTATTGACCATCCTTATAGCTCTGTGCCCATCACCTAGGTCCCGGCTCTCAGTCCACAAAATAGACTCATCAAGGTACTCTGGATTGTAAGGTACCAACCGAACCTACAAAACAATTATAAAAATTTCCAATGATGTGGAGATATGCAGCTCAACCATAAAGTTTCAGAATCCGTAGCAATATGCAGAGCACATTATTGAAAGTATAATACAGAAAGGAATATAGTTAACATTATTTTTGTAATAAAAAAGTTTAGGGGCCCAGAAGCATGTTGTCTCACTTCAAGGTTAAAACCACGTGCCTTAAAAAGCACTAACAACAACACTACTTAAAGATTACCGGCAAAAGAAAGTGCACTAGTAAAAAAATAAATACATGATTGTATTAGCTTTGAAGTTTAACCCACTTTTGGTTCATGTGAGTCGTGTCAGTGGATAGGAATTAGACAAACCAACAAAGGTTAACGCAAGAAGTTGCATTGCAATTATCCCAACCAATGCAAACAGTTTCGAAATTTGCACATCAGAACAACACAACAACGCATCTTTATCTAAAAAGTATAAAAGCTCCAACCCAGTCATTATTAAAGACATTGACAAAAGGTCCTACCTTCACCATTTTGATTTTAGCGTTATTATGATCACATAGTCACTCTGTTACATCTCATTTCCAACTCATTTTTCTCCCTATTTCACTATACATATCCTGTAGTAACAGAAAACCAAGATCACATACTAGCATCCACTTGCAGAAACAGACATAACATTCAATGGAATACACACATTGGATGAAAATCAAACGGATCATATCATAACCCGTAAATAAAACTAAAAATATGCATCTGAAATTTAATCCGTCCGATCTTGATCCACTGGTGCTGATCCCCAATGGGGTGAATGCACTGAAAATTGGAATCATTCAACCAACTCGCAGTTTCCACTCCATAATCCCCATTGTAAAAAACCAGCAAAGCAATGATCAAGCACGATCACATGAAAGAAAAAAGAAACACTCTGCAAAGAAAGAGTAAAGCTTGAGAGAAAAATCTTACTGGATGAGTGACACCAATGGAATGCTTCAAGGCCTCACCAGTGGCCTTGTTGACCAAAGAGAAAGCAGGGCACCCCTCTTCATCCTTCACCCTGGTGCTGTACTTCTCATCCTTGTACCAATGCTGCATTTCCCAAATACTCAATTAATCTATTATTACATAAAAAGATTACATTTTTCGTGAAGCTACCTGGTACTCATTGGAGGGATCGGAGGGTGCGAGAATGACTTGGCCCTGACGAATGGTGAGAGAGAAATCGGGCGCAGCTTTGGTGACAACCCTCACTGTGGGTTTGGCGTGGAGACCGGTGTTAACCTGGTGGCTGACGTGGGTCACGGTGGTTGGAGCGTTGTGAGAAGAGAAATGAGGGGTGTGGTGGTGGGTCTCGTGAGCCACGTGGTGGACGGTGGAGGTGGCTCCAGGAGGGGGGTAATCGCCTGCAGTGGGAGCAGGGGAGTACCCGTGGGAGAACCCGTGATCGGCTTCATCATGATGATGATGGTGGTGATGAGAAGGGGGAGCTGAATAGTTGAAGTCCTGCGGCACGTGTCCAGGTGGCGGCACGTGAGAGGTGTGGAACACGTTGGTCTCGGGCTGAGGGGCGCCGTAGAAGGGTGGGGGTGGCTGGTTGGGGAAGGAGTTTCCCGGCGGAGGGTAAACGGTGGGTCGTTCGTCGTCGTCGTCGTCTCTGCGGTGGTGGGTGTGGCTGAAGGGGTACGACATGGTTGATTCTGCGTTCTAGAATCGGAAGAGAGAAAAGAGTGCTTAGTTGTTAAGCTTAGTTTGGCCGATACGATTGAGGTTGGAAATGGAATACTAAATACTGTGGGCCGGGCCCACCGGCCGGGCCCACCCCCACAGATAAATCTAAAATTCAATAAGATTGCACTGGTAGTTGGATACGTGGCACCGTTTCGCTTGGTGTGGACCGATTACCCTTTCTGCAACTTTCGACAACTATGTCATCAGACTCTGATACTAAAAGTAAAATATTTAAGAAGAGCCACGTGTGTAATACACCACTTTTTCATTCTTGATGGAGAATTTTTATAATTATTTTCAAATACACAACCAGTTTTAAATAAAATTAGTTCCAACAACGTTAGTTTTGAACATGATTAAATAAATAATTATTTTGAGTAGAAACTATACTAAATTAAAATATTTGTAAAGCTGTTTTAATTAATTAATTAATCATATGTTTATATTTTTAATTAGTTGAAAGTATTTCAAAGATTTTAAACTTTGCATGATACAATATCGATTTATGAATGATTTTATGTTTTGAATCCCACCATGAAACCATGAATTATATGAATCGCATTTGAATTGTGATTCGTGATTCATGTATGTTATAAACGATTCATGATGATCAAAGGGTCACATACTGGAAAATGAAAAGTCTCGAAACGTTAAACTAAATTATGCATCACATTGAATTAAACAAAACGTCGTGTATAGGAAAATGAAAAGTTTCGAAAAAAATCTAGCTTTGTTTTGCTTATAAATTGAGAAGGCAAGAAAGGTGGAAATAATAAGAAAGTGGAGAGAAACACTGTAAAAAGAAACCCAGAAGTATTACAGTATAGTAAAAAAGAAGAAGAAGAAGAAGAAAAAGAGTAAAAAGCTTATATTGAACGAAGAAAACCTAGTGAGGAGAGCATGTTTGTGTTTTAAGAACTTGCTCTGCTTCAAGCTTTCGTTCAAAATCTGTTTTCAAGCTTTTGTTCAAAATCTGTTTTCAAGCTTTCGTTCAAAATCTGTTTTGCTTACTTTACTCCCATTTAAAATATTTTAAGTTGTAAAAGTAAATGTACTTGTAGTTGTAGCTTCTGAAAAGTAAGTGAGTAGATTGGTGGTACAGTCCCGAAAAAGGAGATATGTGTAGCTTTATATATATTAGGTGCAGTTCTAAAAAGCATATAGGTGTAGTTTTGAAGAAAAAAATAGACATATTAGAGAAAGAGAAACAAACGTAGGAGTTCTAAAAAGCATATAGGTGCAGTTTGAAAAAAAGGGCATATTAGAAGCTATTTAAAAAAAAAAACATATTAGGTGTTGTTTTGAAAAAAAAAAAAAAAAAAAAAAAAAAAAAAAAAATAAAATAAAAAAAAAAAAAAGAAAGATCTAAAAACATAAAAAGATGATTTCATTCCTAGTGTATCAAAAAATACAAGAGTCTCATGTAAATA
>Ga0209700_105646_pt1 | contig 20734 bp, 14 predicted proteins | sample SiratroredBW_FD_187528 | JGI IMG/M metagenome (GOLD analysis project Ga0209700, IMG submission 187528) | Root nodule microbial communities of legume samples collected from California, USA - Siratro red BW (SPAdes) (version 2) | ecosystem: Host-associated > Plants > Roots > Nodule | place: USA...
AGTGGTTTGCTCAGTTGAAATAAGTGGTTCGTTGTGTGTAGTTTTGGAACACAGACTTGTGTGAAGGGTGAAAGCACTAAGTGGTTCGTTCAGTTCACATAAGTAGTTCGCTATGTGTAGTTTTTGAGCACACAGACTTGTCTGAGGGGTGAAAGCACTAAGTGGTTCGTTCAGTTCAGATAACTGGTTCACTGTGTGTAGTTTAGGAACACCCAGACTTGTCTGAGGGGTGAAATCACTAAGTGGTTCGCTCAGTTCAGATAAGTGGTTCGCTGTGTGTGGTTTAGGAACACACAGACTTGTCTGAGGGTTGAAATCACTAAGTGGTTCGTTCAGTTCACATAAGTGGTTCGCTGTGTGTAATTTTGGAACACAGAGACTTGTCTGAGGGGTGAAAGCACTAAGTGGTTCGTTCAGTTCACATAAGTGGTTCGCTGTGTGTAATTTTGGAACACAGAGACTTGTCTGAGGGGTGAAAGCACTAAGTGGTTCGTTCAGTTCACATAAGTGGTTCGTTGTGTGTAATTTAGGAACACACAGACTTGTCTAAGGAGTGAAATCACTAAGTGGTTCGTTCAGTTTACATAAGTGGTTCGCTGTGTGTAATTTTGGAACACACAGACTTGTCTGATGGGTGAAAGAACTAAGCGGTTCGCTCAGTTCAGATAAGTGGTTCGCTGTGTGTAGTTTTGGAACAGACAGGCTTGTCTGATGGGTGAAAGAACTAAGTGGTTCGCTTAGTTCACATAAGTGGTTCGCTGTGTGTAGTTTTGGAACACAAACTTGTGTGAGGGGTGAAATCACTAAGTGGTTCGTTCAGTTCACATAAGTGGTTCGCTGTGTGTAGTTTAGGAACACACAGACTTGTCTGAGGGGTGAAAGCACTAAGTGGTTCGTTCAGTTCACATAAGTGGTTCGCTTTGTGTAATTTAGGAATACACAGACTTGTGTGAGGGGTGAAATCACTAAGTGGTTCGTTCAGTTCACATAAGTGGTTCGTTGTGTGTAATTTTGGAACACACAGACTTGTCTGATGGGTGAAAGAACTAAGTGGTTCGCTCAGTTCAGATAAGTGGTTCACTGTGTGTAGTTTTGGAACACACAGACTTGTCTGATGGGTGAAAGAACTAAGTTGTTCGCTCAGTTTACATAAGTGGTTCGTTGTGTGTAGGTTTGGAATACACAGACTTGTCTGATGGGTGAAAGAACTAAGTGGTTCGCTCAGTTCACATAAGTGGTTCGCTGTGTGTAGTTTTGGAACACACAGACTTGTCTGAGGGGTGAAAGCACTCAGTGGTTCGCTCAGTTCAGATAAGTGGTTCGTTTAGTTCAGATAAGTAGTTTGTTCAATAATTTTGAAAAAAATGTGCCACATAATAAAACTACGAACGGAAAACCCATCACGAAGTGATCTTTCTGTTATAAGGATGCCATTGGCGTACGTAATGGAAGAAAACGTGGAAACCAGAAACCCAAAACACAGCAACAAACCAATATTCTGCATACATGCATAACACACCAAGCATAAAGGATGCACATAAACGTAATCTACAACGACGCACAGATCCAAACCAACAACCAAAAAGCACACCAATATTCTGGGTTTCTTGAACATAAGAAAGACAGCACATTGAGAGAACCACTAGTAACTATAAAAAGCACACGACGAAACGATTATTAAACATGAACGAAGCACTCATACAAAAACCACCAACAATGTTTCATACCAGGAACGGATGAGAGAACATACACAGTTTAGGGTACACAGCACGGTAGGAAACACCACAATGACGGTGGTCTTGCGGCCGGAAAAACGAAGGCGAATCTATGGGCAGAAGGAACGGGAATCTTGTTGTTTCGTCTGTTCTCTCTCCTTCAGAGGATGCGGGGTTAATGAGTGCAATGAGAAAATGAGATCTGTTTTTCCCTCTCAAATTGTCCTGCATTTTCAGATGGGAAATGACAAAAGCAACCCTTTGCAAAAAGACAAACATGAACCCGTAAGCAGAAAAGAAGTTGGCTTTCTCTTTCTTTGCCACACGGGACGACAATGCCACGTCAGAGTGTCAAATGGAGGTAAGAGAAAAACGAGTGTCAAAGTAACATTTTCCAACCAAAATAGACCCTACATCTACAAAATATTTTTGAAACATTCAAAGCTTGGTGAATCTTAGGCATACCTTTTATATTGATACAAAGGAAGAAGATTTTTATGTCCCTAAGAATAGGGTCGCGTTTTCAACCAAGATGCCAATTGGAGTCACCTTTGAAAGTTGGTCCTATGCAACACTCATTTCTCATTATGCTCAATACCTAGAATGGCTTCCTCAGCTATTTCTCATTATTACTAATTATTATTGTCATGATTATTATTATTAATATTAATATTAATGTTATTAGTATTAATATTATTATTATTATTACTATTATAAATATTATTATTATTATTAATATTATTAATAACATTATTACTATTATTAATATTATTAATAAGATTATTATTATTATTGATATTACTAATGTTATTAACATTTTTAATAAAACTTTTATTATTGTTAATAATATTATTAATATAATAATATTTTTATTATCATGAATATTATTTTAATTATTATTATAAAATTAATATTAATATTAATATTAATAAATCATATTAATATTGTGCTGATAGGTTGTAAATATCAACCAAACCTATCAAATTTTGATTGGCTAACGGTCAACCCACGGACTACACAAATCACTTTATCACCTCTACTCTAATAGCAAGGATATGAGATAAAATGAGGACTATTTTATTTTCTTACTAATATTTTGAAGCTTTTATAATATATATATATATATATATATATATATATATATATATATATATATATATATATATATATATATATATATTGTACATTAGTGGGACGTAGTTAATAGTCTTTATGACATTGGTACTAGAGTAGGTCGTATCTTGATACATCTTTAGGAGATGAATTTGCAGTATTTCTTATGTGAAAGGGTGTTGGTTTAGTTAAAAATGCAAATAGAAATTTGTGTACATGTTGGCTAATCAAATGTCTTTGTTAATGATGCATAGAATTCATACTCTCCTTCTAATACATATGTTACGTTTGAAATGGAATGTTCATATTGATTTACTTTAACTATATTATTTTTAAGAAGTTCATAATTATATTACAGTTTAGAAAGATAAAATAACTGTTTTATAATGTTAAAGTTGTGCTTCACCAAGTGTATCTCGAATTTAGAAAGAAAACAAAAAGAGATTAGGTTTACAATATACGTATTCCCTCCCTCCTCATTTATAAACAACAAAAGTATAGTTTTTTTTTTCTTTCAAATATAATCAAATTTTAATTATTTTTAATTTAATGATATTATTGTTTTCTAAAATATCATGACTTAATTTATGAAAATAACTTTTGGAAAGATAATAAAAAAAATACCAGGAGAAGAAAAAAATTATGAAGTGGTGTGTGAGTCTCTGCATACAAGAACAGTTTCCGCTAAATTTGTGCCACACTCACAGCACGCTAACGGAAGCGTTTGAGCAATTACACAAATGGTGACCGAATATTGAATGTGGTCGGAAATTAGTGCGCACTGTTTCCATTGATGACATTGTCATTTTATTTTTTATAGGGAGAGCTATAAATGGAGGTGGCGTGGTCCTGTGTTTGTTTTCACAACGGGTAACTAAGAATCAAAGGGACCAAACGCAACAACACTTGAAAATAACACCCCCTGTTTCAATTTCCTAACTTGAAAGCTAAACAAAACAAACGGGGTTTTAGAAGAAAGTAAGTGCAAAACCTAAACTGGGAAAACAAATCAAAGCTTAGATTTTCAGTTTGAGGTGGTAGTGAGTCACCGAGTCCTCACTCGTTAGCTTTTTAATAAGATTTTTTTCAATAAATTTGAGTAGGTAGAGCCCAAAGCTTTCATCTTTGAATCAAAGGGTCATCAAATGCTTTAGCGCTTTGGTTTTTCTGTGTTCCGATACACTCAGAAAACCACGTACCCTTCTTTCTACAAGCTTCCTCTCTCCTCTCCACTCTCCAACCCAACCAACTAGTACCTAAATTTTCTCCCATTTTTCCTCTTTGTATGTAATTGTCAGAAGCTGATTGTTTTACCTTCACAGAAAACACAGTCACAAAATGGACTCTCTCCAAACTCTTTCTCCTCTCACAATTGTACTTTTGGTCCTATTCTCAACCGTTCTCTTCCTTGTCCTCCACCGCTCCAAAAGCAAAGAAGCACCCACAATCCCCGGCGCATGGCCGATTCTCGGCCACCTTCCCCTCCTAGCGCGCTCCCCCGCTACCCATTACCTCCTGGGTGAGGTGGCAGACAGCCATGGCCCCATCTTCAGCATCAAGCTAGGCACAGTCAAAGCCCTAGTCATCAGCAACTGGGAAACCGCCAAAGAGTGCTTCACCACAAACGATGTTGCTGTGTGCTACCGCCCCAACCTTGTGGCCTCCCAAACAATGACCTACAACCTCGCCATGCTAGGATTCGCCCCCTACGGCCAATTTTGGCGCGACATGCGCAAGAACCTTGCCTTCTCCTTCCTCGCCGACCACCGCATCGAAGCGCTCTCGCCCGTGCGCATCTCTGAGGTAAGAACCTCCGCCAAAGAGTTGTACCACAAGTGGACACGTGGGAAAACGGAGAATGAGTTTTTGATGGTGGACATGAAGGAGTGGCTGAAGGAGCTTGCGTTCAACGTGGTGCTGAGGATGGTCGCTGGGAAGAGGTACTTTGGAGAAACCGCGGTGGTTGAGGTGGAAGAAGCAAGGACATGTTTGGCGTGGTTCACAGAGTACATGCGACTGTTGGGGGTGTTCATGATAGGGGATGCAGTGCCGTGGCTGAGGTGGTTCGACTTCGGAGGACATGAAAGGGCCATGAAGGAGAATTTCAAGGAATTGGATGCTGTGGTTACGAAATGGTTGGAAGAACACAAGAGCAAAAGGAATTTGAATGGTCAAAAAGGTGTGAAAGGTCAGAAAGGTGGAGATTTCATAGAGGTGATGCTGTCAGAGTTCGATGGAACCAACATTCATGGCTTTGATTCTGATACAGTCATCAAAGCCACAGCAATGGTACTTTTGTCTTGTGTTTCACTTTTTGCATGTTATCATCCCTTTCTCTCTCATTGTGTTTCAAAGGTTGTTTTCGAAATGTACAATGTTTTTTAGATCTTAACTAGGTGGGGGCCATTTTTGAGATGTTTTAGTATTACTTTAATAGATTTTGTTTATAATTTCGTGAAAATAGAAATAACTTTTATAAACACGAATCACATATTTGAATACTTTATTGGAAATTTTTATGCAGGCAATTATTTTGGGAGGAACAGACACAAGCTCTGCCACCAACACATGGACAGTGTCTTTGCTTTTGAACAATCCTCGCACATTGGAGAAAGTACAGGAAGAAATTGACACTCATGTTGGGAAAGAGAAACTTGTAACTGAGTCAGATCTAAACAAGTTGGTGTACCTTCATGCAGTTGTTAAGGAGTCACTAAGGCTATATCCACCCTCTCCTCTTTCTGGACCTCGTGAATTCAGAAAAGATTGCATGTTAGGAGGGTACCATGTGAAGAAAGGAACCCGCCTGATCACAAACTTGTGGAAGATCCAAACAGACCCTAGCATTTGGCCTGAGCCCTTAGAGTTCAAGCCTGAAAGGTTCCTGACCACACACAAAGATGTGGATGTGAAGGGAAAGCAATTTGAGCTCATACCTTTTGGGAGTGGTAGGAGGATATGTCCTGGAATAACCTTTGGCCTTAGAAGTGCTTATTTGATTTTGGCAAACTTTCTTCACTGCTTTGATGTCTCAAAAACTTCAAGTGAACCTGTTGATATGACTGCAGCAATGGAAATGGCCAATGTTAAAGTTAATCCCCTTCAAGTTCTCATCAAACCTCGTTTGGCTCCTAGTCTTTATGAAACCATGTAATCACATACAACTAGACTCCTAATAGGACACTACGTTTTCTGATTTAAGTAAGCTAGTTTGGCACTGGGTAACTTTTGCTTTTGTGTATTTTGCTTTTAGAAGTTCCTGGTCTATTTGAGTTCTAGAGCTAAGTCTATTTGGCACTGTAACATTATTTATATTTAGTAAACAAAATATATTTATATCATATACTTAAAATCACTCTTTAAAAAAATAGAAATTAAAGATAACATTTGTATTGATATATTTACACGTCATTGATTATATATTAGAAAACAATTACATTTATTGGCTTATTTACAAAAGTGATACAGATTTATCTACAAATTACATATATAGGCAAATTTTAAAAAAATTACACAATTAGGTAAGTTGTGCTTGGAGGCACGTTTTAGGATGAAGAAGTCGTGTTTGGTAGCACGACTTCAGTATGCAGAATTTTTTTTTTGTCTTATACAAAGTCGTGTGTACGGAAACGACTTTTTGGAGTTTTTTTTTTGGACAACTAGAAGTTGTGCTAGGAAGCACGAGTTCTACATTAATTTTTTTTTAAAAAACCCTCACAGTTATACTTCATTATGATTTATAGATTTTTTTTCTCGTTGTACGAAATGTTCATGCAATACTATTTTATATTGCTTTGACAGCCTAGTACGAAACATACAACCTTCAAAAATTACATTGCATGCAGCAAAATGACGTCATGGAACAGTACCTTACAATTGTCCAATACAATAGGATTGAGTATACTAAAAAATAGAAAAAGAAAGTATAGTTTAAACAATAATTAAACACCCATAAAATATTTTTGAACATGAACTGGTAGACCCCTTCACGTATTTTTTCTAGGATCTAAGCAGAAGAAGTCGCGATTTGGACGAAGCACTTCAAAAATATAATAGAATAAGAGGAAATTTTTTATATATTTTATGGGTGTTTAATTATTGTTCAAAAAATATTATTTTTTTCTATTTTTGGTGTGTTCAATTCTATTGTATTGGACAATTGTAAGGTAATGTTCCCTTTATGTATAACGTCATTTTGCTGCATGCAATGTAATTTTTGAAAGTTATCTGTTCCCGTACTCAGGGGTGGCTCAAGGCCCAAGCAGGTAAAGCAACCGCTTTAGGCCTCAATGTCTCAAAGGCCTCAAAACAATTTAATAATATGCTTTATGCTTCAAGGCCACAAAAGTCTAAAAAAAATTTAATATGTTTTAGACCTTAAGGCCTCAAAAAAATTTAATACTCATATATTATTATAAAATAAAAAATATTTAATTTTAAAATTATACTAACAAAATTTTAATTAAAAATTTAAATATTTTAACTTACTTTTAAGTTTACATTGGTGCTATAAATATTATTTAATGACTTTAAATTTATATTGGTACTATACATACTATTTAATGAATAATATTCTTGAAACTTTCTTCTAATAAATTAATAATATTTAAAAAAAATTGAACAGTCAATAAATCTTTCCTATCAAAACTTTATAATTTATCTATTCCCTATATTCCAACAGATTGATATAATCTCTTTATATGTCCTATCATTGTCTGACTCTTCCACTTCTCTCCTTCTTTCTTTACTTATCTCATTTCTTCCTCTATCTCTTTGTTCCTTCCATAATATTATTTCAATTTGTTTTCAATTTCAATTTTTTTTCATTTCATATTTAATCATTCTATAGTATGTATTTATGTGTGTGCCTTTACTTAGAGATTTTGAGCAGTAGATTGATTAAGAAAGAATTTGTGTTCACTTTGACTCCTTTTGAGTGTTTGTGTTCACTTTGACTCCTTCTGAGTGTTTATGTTCACTTTGACTCCTTTTGATTGATCAATATTTGGTAAAAATAATATGAGATTATAAAATAATATTTGGTAAAATAATTTGTGCATATTTAAGGAAGAAAATTTAGAAGTTATAAATTATATTTAAAGACATACCAAGGGTCAGGATCGAATCATAATAGGAGACTTGAAACTCTACCATTAAGTTTATTGTCTTGACAATCAGGTTTTATCTTTTTAACTTATAAGTTATATTCAGTGTGATATATATTATAACTTTTAATTTTATATAAAAATATATAAATATGGCAACTAGAAAATTTGAATCAGGTTATTCAAAACTTAAAAAAAAAATAAGAGTTGAACTTTTCGTTGAATCACAAAAAGAGACTATGTATAAATTTATAAAAATAAACAAAAAAAAATGAATTAGAAAATGCACGTGAAGAACATAACAATATAAATTTAGGTGAAGATAACAATATAAATATAGGTGAAGATAACAATATAAATATAGGTGAAGACAATAATAAAGTAGTCAACAAAGATAATAATTTTGATTTTCAAACTTAGGATAATAAGTTTAATTCTCAAACTCGTGATAGTAACACAAACTTAGGATAACGAGAATGAAATTGCAAGACAAAATTGTTCTAATATTAAAAATATCATAATTTAATTATTTTTAATTTAAAAAATGCCTCGTTTTTTTATTCACTTTAGGCCTCGCCAGTGCCCGTAGTAGACTGGCAAAGCAATATAAAATAATATTGCATGAACATTTCGTACAGCGAGAAAAAATCCATAAATCATAATGAAGTATAACTGTGAGAGTTTTTTTTTTTAAATTAATGTAGAAGTCGTGCTAGTTGTGCTTCCTAGCACGACTTCTGGCAAAAAGTTGTTTTCGCACACACACGACTTTGTATAAGACAAAAAAAAAATTGTTGCATACTTACCCAATTATGTAATTTTTTTAAAATTTGCCCATATATGTAATTTGCAAATAAATATGCACCACTTTTGTAAATAAAGCGCATTTATTTCTCTTGACATTATGTTAAATTACCTTCATATTTCTCCAATTTTTCAAATGAATATTCATCTTTTTTTCTATATTTTAATAAAATAGTATTTATATTTTTTAATTTTTAAATAAATATTTATTTTCTTTTAGTTTTAATAAATAACTATGTCCGTCATTATTTATTTTTTTGTCTGTTTTCGGAATTGGTTACTTGTTTGGCAGTGGATGACCATTATTTTCCTATTTTTAGAGATTTGTGGCAGCAGAGTAAATGCGCGTAACCATTGATTGAATATAATTGAAATATGCAAATTGAATCCAAAATCAACACTGTGTTAATTCCATTACAAGCTAATTGCAATAATTTTGCATCCATTCAAACAAAACAAAAACAAAAAAAGAGGACATGGGAATAAGGATATATTTTCTCCAGTTGATTATAAATAAAATTTAAATACATTTTTAAGTGCTTTTCAAAATAAGTGAATTTTAGTTTTGCGTTCTATAACTTTTTTGTTTGTTTTTTATCTTTCTAAATTCAAAATCACTATTTATAGTTCTTATAAAATTAACCAATTTTATTTTTATCTTCGTAAAAAATTAATTTTATTCATTCCGAAATTTGAAATAACGATTTTTCATTCTTAATATTTATTTTAAAAAATCATGTTTTTATTAGGAATTAAAAAAGTGTAACAGATAATACGAATGAGTAAATATTAACTGAAATAATTATTGACTTTTCTTTAATAATACTAAAATTATTATTTATAGTTTTAGAGAAAGAAAATAAATAAATAGTTATATGCAATGACGAAATTTTGATTAATGATTTTGAAACCAAAATAATATATTGAAATTAAGTATTATTTTAATATGTCGAATTTTTATATAAAGTTATTAGACATTATTTTTTACAAGTAGCATAGATGGGTTTCTCTTCCCCCACACACGTACTGTATAGATGAATAAATGATGGAACAACAACACCCTCTTTTATCACTTATAACAGTGATCCAACTCTACTCTCAAATAAAATAAAAAATAATAATAAAAAAAAACTATAAAAAGTGATGGATCTGACGGCGAGGTTGAAGAAGAGTTGAGGTTATCTCCTACTCTTATAAGCTTTGACACTAGTTTTCTGTAAGAATCAAAATTAAAATTCATACATTTTTAGGATAGTTAAAACATATATATTTAAAACACAAGTTAATCACAAAAATTTGATAATATTATTTATATTTTTTTCAATAATAAATTACAATAAATATATATATATATAAATATATATATATATATATATATATATATATTATCATAATTTAGTGATAGGTTTGTCATCTAAAACACCATCATGATATTTATTAGTTATCATTGTTACCATTGTTATGATTGAGTGTATTAATCAAGATTGGACTAGCAATAAACTAGTAGGAGATGAACTAGATTTAAGTTTTCTATACTGTTCTTTATCCATTTATATTTTGTTTTGTGTAGAAGTATTGTTATCTTGTAATATTCTTGATAATTCTTGTGTTGCGAGTGGTGTGGTTGCAAATTACATAGGTTTTGTGATTTCTAATTGTGATTTTGATATCCAAATTGCATAAGGTTTGTAATTGGCTTTGTGTAGTAGTGTTCTGCATTGTTTTGCAACTGTTGTGGTGTGTAGTAGGTTGTGTGTTGTGGCGTGTAGTGTTCACTTGTTAGGAGCTGTTAGAAGAATTTGATTTAGTCAAGGAGCGTTTAACAAAGTCCTATTTTCATTAAAGTTGTTAGAGTGTTTTAGCTGTTAATTTTATCTTAATCACTTAGCGTTATTTGTGGTTTGTTTCCTTTTTCTTTTAGTTATTTTGTAAGGCTTTAAAATGCCAAGTTCAGTTTCAATAAAGTATCACTTAGAATTCCAATTGTTTACGTTGCTGGTTTAAGCTATTCTACTGTGAAGCTTTACAATTGGTATTAGAGCCCCCCACTAGGCTCTGTAAAAAGGGAAAGTAGCAATCTTTAAGTGATCAAACAAAGAGAGTATGAGTGAAGATAAAACTTTAACAAAGATTCCTCACTTCGATGGTCACTATGATCATTGGAGTGAATTGATGGAAAATTTGCTTAGAGCAAAGGGTCTATGGAGCTTGGTGGAGAATGGTTTTACAAAACCAAAAGAAGGAACGTTACTAACTGAGGCACAACAGGCGCAACTCGACGATACTAGACTCAAAGATCACCAAGTCAAGCATTATCTCTTTCAAGCAATTGATCGAACTGTCTCTGAACAAATCTTGGACCGTCACATAGCCAAGATTGTTTGGGACTCCATGAAACTAAAGTTTGGTGGAAATTTGAAAGTGAAGAAATCTCTTCTTAATGCATTAAGGAGAGAGTTTGAGGTTCTAGAGATGAAAAGGGATAAAACCATCACTAATTACTTTGCAAGAGTAATGACGATATTCAATAAGATGAGGAGCAATGGAGAAAATATGTCAGACAAGAAAATTGTAGAAAAAATCCTACGTACCCTAACCGAAAAATTTACATATATTGTAGTATCCATTGCAAAATCAAAAGATATTGATAATATGTCCATCAATGAATTATAGAGTTCATTAGTGGTGCATGAACAAAAATTCCAACGAACTAGCAATGAGATGAGAATCAAGTTCTGAAAGTCGAAGGCCGATCAGGAATAAGTAACAGAGGGAGAGGAACTTATAGAGGAAGAGGACGCAGAAGAGGAAGATCAACTTTCAAAAAAGCAACTGTTGAATGTTATAAGTGTCATGACCTAGGTCATTTCCAATATGAATGTCCAAAGATGAATAAGCAAGCGAATTATGCAGAACTCAAAGAAGAGGATGAAATTTTATTAATGGCCCATGTAGAGACACATGAAGCAAAAAGGAGCGGTGTGTGGTTCTTAGATTCTGACTGCTCAAACCACGTGTGGAAATGAAGGTATGTTTTCAAGCTTAGATAAAACCTTTGTCACACTGTCAAGCTTGGAAATAATACAAGAATGAACGTTATTGGAAAGGGAGTTGTGAAGTTAATGTTACAGGGAGTATGTTACACCGTTGGTGATGTGTATTGGGTACCTAAACTCAAGAATAATCTCTTAAGCATTGGACAACTACAAGAAAAAGGAGTAGCGGTGTTGTTCAGAAATGGCGTGTGCAGCATTTATCATCCACAAAAAGGAAAAATGGCATAATTGATTATGAGTATAAACCGGATGTTCATATTGTTTGTTGAATCATCTGCCACAACAAATGAAGGAAGATGTCTCCAAGTTTCAAATACGGATCAACACTTTGGCACTATCGTTATAGTCATCTCAGCTACAAAGGCTTACGTACCTTGAAACATAAAAACATGGTGGAAGGCTTGCCACAAATTGTAGCTCTAAACACCACTTGCGAGACATGTATTAAAGGCAAGCAACATCAGATTCCGTTTACGATAAAAAATAAGTGGAGAGCAACTGAAAATTGGGTTTTGTTCATGCAGATTTGTGTGGTCCTATTACACTAGCTTCAAGTAGCTAGAAAAGGTATTTTTTGTGTTTTATAGATGATTTTTCTAGGAAGGCATGGAATTATTTTCTCTTAGAAAAATCAGAAACATTTTATCATTTTAAATGTTTCAAAACACTAATGGAAAAGGAAGTCTGAATGTCTATAAAATGCTTAAGAAAGATAGAGGAGGAGAATTCAACTCTGCAGAGTTCAATAATTTTTGCAAGCAGCGTGGAGTGAAGAGACAATTGACCGCAGCCTATACACCACAACAAAATAGAGTGGCCGAACGCAAAAATCACACTGTGATGAACTTGGTAAGAGCTATGCTGACAGAGAAGAAAGTACCTAAGATTTTCTGGCCTGAAGCAGTCAGGTGGACGATTCACATTTTGAATCGATCACCTACCCTTGCAGTAAAAGATATGACACCAGAAGAGGCTTGGAGTGGAGAGAAATCGTCAGTTGATTATTTCAGAGTTTTTGGATGTGTGGGACATGTTCATATTCCTGATGCTAAGAGGAACAAACTTGAAGATAAAAGTGTGAGCTATGTTTTATTTGGAGTTAGTAGTGAATCCAAAGGGTATAGGATATTTGATCCAGTTAAAAAAAATTATAGTAATTCGTGATGTAGTTTTCGAAGAAGATCGTGAATGGGATTGGAAAAATTTTGACTGTGAAACAGAGTTGGTCTAGAGGGAAAATATTGAAAATAATGAGAACACAGCTGAAGAAGGAGAAATCACAGGAACCGATTGAATCAGTTGAACCAGCTACTGAAGTTAATTGTCCAGTAGCTGCTACACCAAATTTGGCAATAAGGGAGGGTAGAAATCGGCATCCACCTGCATGGTCAGCCGATTATGTTTTCGGTGAAGGATTATCTGAAGAGGATGAAGCAAACATGGCATTCTTAATTATTTCAGATCCTGTGAACTTTGAGGAAGCTGTCAAAAGCCCAAAATGGAGATTGGCCATGGATGAAGAAATCAAATCCATTGAAAAAAAATCAAACATGGCGCTTGGTGGTTCTATCTGCTGGTGCAAAGAAAATAGGGGTAAAGTGGATTTATAAAACCAAGCTAAATGAGCTTGGAGAAGTTGACAAACACAAGGCGAGATTGGTGGTAAAAGGCTACACACAAGAACATGGAATTGATTATACAAAAGTGTTTGCACCTATGGCCAGAATGGATACTGTGAGGATGATCATTGCTTTCGTGTCTCAAAAGGCTGGAAACTCTATCAGTTGGATGTCAAATTGGCTTTTTTACATGGCAAATTAAAGGAAGATGTTTTCGTAGAACAACTAAAAGGCTATGACAAAAAGGAAAGCGAGCAGATGGTGTACAAACTTCAAAAGGCTCTCTACAGATTAAAACAGGCACCTAGGGATTGGTTTAGTCGAATAGAGTCCTATTTCATCAAAGAGGGATTCAAAAGTAGTTCCAATGAGCACACACTCTTTATCAAGAAGAAGGGAGCTAAAATTCTTATTGTGAGCATTTATGTTGATGATCTTTTATTTACTGGAGATGATGAAGAATTATTGGGAGAATTTAAATGTTATATGAAGAAAGAATTTGATATGACTGACTTAGGCCAAATGAGGTTTTTTCTTGGAATTGAGGTAATACAAAGATCAGATGGTATTTTTATATGTCAAAGGAAGTATGCAACTGAGGTTTTAAATCGATTTGGGATAGAAAATTACAATTCTGTTTGTAATCCCATTCTTCCAGGACAAAAGATTGGCAAAGATGAAAATGGCACAAAGGTGGATGCAACCTTGTACAACCAGATAGTGGTAAGTCTAATGTATCTCACGGCTACTCGTCCTGATCTCATGTTTGTTATGAGTCTGATTAGTCGTTTCATGGCATGTCCTACACAACAACATTTTGCAACAACAAAAAGGGTCTTAAGGTACTTGAAAGGTACTATGAACTATGGTGTATTCTATAAAAGGGGAGGAGTTAGTGATTTGATTGGATTTACTAATAGTGACTATGCCGGTGACATGGAAGATAGCAAGAGTACTTCAGGCTATGTATTCATGATGAGTGGAGGAGCAGTAGCTTGGTCTTCTCGAAAGCAACCTATAGTCACTTATCGACTACAGAAGCTGAGTTTATGTGTTGCATATGCATGCCAAGCTATTTGGATGAGGAGGATACTCGAAGAGATTGGTCATTCACAAACAGAAGGAACAAAGCTCATGTGTGATAATGCCTCAACCATCAAGCTGTCTAAAAATCCAATTCTACATGGTCGTTTCAAGCACATAAGGATAAGATTTCATTTCCTTAGGGATCTTACTAAAGAAGAGCTGTTAATTTACTATTTTGTGGTACTCGAGACCAACTTGTTGATCTGATGACAAAGCCTCTCAAATTAGAAGCTTTTCAGAAACTGCGTGAAGAACTTGGTGTGCATAATGTTTTTGACTTAAACTAATTCTTAATTAAGAAGAATAAGTTCAAGGGAGGGATTGTTAGAAGAATTTGATTTAGTCAAGGACCATTTAACAAAGTCCTATTTTCATTGAAGTTGTTAGAGTGTTTCAGCTATTAATTTTATTTAACCACTTAGCGTTATTTGTGGTTTGTTTCCTTTCTTTTAGTTATTTTGTAAGACTTTAAAAAGCCAAGTTCAGTTTCAATGAAGTATCACCTAAAACTCCAATTGTTTACGTTTCTGCTTAAGCTATTCTATTGTGAAGCTTTACAGGAGCAAGGGTTTTGTATTGTATTGAACTGATCTTGGTGATCCTTTTAATGGAACTCTTAGCTTGTTGGCAAAGGACAGGACGTAGCCCTTAAGAAGGGTGAACCAGTATAAATCTTTGCGTTCTTAATCTCTCTTTCTCTCTTCTTTAACACGTCTTTATATTTGTTGTCGCTCGCATAATTTATTGTTCATAGCGCTCAATTGATTGTTCATTCTTCTGGTGTTATATTGTGTTATCTGGAACTATTTTTACATCTGTTTCAATTGACAGTTTTAGTTCTTGACTCTATTTGAGTGTTTCCTGTAAACTGTGATTGTTGAATAATTGATTATGTTTCTGGAATATTGTTTTCTTTAATCAATTGTTTCTTCTTGATTTAGTCTATTATTTCTAGAGTGCTTTATTGTGTGATTGATTTGCATTTAATTGTTACTTCTGGTTATTTGTTTGTTTCTGGTCAGTTCTGAATTGTGATTCTATTCAACTGATTGCTTTCGCTTCTTGATTTGAATTGTTTATTGTATTCAATTGACCATTGTTGTATTCCAGTAAATTGTTCTTTATAGTTTTCAGTTTTGTATTGTGTTTCAGTTGACTGTTCTTGATCTGGAATTTATTGACTTTTTACTGTGCACTTTTGAATCACATTTTTGATAGCTTCAATAAAGAACTTTCATTCTATACTTGAAATACTTTCCATCTTTTACGTAAATTTTTTGAAAGTTCAATTCACCCCCCACCCTCTTGAACTAGGCCTAAATTTGTTTTCAACAACGTTATTGTTGTTGTGATTGTATTCTATTTTGGTTGTATTTGTTTTATAGTTTGGTTGGTTCTGGTTTAGGTTTTTTTAGGTTTGATTAAGTTGGTTGTTTGAGTTAGTTCAAAACATATTGTAATCTTTTATCAATCTTAGTAAAATATGAACTACCCTTAATGAAGTAAACTACTTGAGTGATTATTTGCTTTTGTTTTCATATCAAATTGGTTCATTATGCCTTGAATAGAATTGTTAATCATTCACAAGGAGTTTACAAGTATAGGAGAGTTATCTTTTGCATAAGTTTTTTCTTGATCCCTGAGTTCAAAGAAAATAAAATAAATCGAGTAGTTAATTGTTTCAATTAAATGATATTATGTAGCCTAAACTAAGTGAATGTATCAATCAACTAATTTCTGATTTCAACCTGAGCATAATACTATCACACTTGATTAGTTGAGATCTTGCAACTTTTATGAGAGGAACCTCAACACACACTATATTGCCTTCATCAAATAGGAGAAGATTGTTGACAATGTTGTTGTCTATGTATTTGATATAAAACTGTTTCTAATTGTATTTCTAATTGTTTCTAAAATTATAAAACTAGAAGTGAACTAATTATATTTGAGTAAAAATGGTTCACTAAAGTTTTCAACGAATTGTTTTTCAAAAACAGCAGGCTAAAAAATCCTGTCAGCAGGAAATGAATCAATTTAAATATGTATTCAATTGATAGTTTTTAATGTAAATGTAACGGTTTTAAATTAGTTTTTGAAACATATATACCAGTATTTGAAAAACACTTGTCAGTAATCAGAAAGTTTTGAAACCGCAAGCCAAAAATCTAAGAAGATCATTGTGAACTAAGTTTTTTTGAATCAAAAGGAATCTGAAAATGGATTCTTGAAGCTCATTCAATATTGTGGTAGTACTACACTGATTTTTCATTTGTTGTTCATTCGGGGAATTCGCTGAAATTTGTTTTCCTAGATTGGTTTTGTATTAATGTGATTGCAATGGTGATTTGTTTTCAAATTTCATTGATTAAAGAGGTTTTAGAACTAAAATTGTATAAGGTTTACTGTTATAGGGGTGCAGTAGGGTTATGCATTGTTTTTGGTGTATTCTTGTAGGGTGCAAGATTGTTTCTTGTGTGTAATTATTAAATATAAGTGTTCTTTAGTGAAATTTCTTTGCTTGTTGGCAAGGAGACTAGATGTAGGTCTTGAGGAAGAGTGAACCAGCATAAATCTTGGTGAACTTGATTTCTCTTACCTTTAATCTTGAATTGTGACTTGAATTCTGCATAATTTCCTGATTTTGTGTCTTTTTCAATCAACTATTTATGAAATTTAATTAATTCTTTTCAATTGTGTGTACTGACAATTGTTTGTTTTTCAACTGGTATTGTAATCTGTGTACTAAAAAATTTGTCCTAATCAAATCAACTTGTATTTTCTATGAAAAGTACACGTTCTTGATCACTTGAAACCTTTAATCTATTCAGACTAAAAACAGTTTGCTAAATCTGTGATTCAATCAATTAATCATCTCTGTTGTTGACTTGGTAGAAATCTAGAACTGATTATTCCTTAAATTTAATTAATTGTATTTTTGGAACAAGAATCTAAGGATTTCAAAATCACTTTTTGTCTGTCATACAAAAACATCCCATCAACCTACACAACTGACTTGTAAAATTTGAAACCATTAATGCATAGTTTGAATGTTCAGAAAACCCTATTGAAGATAATGTGGTCCTCATCCAACTTGTCACCTTGATATGTCAGTCGGGTATTTATTTTTCAAATAAACCCTGAAACGTAAAGTTGCATAACTTTTAGGAAGGATGACAATATTTGGTAGGACTCCTCCCAATTGCCATATACATTTTATATGGTGAATTGCTTTCCCAACCATGCCTTCTTATAGCTCACTGTATAACCCAGACTTGATTTGATGTGAGCTATGATAGTAGAGACAGGTGTTGAAGGGTTGACCTCCATGATTTCATGGATGGTTTGTGAAATCATTTGACACCCCAACTTGTTGTGATCTTCTAAGATCATAAGAAAAACACAGGTAGGCACACCTTCCAACTTCATAATTTTCTAACATTGATGCTTCATTCACAAAATTTCTCTACATCTCACTGCACCTCAAGATGAAAACATTGCAATACAAACAAAGGTCCAGATTGAATCTCTCTTAATCAATACTCAAGATTCAACTAACATAGAGTACGAGCTACTATTCATCCACATGATTACCTGGCCACCACCATTCACCACCATTATTCACCATATCCTTTATATATAGATTCAGTTGTTAGATTTTATCAAATTTATTTTGAACCACAAACAATTGTTCGAATTTTTATCTACCTTTTAAACTAATATTTTCAACTTTACTTAGTTCTAGTGACACAAAAATGTCATTGTGGAATTAACACGAATATAGGTTTGTCTTCATTGCTACAATGGTAAGTTCAATATAATTTTGTTTACTTATTTAGTCCTTCAACATGGTTACATCATGCTTGCCTAATTTTATAAGGAGTAAATTAGTGGGAATTTGTGTTACAAAACATGTGTGATGGATCGAAGTGTGGAATAACAAACGTGAACTAACATTGACCAGTAATCCAACGCAAGGACCATTGTTCCACACATCATAATACATGGAATGATACATAACCAAGTTTATGTATTTTTTATTTGCGTCATAACTACTTCAAGATTTATGGAACCAACATCGTAGCCAAACTCTACCATCCACATTCCAAACAAGTACCTCTTCCACTTAGTCTTTCCATATCTTACTCCTGAGCACATGACACTTCCACCACAATTGACTATAAATTACAAAAGACATTCATTTACATCAAGTTCGGATGATCTAGTGTCAAATTTATTTGCAACAGATGTTAAAACATCAACTTTCTCCCATGCTTACATGCAATCTCTTTACTTGGAAAATTTTCATATTGAAGTTGGTAATTCTAGTACTCCATTTCCAACTTATGAAACATAGCATATTAGTACACAAAATCCATATGAAGAATTTCGTCCTAGTGTCCACCTACAAACCCTGCCCAATGAACAACCACTGTAAAGAAAGTCAACATGCAATAGATATGAAGACTAAGATATAATATGATCATTATGTACCTGAATGTAAACATTATTTTAATTTATCAAAATCTTAATAAATATCTCATTAAATTGATTTTACTACATGGTATAATCATTAAAAAATATTTTTAATCTAATTTTTATGTTTACAATATTATTTTATATCACCTAAATATTTATAAAATAACTATATACATAAATTTACAATAATAATAATAAATTTCTAAAATTATATTAGTATAAATTATTAATAATATTTTAAAAATTATTTTAAAATATTGTTTTAAATTATTATATAATAAATTAAAATTTGATAATCATTGTTAATTAAAATTATACTTACATTTTTAATATTAGCAATTAAATTTGGTGATATATATAAATTAAAATTAAATTATGAATTTTATAATTACATTTATTACTAATAAATTTAATATTCTATGTAAATCATTAAACTCGTAATTTTTTTAATAAATAATATAAAATATTACTATTAATATTGAATGATGTTTAAGTAAATTGTAATTATCATTATTAATTATACTTTAAAATATTTTTAACAAGAAAAATTTATATAAATACTAATAATTATTAATTATATTTTTTAATATTTTTATTCGTTTTATTTTAACATAACTTTTAAATATTTATAAAATATTATTATTAATTAAATTTTATATATATATTTTTTTTATTATTATCATAAATTTAAAAAAATATCAAATATTAAAAATAATTTGTAATAGTTTTACAATTTTTACATGTTCTTTTAAATTATGAAAAATATATTATATATAAAAATCTTATTAGTATTACATTTTATTATATTATAAATAATTTATAAATTAAACTTAGTTAATTTATAATTTTTATTTACATTATTTATTAATTAATTAAATACATAAAATATATATATAAAAAAAAAACTCTATACGGAAATATGCTCACAAGAAGCGGATTTCCAACGGAAAAAATGTCAGAATGTATAAATTTTGTAATTTGGAAATGAATACCCGAAATACGTTTTCTATTGTTCTGTTTCAGTAAATAAATGAATTCTTAGTAGTGTTAGTTAGGTAATTTTCTTTTATTTTGGTTTATTTTAGGAAAAAAATCATAAGAATGAATCTCAGTGGACCAGAAAACGGAAAAGGAACACGTGGCATCCATCAACGTGTTTTGTCAACAGTTTCTCATTTATTACAGGCTTACGTGAACTGCTCTTCATGCATTCCGTAAGCATTTCTTCTAACCTCTTTCAAAACCCTAAACCCTACCATAACGACACTCTCTCTCTCTGCACGCTTTCCAAGAACTACCATGGACAACGATGCCGACCACCGCGAAGAGGACGAGGCTCCGGCCACCGAAGACCAGGTCCCTGGCTCTCCCGTCGCTCCCATAATCAGACTGGAAGAGGTCGCCGTCTCCACCGGCGAAGAGGACGAAAAGCCTCTGCTCGATCTGTAAGTTTCTTGCTATGCTTCTCTAATGCGACTTCGTTGTTCGAAACTGAAACGGCTCTGTTTCGGCTTGCTTCGATTGCAGCAAAGCGAAACTGTACCGTTTCGACAGGGACGGTAACCAGTGGAAGGAGCGAGGTGTGGGAAGAGTGAAGTTGCTAAAGCACAACGTTACTGGAAAGGTTCGCCTTCTCATGAGGCAATCCAGAACTCTCAAAATCTGCGCTAATCATCTCAGTGAGTCTTGTTTTTCGTGTTCGTTCGTTCTTTTTTTTTTTTTTTATATTTTATTTTTTTTTTTTTTTTTTTTTTTTT
>Ga0209700_105647_pt1 | contig 20725 bp, 18 predicted proteins | sample SiratroredBW_FD_187528 | JGI IMG/M metagenome (GOLD analysis project Ga0209700, IMG submission 187528) | Root nodule microbial communities of legume samples collected from California, USA - Siratro red BW (SPAdes) (version 2) | ecosystem: Host-associated > Plants > Roots > Nodule | place: USA...
AAAATAACAAAGCACATAAAATACCCTTTTGTACGTGGCGTTGTTAAACCAGAGGTTCAAGGGGGTCTAAACGAACTTTCGTTCTTTCAATAGCCCCTTCTTCGGACCAGTAGCCCTGCGACCCCGGGTGTTCCAGCCGATATACAAAACGACCAGGTGCCCTTGATATATCTACTGTTCCCAGATACCACCGGCGGCAGAGCCGCGCTGGTGGCTCTGATACCAGTATATATCTGTAAAAAGGCTTTGAGGATCCACATTGGGTTTCTTCCAATAAAACATATCCAACACCCTCATACAAAACATACATTGTTAGTAATATGATATCTTTAAATAAGAAAGGAAAGTAAATGTCATTTTACTAAAGGTATAAAAAAGACATTTAATTTATTAAAGTCAAAAAAAAATATGAATGTCTATTAAAAATTAAAGTAAAAGTAAATATAGTTTATTAAAAATTAATATATATTTTGAATAAAATAACAAAAATGAACATAAACTTCATGACAAACATAAACATAAGTATAATTTATTAAAATCATAAGAAATATGAATATATAGGCCAAGAATAATTGATTCAATTGTATCCAAAGAAATCCAGAGGATAATATTAGATAAATAAAAATTGAATAAAATTGATAACATCAATCAGGTTCAAAAAGAGAATTACAATCACTTAAGCATCCATCTAAAGTGATGTCTTAATATTTTTAGATTCATAAATATATTTTCTATTTTATTTCGGTATTATCACCTTTTGCAAAACATTTAGTTGTAAACTACATAAAATCATGATCCATTATAAAAATAATTATTAAAGTCATTGACGTGATTTTTTTACTAAAAAATATTTTTATTACATTTATTCAACATTAAAATTAAAGTCTTTTTCAAAAACTAACTCATTATGAAGTAAACCTGCAGAACCCAGACCTATGAATGTATACTAAACAAATAAATATATACTTTAAATTCAGAGATGTTTAGACCTTGTCTTTACCGACAATAAGGCACAATTTTCCCGTAATGTGTGTTTTGCATACAGGGTTTACATATAAACTCAAAACATAATCGTTTTAACAAAAATCTGAACCAAATTTAAAACCTGAGTTAAAATACAAAATATTTAATCCTACATTACAAGCATTATACACACTCCTATCAAAATTTACACTACATACATTCCCAAGCTATATACTAAAATTACAATTATTCAAACATACATAAAGCTTTTCCAATTTATATGAATAAAATTGTAAATTATTCACCTAAAAATATGAATAAAAACGTTCCACAGTTACGATATTACCAACACCAAACAAAAAAACCAAAAATATAAGCGGACTACAAAAGCGATCATAGCACGAGAATTGCAAAGATGAGGTAGTACAACAAAATCAATAACAAAAACAATACCAACATATAACAAAAAACTTACATCATTAATCTCTCCAGTTTTACTACTAAAACGGGGTTCGGGGTGAAAAAAAGGCATGATTCAGGCGTTCAAAACTGATAATTTCCTAAATGTAATGCACTCCAAATATTCGGAAAATGAAGCAACATACGATAACAGTAAAAAATCAGCGGTAACGACGAAGAGAAAGGGTGTTGTTTCTCTTCCAGGTTGCCCTGCGGGATGGACGGTTTTTGTGGTACAGATGTCCTCTGCCACGTAAACCCCTGTTACTTTTCCCAGCAGAAGTGAGGCCACGAAGTTCCCTGTGTTTATGGACTGGATTGCAGAGCCAGTTGATTCTTGGATCATTTCTTACAGCACTGTGGGCAACATCCACCAGAATGATCTCAAAGTATTTGTAGGTTGAATCCTGTAACACAGCAATAGCATCACAACAACCACTCAGCAATTTGTAAGCAGGTTCCACTTTCATCATTGGTATAACATGTTAACTAACCTCATTCACCCAGTAAGAATTGAGGACCCTGAGGCCGCCCAACTTCCTTCCAGCTCGCTCCTCAGCAACAGACCTCTTACTGCGCTGGAACTTCAATTGAGTAACACCCTGGTTGGTTGGCTTACCGTAAACAATACCTTTGGGAACTGGTCTCTTCCTGCCACCCCTCCTCACACGTACACGGTAAACCACATAACCCTGGAATAGCACAAGAGGGTAATCACAATCACAATTCAAGTGAAGTAGGCTGCGACGGCTCTACTACAAGGACTGGCCTAGTCGATGGTAGTGAAAAAAGGTGTATCCCAATGAACAATAGCAAGGTAGAAAAATCTATGTACTTGCCAAGCAACAATTAATAAAAATGGAGAAAACTCTTCAGATTGTCACAAAAGCACAGTTGGCAAGAAAAAACTACAGCGTCAGATGACCAACAACTGGTCTAAAAATGCATCCGATCATTAGAAAACATGGCAGTCCTACAGGAGAAAATACAAACTCATCCAGAGAATTCTTTCAATATAGGCATCAATATAGACACATAATTGTTCTGTGATTTCTTAGAAATTCACCTAACTATGCTATCCACTATTCAAAATGTTTGTTTCATCGTAGTTCAAAATTTAACTAACCAAACTATACCATTCACATTTCCACAGGACTTTATACAAGAAAAAGACCTAAAGGAATCACAAAGACGTCCACTGTTTTGTAACCATCCAGCTAAAAGTGTCATTTATTTATTGATAAACAATTCCAACTAAGTTTCACAACGAAAAATATGAACACATAAGGTTAAACACCACAAAGAAATAAACTACTTAAATACTGCGTCAAACATACACAAATTTCCTCACCTGCTTAGCCTTATAACCCAGGCGGCGAGCCTTGTCTGGGCGTGTAGGCCTTGTCAAACGAACAATTGAAGGTTGCTGGCGGTATTCCCAACACCTCACCCGCTGCAAGAATCTCATAACATCGGACTGCTTCTTGCGCCAAAGCTCCGAGACATACTTGTAGGCACCTATTGCAAATAAACCAACACCACTCAACAGTTGCAACACAACTATAGCAAAACTCACTTGTATAACGAAACGCCATAATGACAAACTAATCAAGCATAACTCATAAACACAAGCCTTAAAGAACTAAACAGGAACAGATAGCAAAACGCCTCCACACAAAGGACCATCTTCACGTCCACCACATGACAGTGAAAACTATGAACAAAGCTTCTCATTGAAAAATATTACATCGAACAGACACATTCATCAGAAATCCAACATGAAAGGTAGAAATGAAGAGAGGAAAGAGAGATAGACAGAGAAAATACCCATCGTGCGGAAGCGCGCAGTCGCAGTAGCAAAGTGCTAGGGTTTGTGGTTCCTCTTTTAACTTTTATAGACAGCACCCCAGCTTAAGCCGTAGATGATAGATCTCAGCCGTCGGTTACATTTCCATGACCTAAGTGCATTAGAGCATTAGAATGGGTCGAGCCCGCTAAATTTGCACCACTTAAGAAGAGCTTCTATTCTCACCTTTTCTTTTCTTTCTTCACCCCTTACTACGAAGATTCATATTTTAATATATTTTTTGAAAAATATTATTACTTTAATATATTTAAAAGTTAATGAATTTTTTTCGTATTTTTTAAATTTTTTATTAATATAAATTATATTTATTATTACATTATTCAATAACATTATATAGAATGTAATTTTGATTAATCTAACCGTTGAATTTTAACTATATGTTGATTCTATGTAAAATTTTATAAAAATAACAATTAAACGATCCATATTATAATATATCTTGAAGAATAAACTCTAATATATTGGGTTGATTCTCGATTACTTAAATAAGTTATCAGACTATTGTAAATAAATATAAATTTCTATATACATAATGTGTCCAAACATAATTTTATAATTAAAAGTTACTGAATGGTCTACTAATTTATGTAAGGTATATATGTGTTGTTTGACTATTCTTATTTTATAAGTGTTACAAATTATCATTTTACTTTCATTTACATTTTCTGATCTTTAGAATCTTTCTTAACATTATTATTATTATTATACATAACCACATTATTATTATATTTATTTTCTTAATTAGTGATTTTTCTCTTTTAAATTTTCAATTTGTTTTATACATAAGCGTGGAAGGTTTCCTAAGATTAGGAATCCATCTTTTGTAATACTTACACCAGAATGTTAAAATTCACAGGAATTTTGGGAGTGTAGACTTATTTATGTACTAAGATGTATGTCTAAAATGATTGTTAAAAATAAAATGTGACTAGTTGGTATGAACTTATGTCGTAATTCATTAATTATAAATAAAATATACAACAAAGAGGTGTATGTTCAAAGTAAACCAAGAAAAGATTGATCACATAACAAGTTAGAAATTTGTGTTATATTAGGAGATGCTTAGCATCATATTCAATATCTATAATGACTAATGGAAGTTTCTTCAAATGAGTTTAATATGAAGAGGAATTTAAGACAATGATACTCATTAATGTTTTTTCTATTCATAATTAGAGAAGAGAGATTAGTGATTTAATGAGGGAAGTAAAAGGAAAAAATGTATTGTGAAGATTTAAAGTATGGAAAACATGAAAGGAGTGACCAGGTTAACGTATGTTAATGATTCAATTTTCTTGTAGTAATTTAGTTTAGAGAAGGAGGAGGTCATTAAAAGCATTGTGAGCTACTTGGAGGTAGCATTTAGCCTCAAAGTTTTACAAAAGCAGATTTGGAACAATGGGGATGGAAGTGAGAACTACATAATCCTATGCTGAAATTCTAAAGTGCATAATTCTTAGAATACCCTTTGTGTATTTAGGGTTACCATTTGGGGTGAATACAAAAAGGGAGAACAATTGCCAATTTATTATCTATTACCTTGAAAAAAATTGTCTTCATCAAAACATAACAACCAATTTTTTTTTGGAGACTATGTTTCACTAATTTGATATTATCGTTTTTATCTTTTTGTTGTTGTGTACCAAGTACCTAACAAAAATATTAAAAAATAATAAAATAATTGTCAAATTGACAAAAGTGAATCACACCCATTGGAAACAAAGAATAAAGAACAAATACAAATATAAAAATGAAAGAACAATCTCGTGTATTAAGCAAGATAATTGTTAAGTTGATTGAAAATCATTTTTACATATTCAAAATAATTAATTAACACTTTTTTTAATAGGAGTACAAAATTATTACTAGTTAAAGGTATAGAAGCTAACATAAGCGCTCTACCAAATAACCTAACATTAAACATTAATGTAGGTGCTTCCTCAAATGATCTATCCTTAAACATTATAAGGAAGATCCTTAAACATTATGAGGAAGATCTTCTTCTTAAAGATCCACTTGTACCTAACAATATTTCTACCTCCAGGTGACTTCACGATCTCCTAAATTTCATTATTCTAAAGACTCCATTTCTTCACTAATAGTCATAATCCATTTGCTACACTCTAACACAAGCAATTGTCTCACAAAAAAGTATTTACCTAATTCAAAGGACTCCACTTCCTCTATTGCAACCAAAACATAGGTGAGAAAAAACATTAAATTCTTTAGGTCGTTATTATTTTTAAAACCTTCAAATAGAAGTACAAAAGTCATACATTAATTGTATCAGGTATCATCTCTAAACATCACAACAAGTCTATCAGACAACTCCTTCAAAAAGAACTTCACATGTTCTTGAACTACATCTCACTATCTAAGTGCCTCCCATGATGTTTCCTTAGACTTCATATGGATTAGAGAGACTTCATCAAAACCAGTATATTTCTTTGGGGAGGAAGGGTGGAGATGAAAAACGTACATTCGGTTAAATTGAGTATTATCTAACATCTAAAGAATAAAGGAAGCATCATGTTGAAATATACAACTATGTTTAATAACACTATTTTGACCAAGCAAACGACGTTTTTACAACAACAATATGATTCCCTTCTGTGCAATGAACACAATGTAAGAATTATTCGTTATGGTGGAGATATTTGCAAAGACATACACATATTATTAACTAAAATTTTATGAATCCAAAACAAACCGAATTTGTTTTCTCTACATGACTTCTGCATATATAAATCCATTTCATTATTTTCTCAAAAGTATGATAAGAAAATAATATGGAGACAAAGGGATATAGATGAGATTTATTCTATAAGTACTGAGTAATATTAAAAGACATTAGGTACTGGAATAATTGGTAAACTTGAGAAATTTAAATATAATTTCTTATCCGTTTTACAGCACTGAAAGGTAAAAATGAAAAATAAACGGTGTATACCCAAAGCAATTGACAAAGTATGAACTAAGCAGAGATGATAGAAACAAGAAAGCATAAGGTGGTAGCAAAATAGAGATCCATTTCACTAGATTTGAATAAAAAGTGATAATTTTACAGGGCGAAATTATTGAAAATTGACGGGAAGCAAAGTTACAATGAAATAAATTCCTTCCACAAAGAAGTTTATTTCAAGGTTTGGAAGCGAGAAGTTGATGACAATGGACTCTCAGCATGCACAGGCACAGCACCGCTAGCAGTTACAGAGTCTGTTTACTTCTTAGTAGGCGCAAATGGCTGCCGGCACAACTGTATAAAAAATGTCATCTATGTTTGCGCTCCCTCGAACCTCTCGAATGCCTTCCTTCCTCCTCCCACTCCATCGCCTGAGGCGGAGGAGACGGCTCATACCTCGAAGGCCTCCGTTTAAAATGCCGCTCATCGTCGCTCGATTCGTAATCCGCAGCAGCGCTGCTCTTCCTTCCTTCGTAATACCCGTTCGAAACTGCCTTCACGTGTGCCGAAGACGCACTGGGAGCGGCGGCCGCGGCGGCCGGTTCCGTTGTCGAAGAAGCGGTGACCTTTCTCTTCTTAGCGGGTTCCTCCTCAGCCGGGAAACTTATGCGGGAGAACACGCTGGCTTTCTGCTTGCGATCAGATGCCGCTAATGCCGCGTTGGAAGGAGCTTTGGTCACTGGTTCCGATGACCTTCTAGACGAGGATTCTGAACGGTGATGGCGGTGATGGTGGTGACGCTCGTGCTCGTAATCGCGATCCCTATCTTCGCGTTCACGGTCAGAGTGGTGATCGGACTTTCTCTTGGCTGGGCGCGGAGGTTCGAGCTCCCGCGGAGACCGTTCTGGTGACAGTCTCTCTGAACGGAAACGATGATGGTGGTAATCACTACCCGAGGAAGGTGGAATTGATTTCTGCACCAAAATTAAAACGCCAAAATATTAGGACCATGTTCTGTAAGGCAGAAAACTGTTCTTGTTACATTTGACTGACTATAATAATAGTAAACAAAAACATGACAAATGCATCAGCAGAGACCAGCCATTAGACCCAATCATTAAATGCGCTTCTTCCAAAAGGACAACTTTTAAATTATTAAAAGTACGTGATTTTAAGAGAAAAATAATTGTATTTTCTTTTCGAAAGTTAATGCACTAGTGCTTTTATAAATTTTACCTGAGAATTTGCACAGTACCATCGACAATTTTACAATACTTTTTTGGAGGATCCAAAAGTAGTAATTAAATTCACCTTACCAATTTACAATAACCTTATTGGGAAATCATAAAAAAAAAAAAAACTAACAATTAGCAAGGTACACCTATAAAAGATAACCATGACAACCCCAAGGTTCGTTCGTTTTCTCAGTTATATAAATAAAACATTACAACCGTATAATTAAGGGTTCATTCCATTTTTGTTCATGGCGGAAAGTGGCCCAACACAAGCCCAATAATTCACCATGGTCAATTAGACGAGTCGGGCTAAAGAATGCACGGCAAATAAATTGTCCAGCTTCCGAAAACGGGTCCCTCTAAACCGTAATTATAATTAACTTTAGTTTTTAGTAACTGCGAACCAAAAAGTGACTTAAAAAGTTTTAAAAAAATGTTCTACTAAACATTACAATAACCATTTGTGGGATTTATGAAATGTTTCATGAATGATGCACGTATCTAAAAATTCGCAGGGGCCAGCTGAATCCATAGCAAGGACATGAAGGTACCCCCCGACCCAAAATATATAATGAGTGGACAAACGTTGCCGCTAATACGGCGAAACTTCGCCAGAAATTAATGTGGAGTGTCAACTCCAACTGGAACCATACACCCATGGTTTAGCCCACTAAGTATTTAAAGAAAAGACTTACTTGAAAAGTCCATATTCCATACACCAGTTATTAGACACGTGCTACGCAACTTACCGATTCAAAATCAAATATCCAAATATAGGAAGCCCAATTTTATGAACCAACTTATTCCATCCTCATCAGTAAGATCGTTACCAATAGGAAAGCCAAATACAGAAAAAAAAAAAAAAAAAAAAAAAAAAAAAAACACAGCTATAGTCATTGACAGGCCCACCCAACAGCCTAAAGAAAAAACTTAAATTGCAAAAATAAAATTATGGTTTAGATTGTTTTAATCTATTTTATGGTTTAAAGCATGTCCATATAAGTATGGAAAAATGACCACGAGAGATGCTGACACAGTATCATGAAAATGTAATAACTCCATTGCACCATTATCGTGCAGTGCAAAGCAACTCTATCCACTACTTTGGTTTTTAACCAATTGGCTGCTGTTGACCACAGGATTATGGTGAGACGCGTGAGCGTTTGTTCCCTCAATCATTTTATTATCAACCAGAGTATCACTTGAATAAATTTTTTATCAATAAATGAAACAAAAATAATTAACTTCACAGTTTACTATGTGCAATCAGCGCTCTTTTGCAAGCTTGAGGTTTCTGGCAAAAGCTCCGATAGAAATACGCAAGAAAGTAAATCGCACATAAAAGTCCATAAAAAGAGAGCAAAATTAAGACAATAAAAAGCACATACAGTTTTTGATTTCATCGAAGAAACGTCTCCAACACTGCTCACTTCCCTACCAAAGTCTCGATCTTTGGAGAAGTCCCTGTTCAACGAAGAAAATAAACTCACTAATAAATAACGAGGAACAAAATTTGGGGTTAAGTCCAGAGAACTACTTCAAAAATCTTGGCTACTAATTTCTTTATTTTTGGAGGGAGGGGCTGACAGTAATCATAAATTCACTCTAGAATTATTGAAAAAAATAAAAGTCTACTAATGTGAAACACTGATGTGTGTTAAATATATGCTGGGAGGTAAATGTCTTAAATGTTGTTATTTTAATCAGTTGACAAATAAAGGTGAATCAAACTTCTTAACAATATATATATCAGAACATGGAAGCCAGCCATCAAAAAAGTGGTTAACCGTACCTTTCAGCTCGTCTGTCATTTTCCCGCTTCCGCTTCATATCAGCTTTACGGGCCTCAAACTCCTCTCTACTCATAACTGGGGGTGGAACATTCATTCCCATACCGAAGTCAGCAAGATCCCTGAATAATTCATAAATTATTGTATTACAATTAGACATTCTAAATAACAACGCATGGATTGGTTAAACATGCAACCAAATTCAACAGGAGTTTCAATCTACAACTCTCAAATCCCTCCCTCCTTCACAATAAACAAGACATGGACCTGTTTGGTAAATTTCTCCATAAGCACTCAGGGAATAAAATAAGAAATGTGAAATAAATTTATTATGAGCTAAAAATCTAATTATGTATGAATGAAAAATCATCTCTTAGAGAAGCTAATATGAGAAAGCTTCAATAAATTAACTTATGGAAAAACTTATTTCATTTTTCCTTCTTATTTTTCTATCTTGCAATTACATATGAACAAGTTCCCAAAAAGATCCATGATGTCCAGGACATGTTTCGGTTGTGAGCATGAGAGCAGGAAAGTGCCGAATTTCAATTTTAAAGTAACTAATATGTACCTATGGGGCGGAACAACAGGCATCATGTAACCTTGCATGCCAAAAGGGTCTTGTGGCATACCACCTGCAAATGGCATGTCCAAGGGGCCAAGACCATAGCCCATCATTTGCATTGGACCCCCATATGGTGCCATGAATCCATCCATTGGTTGCATGCCATTCCAGTATGAATTATAGCCTGGAGGTGGACCCATTGGCATCATGTAGTTTTCAACCCCAAAGTCATGTGGAGTTTTCCACTGCAAATCTGCAAAATAAATAAAAAATTATTTAAAATTATTAGAAACAGTCAATATGTCCCTCAACCACTAAACGATGTCACGTCACTGAATCCAGTAAAAAACATTTGCTAATACAGAAATTCATGTCACAGAACTGCATATTTACCATTTGGGGGCAAACGGACTTTCTTCTTCTTCTTTTTCTTTCCTGAAAAGTTTAAAATATAAATAATCATCCCTCACAAGTGAGAACATTTTGCCATCTAAATCATATACTCGATAAAAATAGGTTGCAAGAATATATATTACCAGCATCTGTAGGAACCAATTTCTGCTGCACTTCTTCCTCAACCTGCTGAGTACTCCCTTGTGAGGCTGGTTCTTTCACACTCATAGACTCATGAGTAGCTTCAGATACATCAGCAACTCTGAGGTTCCTAACTTGCTCTGATGTCGGCTGTGGAGCAGAAACAGCCTTTTTATCATCAACTGTTTCCAGTACATTTGTTGCTTTCTCATTAATAGGCGAAACCTTTAGTTCTCCCTTGGACGCGGCAGATGAGGTTGGGGATGGAATCTTAGGCTGTGGACATCGTGCAGACTCCATATCTGAAAACTCAAAATCATAAACAAAAAAAGGTAAACATAGGCACAATGATAGACAATAATAGATCAAGAGACATAATGATAGTTTCAATAACCTTGAACTTGAAAAGTGCTCCCAGCATTTTCAGCACTGCTATTGCCAGACTCTAATATACGATTGATGGTATCTCTTAGTGTCTTATTTGGTAAGAGATCATCAGCAAGAATATTTGTTGCACCGCATACACACACAGATTTGGAGATAATATAGTCCCTAATACCTGAAGAATTTTTGGAGTGACATTACAGAACTTCAACAAAGGACTTTTAAAGCAATAGCTTCAGAGAAAGAAAGAACAGAGAAAACATGTAAACTGTTCTGTACTTGGATAATGAGCAAGAACTATAAACTAGACAACCAATACCATAATATACAAATTCTGAAAACAACAAATACAACAGATGAATGAAAAACCTACATCTGTCACAAAAGCTTTTAAAGCAACACTTGCTTGTCAGTACAGCATCTTTCATAACATTATTACACAAGGGACAGTGGAGCTCAGGTGGTAGGTCCCCAATTGAACGTGTTGATGGCAACCCTTCTATTTCTTTCTCAAAAGCAGCCCTGTTTGCAAGGAAAATATTAAACTAAACTTCATGCCTACATATGACAGAATGGACAAGCATTATCAAGGTGAACTTACTCATTTGGTTTCAAGACAGCTACTGAGCCATTTGGTAAAGCATAGGAACCTTGTGGATTTACCATAAGCATGGATCTTGGAATACCAGTAGGTTGCTTGACTTTTCTCATGTCATAATTTGGGTCACCATTGGTAGGGCAATGCTGAATAAAGTGTCCTAGACAAAAGTGATTTAAAAAAATGTAAGCAGAGAAAACTGACATTGCTGTGCAGCAATTCGCTTGCAGAGGTTGATTAAAAGTTCAGAAGCATCAACATACCAGGCACCTTGCATCTATGACATACATAGCCTTGTGGAGGTGTTTTCCGCTCCATTCCTGCCATACCTCAGCAATTAAATGAGCATTAGTTGATCAGCAGATTAAGGTTTGTATCATAAGCAGTAAATATATGGATATAGAATAGGCATCGAGAATCACCAAAACCACGACCACCTCCCATCCGTCCACCTGTACCCCTTCCAAAGCTTCTACCAGTGCCAAAGTCCGAACCTTGACTGCATGCCAAAAATTTTTTAAAAAAATCAAGAAAAACATCATACAGAAAAAATGAAAATGTTTTCACAAAAACAAGAACACATTTGGTTGCATAGAAAAATATCTCCAATAGGAATGGGGATACAAAGGCTATATTAGAATTCACAGAATGGTGGATACGGAATGACATTAGTTGCCATTGATTTGTCTGTGTTTTAAAAAAGGGTGAAATAGAATGGAACCTGATGCAGATTATTCCATCCCATCCCATGATCGACCTTTATGTTATCTTCCCTCAATCCCCTGATTTTGAAGGTATGATATGCACTAAACATATTGGTACTGATCTTCTTACAATTCCATTCACTTATGATTCCTTGAACAATAAAATGAAAAGTTTCTACATTTAATTTTATTCCATTATGTCCATTCCCACTCATTCCATTCTCCCCATCATTAGGTATCCTAACACAGATTACTTTTGAAGGAAAAAACTTGGAATAACTATTTCAATACAAGTTTTTCAGAGTTAAGGAATGCCCATTTCCTCTTGAAGAGATGGAAATACCCTTTTCTTACGGGTGGAAAAGAATTAGTATCTTCTGTTCCATCGTTTATTATCAACACTTCTTTCCATCTTGCCATGACTCCATACATCAAAAAACACAGCCAAGGGAAGGAGAATACTGTACTCACCGTTGCCAATCCAGGGCTGGAGTATCAACAAAGGCTTTAATCTTACTGTCTTCATCAGCTTTGTTAGGTGGAGGAGCCTCTGGAATTAAGTTGCTTGGTTGAACAGGCACTTGATCAGGAATTGTATACAAATCATTGCCGAATTCATCCCAGTCTGAATCTTCAGGCTGTCAAGTGGTATGAAGAGGTCAGTTTCAAAGGGATTGGATTGAATTGTTTATAAAAGACAATAAGAAAAAGGAAAGGAACTGACATATTTCATGGCAGATGCATCTTCAGCTGGTAAGCTTCTGTTTCCAGGTTCAGATTCCACAACCTTACTTTCCACCTTTTGTCTGCAAAAGATCAAAAGATAGTTGCAACTCAAGAAAAAAAAAATCATCTCAAAATAACAATGCAGTTTCGGGTTCTGCCATTATATACAAATCGATGACTGGGAGTTTTAAAAATTTTACAGACACAATGACTGATTAATTGTGAAAAAATTCAACAACAGTAATGAGATTTAAGGTTTGGGATAGTACTCTATTTCAGTAACAATTGGTAAACGTGGCCGTCCTGGAACTCGGCGAATTAAGACTGAGGTATTTTTAGGAATCAACATTTCTTCATCAAGATATTCTGAAATTCCAAACAGACAACTATAAAATACTGTAAAAATGTCATTCAACAAAAGCCTACTATATGAACTACCATACTGATCTCGCAAAGTTGGGCACCTGTACTTGCAGCCTAACTTCAACTTAATACCCAGATCAACACTCAATGCCCTTTAAATTTTAAGTAGTTTTATTTTTGTTAATATTTTTGTAGGAGAGTGAGGAAGGTAAATTTCAGCTCAAACTTATTTCAGTTTTTTGACAGAAAATATCATAGGAATAGTAAAAATTTGTAATCGAGGAGGCAGAGGATAAATACTGCGAGTTTATCCAAGGAGAGCCGTCCTCAAAGCTAAAGAATATGCAACACATTCATTGGTTAAATTTATAATTAAGCCCCGAATTAAAATAAGACTAAAACCCACACTCATATTATCGCCCCCAAACTACTAGTTAAAGAAAATAGTTTAATCAAAATCAGAACCAACCTTCATTGGTCTGGGCGTTGGTGACCACAAGGTCGAAATCAGTACCCCTCCCTAAATGCTTGGATTCAAATATTTTTTCTTTCAATGTACCAACAGAGATGAAAGGACCGTCCATGGGAATTGAATCATAATCTCTTGCACTCTTAAATTTATAATACACCGCCATGGTATATTTCTCTTTCTATCTATAAAAAAAATTATCTTAGAACCAATAATAACAAAGGAAGATAATCAAAGGGCCTCTGAAATAAGAAAAATGGCCCTCGTATTAAAACTAAATGAAAATCAAACAGTACAATATAACAAAGCTCTTTTTCTTTCTCTTCTCTTTACTTTTTCAGATTTTTCCCCTCGACTTGCAGATTACTAAGGTTAAAATCGAACAAATCGAACCACCACAACAAGAAGATTTCACTTTCACTTCCACAATTCTTCACGAGCAACCGGATGGCGAATCTTCACTTCGTCACAAAAATCCGACCGCACTCGGATTCCAGAGAATCAAGACTCCGTCCAAAGGCTCGGCATCAGAACAATAAGATCGTTATCAAACGATCGAGGCTGCGAATCAGACGAATCCGAATCCGGCGAAGCAAAGCCCTCCAAAATCAGAAATCCGAAGAAGCCGCAGCAGCAGTTAGGGCACAAAATTGCAATCGAACCAAAGAAGACGCACAAGAAGATTCGTTCCTTCGGTGGATAGCTCGAGTCGAAGAAAGCGCGTCGAGATTCGTATCGAATCTCTGCGATGAGCGGCGTCGGAAGCTTCGAGTGCGAATCGCTTAGAACTCCTCCTCCTCCTCCTCGCGACGGTTGAAACGGCGGTTAATCTGGAGCGATCTGGTAGAACAGCGAAGCGGATCGGAGATGGATTGTAGAGAGAGGAAGATAGGTTTAGAGCGATTGAAAGTGAAGGATGAGGTTAGGGTTGGGGTGGATGAGAGAAGGGGAGTGGGAAAAATGGAGTAAGAGAAAAAGAAATGGGTGTGCGATTGTGGTGTGGTTTGGATTGGATGCGGGTTTCAGATTTTGGGGATTTCGCAGACAAACAAACCTAGAAATAATGCCTGGTTTTTATAACTTTAATGAATCAGATCAATCGGTGGATTCCTTTGCCTTTGCTAATTGCCACTCTTACGCGCCCTTCTTTTCGATATTTTCACTCCGTTAAAAAGTTTACTGCTATTTTTTTTTTAAATTAGCCAAAATCTTTAAAATCAAGATATATTAATTAGTCTAAATTTTTGTATGAAAGTTATAAGAAGGAGTTTGTATAAATTAATTAATTTGTTTAGTTTAAAAAATTTAATTTAATTTTTTACAGTTTATTTATAAAAGATCTTTGATACCTTATCTAAATAACAAAAACACAAAACATTATACAATTTTAAAAAGAATAATTGTTCATCAATTATTACTGTGGAATATAGTGAATATATTCCGCACCAATAATTGAGGAGTAATTTTTTTATAAAAGATTGAGATACCAACTTTAATCCAATTTAATGAATTTGTAAGCTTTATTACTTATATATTTCTTAACTTTTTTATATTTCTTTATTTCAGGATTTAAATTCAACTTAAATTTAAACGCAAATGACACCCTGAAAAGAAACCGAATTAAGCTTGAATTTGTGAAAATACTCACCAATAGATTTCAAGGTTGCCAATGAAAGGATTTGAAATTGTGATTGTTACACAAAGCAATGCGACGTGAAAGAAAGAAGAGAACACAAAATTATGACGTTTTCTTTTTCAAAAGCTTCTAACTTGTATTGAATGACGCGAGATTTATAATAGTGCATAAATGATAAAAATAACTTGTCGTTTTATATGTAAAGATATTCTGTTTCGTTTTATAGTCAATGTATAAGTTATTAGATAAAGAAAAAAAATGATAAAATTTGTCATGTGATTTTCTTTCTAATCTACTGGGTTGTTTGGGATTATTTTCATGATTTGATTATCTTTATAAAATCTACTAAGCTCTAGATAAATTATTTAGAGAGATAGAAGATCATTATCCGCGATATTTTTTACTTTCATTTTTTTTTTATAGTTGAGGAATTTATTTTTGTAAAAAATTTATTTAATAAATGATATTATTATATTATACGTCAATGGAAATAAGACTTTATTTTCTTTAACACTTATAATTTACCAGATTTTATTTTAGAAGATAAGATTTTACCTTATATTTGAAAAGATATATAAATTTTATCTTAAAAATCGATAAGTTGTTTTGCACTTGAAAATAGTGGACGAGGATGAATTATACTCTCTTCTATTCTGTTATCTTTTATGCTTTATTTATTTATTTTACTGTTTTAAAACAAATCCATTTTTGTTTTAACAAAACAATTCAATTTAATCTTTTTTTACATAATTTCACAATATAATCAATTCCGTTTTGTAAAAATACACACACATAATGTAGTCAAATACTACACTTCATCCCAAGATGGAGGATAAATATCTGACTGAATATATACATTTAAGAAAAATAATTGAAACATTTATTATAGCTTCAATTATAAATCATTATCCTAATATGAAAGAAACATATTTTATATACAATGAAAAAATAATAATAATTGAAACAATTATTATAGCTTCAATCATTATCCTGATATGAAAGAAACATTTTTTATAAAATGAAAAAAAATAATAACTGAAACAATTATTATAGCTTCAATTATAGATCAGCATCCTAAATCCTAATATGAAAGAAAAACGTTTAATAAATTATTAATATAATTAATGCTTTAAAATATATTTTAAAAATTATATAAAAAGACTCGAGTATGTATTTATTGAACGTGCAATGTCTCAAAATACTTAAACTTTATTTGGTATTATTTTATCGGTTTAGGTAAAACTATCCATAATTCAAAATAAATTTTAAATTTATGTACATCGATCTAAAATAGGAATCAATTTTCATAAATCATACAAACACTTGTTCGTAAAAAAAAAGTACAATCCTGATAAGTTTTCAAACTAATCATAAACATAAGAATAAGTCTTTATAAATAAATATATTGAATAATAAACAATTTTATCTGAATTAACCATAATAATAAAATTATATTTTATTTAATCTTATCATTCATTTATTCATTCATCATATATATATATATATATATATATATATATATATATATATATATATATATAAAATATATATATATATATATATATATATATATATATATATATATATATATATAACATATAAATATATATAATAAATAATATTCGATATCTTTCAAAAATTTATATTAAGTAAGTTCTATTATAAACTAACATATAAATCATTTAATCAACGTTTTTATATGTAAATATCAACTTCATATAATCAAAGTAGGTTTAAGGTATTTTATATTCATACTTCTAATAATTTTTTTTTTTCAACTTTACACCATACTATGTTTTAATTTATGTGATTTAAACACTCACTCTCAAGTGAGAGAATATATGTAGATATAAATATCATTACTTAATACATGTATTCAAACATAAGTTCATATATCATCCCATATATTTGTAACCCAATTACATCCATATGCATTCTCATGATTGTTTATATTGGATAATCATCAAGTAAAGCATACAAACTAAATCAAAAATCAAATAATTAAGTCACACATGAAATTTGAAGTTAAAAAAAATAACGTTATAACAACTTATTTTCACTTGAGCAAGAATGAAGTAAAGAGAAAAAGTTATTTTTATTGTCATGCTTTTACTTAAATAAAACATTTATCGCTTAAGTGAGACAACTCTCACTTAAGTAACAAATGTATTATTTAAGTGAAAACACAACAAATACTAACCCAAACTCTCAACCTCATTTTTGTTTGAATAAAAAAAATTTGGTCAAGTGAATTTCCTTTAAGAAAAAGGGACTTAAATCTCATGCATTTTCACTTGAGTAAAAATACAAGAAAAAAATTGATCTTGCAACAAGTCAAACATTCTAAGAGTTTACTAAAAACCTAATATATGAATATCAACAATCTCAACAATTGTATATTGCTTAATTAGAATTATCAAATATTCAAACTGAAACTTATTTCATTTTGACTTAATTTGATCATTTTAAATCACATTTATATAAAATTATCAAATCATAATATAATTCGATCACGCACACATACTCTTCCCATCAAAGTAAGTTTACTCATTTAATCCAAATTCACAAACTCAAATTCAAATACTTATAAACTTATGTCAATATACATCAATTTTTCCCTCAAATCTACAATCAGCACTCAAAATTATGCAATTGTTCACTATCAAAGTCATCAACATTTCCAACTTTATACATGTATAACCTACACATTGAACTTCAAATTCAACTTTCTTCTAAAATCTAACTCATTTTTATACATAACTTATTTTACCCAAAAAAGCAACTTCAGCTATAGGGATCACAAAAATGTGTTGGAAAAACTCCAAAATTTTAAAAACCAAAAAAACAATTAAACTTCATACTAAACTAGTTGAGTGAGTCATTTTTTTTTTAACTAACCAAACCATGACAAAGCTCTAACATAAGCAAAGAAAATAATAAAAGATGTTAAAAGCAAGAAAATACTTATATTGATTTAAGTTATGACTGAGTAAGATAAACTTTAACTTAACCAACTATTGATACGAAAAAAGGAAGAGAATTGGAGTTGAAATATCATAAAAACTTAAAAAAAAAAAAACAAGAAATTTGATTTGCATATGAAAGAAATATAGGGTTTTACAAAATAAAATTTATTTTATTTAGAGACTTCTGGAAAGTTTTATATATATATATATATATATAAATAAATAGTCTTTAGATTATGTAACCATAAATTCATATAAATAATCTTTAAACTCTTAAGTTGGCCTCTACTCATCGTAGAAGTTAGAGGCAAAATAAATAAATGTTTAGACAAAATATGGTATTATAAAAATACTTTTAAATATGTTTTTAAGTCTTAAAAATTACTCTATTTTTAAATTGATGAAAAATTTGTTAGTTTTAAATTTTTTCTAATGTTTAACCATGGTCTATTTTGTCTTTACCATTATTTATAGTTAGTTAAATATTAATTATTAATATAATTAAGGCCATACAAAATATTTTAAATTAAAATAATTATATCTGTTAGATAATTTGATTATGTAACCTAAATCAAGATTAATATTAATGATGAAACTAGTGGTTGTCTAAGACATGTTATTGGTGGAAGCATATTTAGAAGGAACGAAGGAAGTATGCTTTTTTCTACTTATCATGAAAAAAAAAAAAAATGACCATATACATTAGATTTATTGTTGTCACCATAGTTGTTGAAAATAATTTATTTTTTTGTAAGATATGAATTCAGTGTAACTCTTAGTATGGTATGTTAAGCCTTTCCTAATCTATAATCTATATATTATTTCTTGATTCACTATAGACAGTTTGATTAAATTTATGGAGTTACGTAAAAATATAATTTTTAAAGTTTTTCATAATTTTAAAGAGAAAAATAAATTTATGGATCGTATGACTAATCTAGTTGTTGAAAATAGATTACACATTTCTTTTATATGACGGATTGTATTTTTGTATGATTGATTGAATAGATAGAATCTATTTGAATTTAGCATTGAATAGTTAGTTCTGTTTTTTCTTTTTGAGTATGAGTTAACCTCGTGCTTTTGTATTTTTCTTTCCTTTTTATTGTATGTTTTGTTATGGAAAGGCATATAATTTCTGAATTTTGGAATATTAATCTAACTAGGATTTCAAAAATCTAACTATGAGAATTTCCAAAAATTATAATTTAATGTAAGCAATGTCATAATATGTTTCTTATTTTTTTAATATTGTATTTCCTATTCAAAGTAATTATATTTTTCTTATAATTTATTATTTATCTTTGAGATTATAATATTGAATCATTAAAAACATTTTAGAGATTTTTAGTAATATGTGAGGTAAGAGTTTGTCATTACAATAAAATTGTTTTTTAATAAAATTCCAACTAATTGATGATGAAATATTTTAACTTAAAAAGTTTTCTTCGAAATTACATTTAAAATTAAAACATTCAAATATTTCATTAACATCGAAGTAAATTAACATTAACTTTCAAATTTTAAATTAATCCTGGATTTTAAGTATAGCTGCATTAATTGATTTTATATTTTTTAATTTATAATTTTTCAATTCATTATAATAAAATTGTTAAATAATTTAATTCATCGTAATAATATATTAATATAATAATAATGATGATATAAAATTTTATATTTTTCTTCTATTTTTCATTAACTTTTTTTGTAATTATTATAATAATAAAAAAATGTATTCTTCATTGCATTATAAAATTAGAATTGTAATTGCACTCATTTTTTTCTAAATTTTGTTTATACCGATTTTATGGTTTCTGCTGTGTCAAATTATAATCAATCTTAATATTTTAATTAATTATCCTAAATTACTTTTCTTTATTATATATATTTTTTTACTTTTTTAATTTAAAATTTTTCCGTCCCTTTTAAGAAAATTGTAAAGAAACGCAGTTTGGAATTCGATTTCCAGATCTAGATTTTAGTGTGGAAAACCAATATTTACAGAAAGTCAGGTTCTGAACTTGCACTTGAGAAATAATAAAGTGTGCAGAGTCTATTTGGAGAATTTTTTTTATTTGATTTACCTTGGTAAAAATATCTTATTCTGTTATTATATCATATTTCAATTGACTACATTGGATTTGTTCGATATTTACTGTTACACCTGATTAATTGTGTTTTCCTTCCTACACATAGATAAAAAAAAAAAAGTCTCACCTGTTTGCTTTTAATCCTTTCAAACAATAAAACTAAAAAACTGAATAACACAATATCACAAGGACGAAAATGTTGTTCAAATCTAACAAATCATTTTAATAGTAATCATATTACTAGGATTTTTTTAAATTGGACTAGTGGATCTGCCAATAACAAATCCCCCCTCCTTCATTCCTGAATCTATATGGTAATTGGTAAAACAAGAGAAAAGTAAAAATTACAAAAAAAAAAAAAAAAAGTGAATTTCATACATCTGTTAATATTAACGAAGATACAATGACAACGTACGCCAGAAAAAAGAAAACTGCAATCTGTATGAAAAACTTGGGATTTTCCCTCATGTTTGG
>Ga0209700_105648_pt1 | contig 20719 bp, 6 predicted proteins | sample SiratroredBW_FD_187528 | JGI IMG/M metagenome (GOLD analysis project Ga0209700, IMG submission 187528) | Root nodule microbial communities of legume samples collected from California, USA - Siratro red BW (SPAdes) (version 2) | ecosystem: Host-associated > Plants > Roots > Nodule | place: USA...
TATATATGTTTGTTTGTTTTATTTTTGTTTGATATTTTTATCTGCCTAATTATTATTTATTGTTATAATTTTTATAAGCATGTTTTCTTGTTTGTTTTTTTTATATTTGTTTGTTTTGTCTTTAGTCTCATTTTTATTGTTATTATTTGGAAAAAATGATATTTTTAAAACCACACTTATTTTTATTTATTTGATTAATGGTACCATCTTAGGACGGGCGTTGTGGGTGCTAATATCTTCCTCGTACGTAACTGACTCCCGAACCCTTACTTTGGTTTGTAGACTATTTTATTATTTTTGGTTTTTCCATGGTTTTTCTTAATAAGCTATGGTGGCGACACCAATCTCAATTTAAATATTTTTTAAAATTAAATTTTTGATCGCCCCGTCGTGATCCGGTTGCGACACAAACCATTACTATTTTTCCCTACAATCACCAATATAAGTGTGTAAATGTTTAAAAATGTACATACTAATATATGTGCTAAAGTGATGATTTGTCTTGATATTTGTCTTGATATGCATCTAAGTATTTTTTTTTTCTTTGAGAACTCTAAAGTGTAATAATTTAAGTTATATTTGATCATTTGATAAGTCTAAGCAGTAATTTAATAATATGAAAATCCAAGTTATACTTTGACCAGTTGAAATATATAACGAGTCACACATTTATGTATTGTGATTGTATTTCATTCATTTATCCTTTCTATTGGTAATAGAAGTGATAACCTTAGGAGTTTTACAGTAGGAACACCTTGTTTATGAGTGGAATTAGGGATATTTAAGACATCTTATCCTACCTCATTACCTCTTGATTGATTAAATTTTGTTTGAGAGTGGATAGTGAAAGTTTTCTTATAGTAATTCAATATACTACTTATTACTTTATGTAATGAAACCAGATAATTTAAATATTAAAGTATTTGTATATTTTAATTAATTAAGTGAGTTTCTTATTAAAAATGTGTTAGTGAGTGTGACAAAATGTGGGTATTCATGGTTGTTCAAACCTTTTTATATATGTTTTTACGTGCATGAGATATATTTTCTACTCTTTAATTTGTGTTTTTTTTTTATATAAAATTGAATGAGTTTGAGAGGAAAAAAATAATTTATAGGTGATTAAGCATATACTTCTTTTATTTTTATTTAATAAGATGTTCTTGGATGTGATATTAAAGGAGAAATAGTTATTCATTTATTTTTTTTTCATTTTAAATAATTATTTTAAAGTTTTAAGAATTTGCAAAAGTTATTTTAATGTAAATGTATATTTTATTTCGAAATTTTATTTCTTTATTTTTATGAGTTTTATACAAAATGATATAAGTAAATTATTTATTTAAGAAAATATTTTGGAGATAAAAATTTGTGTAGTTACTCATCCTATATTTGATTTCATGTGCTTTTCATCACTTATACAATTAATGTTATTTTCTTAATTTTGAATTATTGGGTTGGATAAAGGATTTAATCGTATCACGTTCCAATATTCTTGCATTATCTTGATACCATATATGAGGCGGTGGTCCTCTCATGGCATATTTTTAGCCTACTTTTACTGTTTAAAAAAAGGAGAGTATAAAAGAAAAGTAGATGAAAGATAGTCTTCCGCGAGAAAAAAAAAATTGATTATTGAGTTAGAGAGAAGACATAGTAAGTGTATGCGGTGAGTATGAAGTGTTTATATAATACATGCGTCACCTTACCTTAGAGTATTGAAGAAAGAAAAAAAAGCAAAGAAAGGTTGAAAAAATATGTAATATTTAACTTATTAAGTTTTAAAATTTAATTATATTAATTTTTGCTCATACTTATACTTTATATTTAGAACTTTATTAGTTTTCGTGTTGGTATGTTATTATTATTTCTTTTTCATTTTCTTCCTTATAAAACATGTTTTTAGTTTTTGTACGTTATTTTTCCACTTTTACATACTCTATTATTTTGATAACATGTCATAGTCAATGTGTCACATCTTGGTGTCAACAACCATCATTTTAAATAATATTTTTTTTTAATGAAATTGGACGAAGGAGACTACAAGTGAAAAGCTTAAAACATAAAATAATGTAATAAAGACAAAAATACTTTGGATGTTTCCTCAAAACAACTATCATGCTTTAGTATTTGAGGCAACTTGTAAGTTTGTTTTCCGCAAATGCGATGAGACTCTTTATTTCTTCTTTTAGAACCAAGTCCACAATAAGTGTTTATGGGAGAAAAAGAAAAAATGAAAACTAAGAAAAAATATATACCATAATATAATTTTACAAAGAAAATAATTTTATTTTTCTCTTTTATATATATATAATAAAGAAATTCGTTCAAATATATTTTTAAAAGTGTGCTTAACAACAAGGCGTACTATAAATACTTTATTGTTAGCCCTCAAATGTTACTGTAAAATTCGCTGTTAAAAAAAAAAAAAACTGTAAAATGAATACTTCAAACATAATTCTTTAACCAGAGCTGTCGGGTGGTCCTGTCCATAAAGTTAAATGAAAAGTTGTTCCTTACTTTGGAAGTGCCTAATTCTTGTGCGTAGCGAAATAAATAATATTGTGTTCAGTGGAAGATACTTCTCTGAAAACATCACATAGCTAATATTCATACACAGCACAATGGAGGAAGTGCGCGTGGTTGCAGCGATATTGACGTCACAGTTAATGGATGTGATCGTCAATACTCTCTGCAAAGCAGCTATGAAGAAGGGCATGAATAACTTTGTATTCGTCATGTACTCCAGTGCCTTTGCAGCTCTCTTTCTCTTCATCTTCATCTTTTCTAAGTAATTAACAATTCGAAATACTTCTTAACTTGTGTGTTCTTTCTCTTCTTTTTCTAATGCTTCAATTGTGCAGGAGAACAACACTTCCTCCTCTCTCCTATAGCGTCCTAGCCCAGTTATGTGTTGTTGGCTTGTTCTGGTACATATTTACTTCACTTGCAATTACAATTACTAACGCTTTCAGTTCATTAATTAACCATCAACCAGTTTATAGTTGTCCCTTTTTTTGCTTCTTGCAGTTGCAGTAATCAGTTGCTCAAGTTTTGTTGGCATAGCTTACAGTTCTCCTACTTTGGCCTCAGCAATATATGATTTACTTCCAGCCTTTACCTTCATATTGGTCATCATCTTCAGGTTCTTCTCGCTTCACTTTCTTATTTTATTACATATGCAGGTTTAGGGTCTATTTTGGAGGATCCTAAACGTAAAGCATAGATATTTCAGAAATACTTGTCTGGAATAGGTACATAATTTTCACTTAATCCTTAAACTTATTTGGGTGGTTGAGCTTATCGGATGGAAAAATTGGATTGGAAAGCTTACAGCAGTTGGGCAAAGAGTATTGGCACGTTGGTATCAATCGCTGGGGCCCTCATAATGTCTCTTTTCAAAGGCCAGGCTGTCTTAAACAACTATCAACCGTTTAATTTGCTCCATGGAAAACGTGTGGTATCTATGCAATATGAGTGGGTGCTTGGGGCAGTGTTCCTTGCAGCTAGTGCCTTTCTTCTCTCAATAAACTTGATACTTTTGGTAATCAATTCAAATCTGAAACACCTTTTGCAATATTTGCAACCGCAATCATAGCACAGCAATTCAGCATATTGATTTTACTTTTACTTCTTTCATATTTGTAGAAACGTATACTGAGAGAATACCCATCGGAGCCAATGGTAGTACTCATTGTCCTTAGCTTGACCTCTATACTTTCCGTTCCTGCTGCTTTGATTTCAGAAAAGGATCTTAAAGCTTTCAGACTAGGATTTAATATGGAGTTGATAGCTATTGGATGCTCAGTAAGAAATGACAACTATCTTGTTTCCTATTTGAACTCAACATATATAATTCTTCTTGTTGTGACTTCTGGAATTGATTTAATCTTCTGAATGAAGGCAATTTTCGTCTTATCCTTTGGAGGTGTTCTCTATATGTGGGCAATTGGGAAGAGGGGACCTGTCTATGTGGCAATGTTTAATCCACTTCAAATAATCTTTGCAGTCATCTTGGGAACTACTTTTCTTGGGGATTCTCTCTATGTTGGAAGGTATATATAAATCAAGGTTTTCTCAAAGTGAACGTTATTTTATTGCTACATATTTCTGCAGCATTTTGTATCTCATCTCTCATTTTATTTTATACTTGTATGAAGTTACAAAATATAAGTAGGAATAGGAACATTTTTTTAATGCACTTTTCTTTTATTCGTTAACTAAGTTGTAAGACGTGTCAATTTTGTTAACTTTACTAATTTTAACCAACAATTCAGTATAGTGTCTTGTTAACATTTTTCAAATGTGTGTTTTGCGGGTGCATGAATATTACAAGGGTCTAACTTGATTCATCTGCAGTGTGATCGGAGCAGGCATAGTAGTTATTGGTTTCTATGCTGTTCTTTGGGGGAAAACTCAAGAGAAGGTGGATGAAGACTCTACAGTATGCAGTTCCGAACCACACAATAATGAGGCCCCTCTTTTACTGAAATAAGAAATGGAGGTGTGAAAATTACTCAAAATCAAACCATATGTAGAGCTTAGGACATTGTTTGTTTTTGTACAACTAGATAGATGATGTAATTATTGGATTAATTATCCTATAGACATAAATTTGTAATTTGTCCAAATTAACTTATTTTTCAAAGAGTTTTTGATATGTTGACACCGTCAGCTGTCATTACACCTAAATGACAACCACAAGTGACGGTAACATGAAAGACAAATTGTTTTTTTATTGAGTGTGGTCCAATGTGAAAATCTTTGGAAAATTTAAAATTGGAATTTGGTTAGGGTTGGGAAAGTGTAGGTTCAATTCACATTCGGTTTCCGATTAACATTCAGATGTGTCCCTTTCTCCTTGCCTCTCCTTTGGCTATCTGGGACTTGGTCTCTCTTTGTAGGTCCGGTTTCTCTCTATATCTCGGTTTGTCTTTGTGTGTGGTACAACTTCTTATTCGCACTAAGGTGTTCGTTCCTCGAGTCTATCTTTGCGCTTTGTCTCTGCATGTGGCGTGGCTTCTCATTCGCGGTATGATATTCCTTCGTTGGTTAATTTTTTGGTTTGTCATTTCTCTTTGTCTATGGTGGGTGAAATTGGTAAGTGTTTAAGGTTTACTGTTGTGGTGGGTGAAAAGGGTAAAGGTGTGGGGTGAAAATATTATGGTTATAGCAACATTGTCAATGTCCATTACTATTCAAAATAAATAATACTTCATATTAGTTTAACCTATGACTTTTCAGGTTCCCCTTCATGTGATTCACTTTGAAGACCTGTCATTTCTTTACTGAATTACAATGTCAACTTTAGAGACAAGTTCTCAAATCACAACTCACAACAAGTTCCTCTTAATCCCAGTCAAATTCTTACACATTCATAAAAACATAACAATGCAACTAATAACGATCGCAAACCCTAAAATCACAAACAAAACTCAAATTAAACCCTAATCAAAAGATCACATTTCAGTCTAAACCATCGTACAAAGTCGATGTTCTCCCTTACTTCTTCTTTCCCCAAATCGCCGCATGTTATCCACCTAAACCATGAAATCTTTCTTCTTTCGGAGAAACGATTTCCACTTCTCCCTTCTCTTTTATCGATTTCGCTTGGGACTTCCCTTATTTTCGTTTCTCCCAACTCTGAACTTCTCTTTGTGAGTGTCAATTTTGAGTAATTTTTATACATGAGAAAGCTTGACTACTTGTGGGTTTAAGTAATTTTTAAGGTATACACCTAGAGGACGGAGACAGAAGGTAAGGACGAAAGCAAAGTATCAATTCTCTTATTCTCTGGTAATCTTCCTTCCTTTCTAATTCTTCATCTTTGGGATTGAATGTAATCTTTTGAACTCATTTTGTATTTTGGTTATATTTATATATAATATTAAGTTTTTACTCAATTGGTATTTTCATCTTGGGCTTATTGCTAGATTTTATCTGATCAATAAAGTCTTGATTTTGATTCTTGAATTTAACTGAGAAGTATTTTTAAGTTTCTGACCTAGATGAAAATACTTAATTTATTGGAATACTAGGAATATGTTTCAATGAATTGATCGCGTATAATATATGTTCTTAATGCTGGGTAATTTATTAAATAGCTGAGGAATCAGTGTTTAGGAAATTTTCTTATGAATTTCATGTCAGAGGAATCGATGTGAATGATTTTATATGTGCATCAATAGTGAGTAGTTACGGATATTGTATGTTCTTATCAAACCCAAAATATGAATGAGGAAGATAGATGAAGCTCAATCCCAGAATTTTTCTAGATCTTTTAAACCACTTTTGATACTTGTTAATTTATTTTGCAATTGCTCTTTTATGTTCATATTTTATTTAAACCAAATCATTATCAAATCATAGTTAAAATTTTATTTGCTTAGTGAGTAGTGAAAACTGAGATTTTTAAGCAAAATTGTTCTATGTGGGATCGACATTCATACTTTAAAAATCTATATTACTTTTGACTCGGTACACTTAATGAAATAGGTTAACACTTTGTCACTCACTCCTCGTGTTAAGTCGCTCCCACACTTAGACTTTCATTTGACCTAAACCATGAAATCTTTCTTCTCTCAGAGAAACGATTTCCATTTTTGGCCCCTTTCTTGTTTAATGATTTTGCTCGGGACTTCCCCAATTTTCGTTTCTCTCAAACTTCCCTTTGTCGTTCAGTCCTTGCACTAAGTTGCTCCCACACTTCGCCTTTCATAAAACCTGGTCCAAGCAAATTTTTTTCAATTCAAATGTTTTATTTCCATGAGCACTTAAGACCAAAATACCATAATTGCACCTTTTTCACGTATTTAAGTGATGTCATGTCACAATTGACAATTGGGTGTAATAAAAATGTGGTTGTCAAAGGATTCTTTTCCTCCCCAAAATATTATGTAACCATTTTGTTATTATTTATTGGGTTACATAAAATAATATTATTTATATTGTGTGAATATAGATTTGATTAGGTTAGCTGATAATAGGTGGATTGGACTCGTTACTAAATAATAAGAATTAGAAGAGTCTATACGACTACCATAGTCACTTATTTTACTATCCTATTTAAAAATAGAGATATAATTATTTGTATGTGTTTTTCTGACTTTGGGAGCAGTTGGTATACACTCTTCATTTTCTTTATTGTGAAATTTTCTTAGCTAAATTGGTATTGTTTGAATTAATGATTATCCTTGACCAGTGATTTTTTTCCAATTTGATGATCACTAAATTGGAAAAACAAATAAGAATTTTTTGAATGAAAATTAATTTTATTTCGGTAATTAAAATTATCGCATCCTAGGTAGCCTTGGTTTTTTATGATGTTGTGATTTTTCTTTTCTCTTACGTGAACATGGATGAAATCTCTTACATTGTGTTTATTTCAAGTGATTCCCTGTTCACGATGACTGATTTGCAGAATGAGAATGTGTTTAGTTCTAGTCATTTGCAAAGAAAAGAAGGTGAAGAAATGCGGGAGAGGATGTGTAGGGTTCCTCGCAAGGGTGAAGAGATTTGTGAGGAAAGACACGCCAATATTCTTAAATGACATAAATAACCTTACTTTGACCTTATTTTGACTGTGATTTGGTGGTCATGATGAAAGGAAGACATAGTTCAGTAGTGGTGTTGTAAGGTCGTCGAAAACATAATTTGAAGGTGCAAGTTTATATTTATATGTCTTATTCAATGTTAGTACCTTGTTTATATGCTTAATGCTTATTGGAGTTTGATCATCCATAACTTTGATATTTGATTTATTATTGAAAAATAACTTTTATAATTTAGAATCAAATCAAAATACCTAAAGAAACTTGTATCTAGGAATGGAACTTTGACTCATTAGTTGTATTAAACCATTATTATGAAAGCAAGTTTGCTTATTAAATGTTTAAGGAATTGACTCTTACTAGAAAAATTTAGGCTCATTCTACTAAAGAATTAGAATTTGAATATACTTGTAGGTTTGACTTTAGCATTAAGTTGGAAAGAAGTTGAGTAATTATATACATAAGAATAAGGTTTGGCGAACTAACCCTAACTATAGCATATCATATCATTTCTAACACTAATGAAAAAATTGGATTTAAAGATAAGATACGACCTGAGTTAAAATAAAACTACGATAAACAAAAATATAGTATCAATTTTGTAAATAGATAAAAATATATTACATCAATTAAAAGATAATTCATATAATAATATTTATTTAGAGATAATTCATATAATAATATTTATTTAGAAAACACTTTGTGGTGCTAGCGCACCTAACATTAAATCTCAAAAATCACAATTTAATAAAGAAATTAATCATCATAACGTCACCTTTATTTGTTAGACACCTTTATTTGTTAGAAGAAACTTTGAACGGGAAAGACATTTAACAAATATCTCCAAATCTTGATTTCAAATATTTTTATATTTTATATGTCTTATCCATTAAATGAAAATAGAATGAATGAGCTAAAAAATAACTATATTATTATGCATAATACATCTTGAGTTTTCAATGACTATAAATCACATTAATTCTATTTGATGTGGTGGACTAAAAGTAGTTAATATATCCATAAAAGATAGTTAGTAAAATTAAAAAAAATAGACAACAAAATTATAAGGACTTGATATCTCCCTGAGATATATATATATATAAATAATTATGTTCATTAAATATTTGATGAGATTCTTCATTAGGCTTAAAATATAAACAATGAGAACAAAGAAGACGAATAGCATGCAAAACTCTTTCGTTGAAAGCTGTTATATCATAACAAACTTAATAAAGAAAACGGAAAAAAAAAAAAAAAAACCAAAAAAAAAAAAAAAAAAAAAAAAAAAAAAAAAAAAACAAAAAAAAAAAACGGAAAAAAAAAAAAACTCGAAATGATCAACATAAAAACTTATATGTAGTGTACCACTTGAAAAACAAATAACTATAAACAAAAGGAAACTACTACAGCTGTAAAAGTTACACACCTACACCTACAAGATAACATATACCAATCAAGACAAACATAAACATAAAATAAATAATAGGGATTATACTAAATTAAGCTAACAAATGTCAATTAGAATAATAACAGGATGAAGACCTCAATTATAACGACAAGGAGATAAAATAAAATTATAAATTAACAAAATAATTAAAATGACAAGGTAGCGTACACAAAATCAGTCATCCTTTGGTATATTTATTTTACAAAATAGCGCCTTCAAGTGTGAGCAAGAGAGACACTAAACCGTTCTGAGCACGAATAAAAAAACATTCAGAGGTAACATGCCCAAACAAATGGAAATGTAGTTTCATGTTTCCACACCAAGTATGAACACTGAGTTTGAATTAAAATACTTTATTTTTCGTATGCTTTTATTCTTGAAGCAAATATATAGTAAAATTCGATACATATTTTTTATTCAATGTAAAAGTACTTGCAATTATTTTAATTTAAAATCAATTTCAAAATTTCTCAATTTTTTTCGTATTTAAAAATATAATTATACTTTTTTAATTATTTTAAAATGAGGTTGAAGCGGTGTCCTGAGAACACCAGCTCACTTTAAAATAGACTTTGTTTAATTTTTTAAAATTGCGTTTTAAAACAGTAATTATATTGTTTTAAAATTAGAAAAAAAAACAACTTCTAAAAGTTACTCTGTACTCTTAATCGACCTTCCTTTTTTGTATCGACATTATTGTATTTATTACGATAGAGAAATCAACATCCTCATTTAGACAAAAAGACGCAGGTTTTTATGGACATTCCTCACCATACGCACTTTCCTTTGTCATAGCATAGGGATTCATTGACCTGTTGTAATAAATTTAACCGCAGTTCTGCAGTGGAAACGAAAAGATGCCTCCAACACAACGCAACATTATCCTTTTGTACAAGTGTGGCTGTTGCTCTTACACGTTATCTCATGCATGATCCACCTAATGAACCCTTTTATTAGTTTTCAAGACATTATGGGTTCTCTGTGCCCCACTAGTTTCAGTCATTTTCACTCATTTCCACTTCAACAGATTTAATCACAAACACTTCTCATCTTTATAATAAACTCACACTCCAAAATGCTTAGCAATTTGTATTCACCAGAAATTCCTTCAGAAAACCACCATGAGGGAACTGTGCGTGGTTGCTGTCCTGTTAACCATAGAGTTCTTGGATGTGATTGTCTACACTATAAGCAAAGCGGCCATGACCAAGGGCATGAATGATTTTGTGTTTGTCATGTACTCCAATGCCTTTGCATCTTTCTTACTTCTTCCCTTAACCCTATTCTTTCACAGGTAACTCCATCAAATTGTTATTTTCTTTTCCCTTTACCCTTATATTAATGAATTCTAGACAAGTAAATACATTGTACTCTCTCCCTTTTTAATGACTTGGCAGGAAAAGAGCTCTTCCTGCACTCACTTATTGCATAGCGGGCCAAATTTTTGTTAATGGCGTGTTAAGGTAATTGTTCATTTCAGCTATAGTGTGAACAATCTCAATTTTAGTTTAACTGAATGAATGTCTTGATGAGGGAGTAGGTTTATGGCTATTTGTTTTCTAGTCTCATTTGGACTTCTTTTAACCTTTTTTTCTTCGAACTTGTGTTGTGTGTCTTGCAGTTGCAGTGTTCAGATGCTCAGGTTTTTTGGAATAGGTTTCAGCTCTCCTACTTTAGCAACTGCAATGTCTGACTTAATCCCTGCTTTTACCTTCATACTTGCCATCCTCTTCAGGTTGCTATCTTTGCTCTCATTTTGTAACATTTGTTTTCTCTTGAAGGCACTGAAACTTAAGCAGATTTCTCATCACAAATTTTACTCAAGAGCGTGATGACCTAAGAAACTTGAGATCTCAGCAATGAATAGTGATGAGTGCAATCAAATTTTGAAATTAATAACTTTAGGTAATTGTTGGTACAGGATGGAAAAATTGGATTGGAAGACTAATAGCACACGGGCCAAATCCATTGGAACATTTGTATCAATCACTGGAGCCTTGATAATTACTCTGTACAAAGGCCAGGCAATCATACATAATGATCCGTCTGATAAATTGTCTCCCAAAAACCTTGTTTCATCTAAGCAATTTGATTGGGTAGTTGGAGCAGTGTTGCTTGCGGGTCATAGTCTTGTTCTCTCATTGTTGTTTATAGTTCAGGTAATTAATGAAAATATCGAACACCCTTTTGGCTTATATGCAAATAAGTATAACAAATGCTCAAAAAAAATGGTTTTACTTAGTTTGTTTTCAATTTGTAGACATGGATAATCAGAAATTACCCTGCAGAGCTTGTGGTGGTACTCGTACGCGGTATATTAGTCGCTCTGCTATCTGTTCCAGCTTCACTGATTTCAGTAGAGGATCCAAAAGCTTTGAGACTGGGATTTGATGTGCAGTTGATAGCTATTGTCTGTCAAGTAAGAATAGAGACACTGATACTGTTTCCTGTATATATAAGTGTTCTTATATAAGTGTTGTTGTTCTGATTCTTAGTTAACTTGATGTGTTTCTGAATGTATAGGCAATTTTTAGCGTATCCTTTCGAAGTGTTGTTCATATATGGGTGATGGGAAAGAAGGGCCCTCTCTATGTTGCAATGTTTAAGCCAATTGGAATAGTCTTTGCGGCCATAATGGGCATTTCGTTTCTTGGTGACTCTCTCTATCTTGGAAGGTATAACTTTGTTTTCATGTCTTAGTCATAAGAGAAAATTTGAGGGAAGCTTTTTGTTTGCGTGTGAGTGATCGCAGTCTAAGGAAGAAAATTATGAAATGTCTTGGCTTTGTTTTTTGTGTACAGTGTTCTTGGAGCAGTCATAGTGGTGTTTGGTTTTTATGCTGTTCTTTGGGGGAAAAGCCAAGAGAGGACGAAGGAAGAGAGTGAAGTTCTTTCGGAATCATACTCACCCGTTGCCCCTCTTTTGCAGAACAAGGGAGTGGAAGAATAGATCCTCCCATTGATAATGATGGAATCAAAGACTTTGACTAGTTTTTAGGCAAATTATGAATTTATGAGCATTTCTAGATCTTCAAGATAAATGTCTTATGATGTAAATTTCGACAACAGACTAAACAAATAAAAAAATTTTGAGTCACTTCATTTGAAAAATTTGGTAAGATAACATGGGTCTGTTTTATGTTCAAAGCATTGACCCCTTGATATGCTGCACTGCACCTGTCACAGTTTTTTGCATCAGACGTTCATTTCTTGAATATCAGTATGATCCGTTTTAATTGTCAGTGCATTTGCTATTTTTGAATTAGTTAAGTATCATACATACATTACATAAAAAAGTATGGCTCATACATAACAAATATTAAATATAGTTAGAAAAATACCACAAAATACAGGTACTATTACATCTCTTCTTACATGTTAATGGGTTATTCACATTTCCATATTAATTTTGTTTGCAGTATTATGTTATTTTACTTAATTTTCAATTGATATTATACTTAAAAATACAAATTAAATATGTAAAGGCAACGTTTTGCCCCTTATTTATTATAATAATGAGTATTTTTTTTCTTCTTTTTCCTTTTTAAAAAAATAAAATTTATAGAGCACAATAGAAGATGTAGAAGAAAAAAAATGTATAGTCTGGAATACATTTTGCATTCTAAAAAAATACATTATTATACAATCTTGAATATATTTTTGCATTGCAAAATTTAAAAATATATTCTAAATTAATCTAGAATACATTTTTAGAGTATGATAATAATAATTTATAATAATGAGTATTTTTGTTCTTCTTTTTTCTTTTTTTAAAAAAAATAAAATTTAAAGAGCACAAAAGAAGACGTGGAAGAAAAAAATATAAATTTAAAATATATTATTTTTAAATTGTATAATCTAAAATATATTATTTTACAATTTTAAATATATTTTTGAATTACAGAATTTAAAAATATATTCTAAATTACGTAAAATTTAGAAATTCATATATTTTTGGATTTACTTAATTCATAAAATATATTCTAAAAGGCATTGGACCTTTTAGATCTTTTCAACACTCTCAGGAAGAAAACATGGAGGTGGAAAAAGTAATTGTATTTGGGAGCTAGCTACTTTTCAGTTCTCTTTCTTTTTTTAATTGTTGTGGGCGTGGGCTAAAGCCTAACATATTTATTTGGATCTTCCTACCCCCACAATAATTTCCTCATGCACTCCCATGGAGGAAGTAAAATTATTATTGTTTTATTTTGTAACGAATATCGATTATAGAGACTTCTTAGATGGATATTAATTAAGCAACTTTAACATAAACAAAGTTCTACTATCAATGTTAGCAATAGTAAGTTAGGATTCCATAGCTAGTGACAACTATTCTTGTAATGAGGTATATATTAGTATCTACTCTTATTTGTGGGTACAGGACATGAAAGGAGGTGAAGTCACACTGTAAATTGATGAAGGTGATATGAGAGAGAAATAGGGAAATTTCAAGGTGAGAGAAATAATAGATATACCATAACTTTTCTTCCCCCTTCTACTAAGTTGTGTTGCAACACTGATCTTTCTCATGTCAGGATTATAAATCCTTTTCTAGTTTAACTCCAGCTGAAAAGTTCAGATGAGGGACAATGAAAGTGAAATATTTCACTTGATGGGTTAAAAGGTCCTCCTCCTCAAGATAAGTATTAATGTACAAAACAATAATGAAACTAACAAATCTACAAAGGAATAATGAAATTGAAGATTTTAACACTTGATTGGTGACAAGGTCGTTAGATGAAGACCCTCTCCAAAAATTGGTGTATGCCGCTCCATGTGACAAGCTCACGGTATTCTTTAGTAAAAGGCGAAAGAATAGTTCGCTATGTACTTATCACACGACTCCATGCCTTCAAACATAATATTTAGCTCCATTTTATAGCATAGAACATAGTTCAACTTGAAATGTTTTTGATGTGGGCTTTGTTAGGAAACCTCAGCCACAAACACAACGCTTCCACCTCCTCATTTGTATACAAGAATTGCTTTATATTTCTGTAATTTTACTATTTTTCCTGTTACTTTCTTTAATAAAGCAGAGGTAGAAGAAACTATACCGTAGTTGAACTGAACTTGGCCTGCGAGAAGATTTGCTCCTGCATTTCTTTGCAGTATACTGTAAACTTTGAATGAAACTATTGGGTTGCTTAGTTCTTTACCTTGTTCTTCTTCTGATTTTTCTTTTATTCCAGTTTGCTTTTCTCTAACCCAAAGTCTTGAAATATATCTGTATGTGAAAAATACCTGTGTAGTTTTTAAATAACAAGTGTTTGACATGATATAATTGCACCAAATGACATTATATAACCCAAAGTATTTTAATTTTATAAGAAAGAAGAGTGTGTGATTGTGTAAATATTCAAATGTCGACAAAAAATTTCTCTAAATAACTTTCAAATTAAATAAGTATGTATAAAATAATAACAAATTACCGAGATTAAGCTCAATTGATTTATAAATAACACAAAAACATATTTGAGTTATATCCTAAAATTAATTCACTATCAAATAAATGAATTTTAATTTAACATTAGATTTACATTTTACAGATGAAAAGAATTATAATATTATCATTATTAAGTAAAATGTGTATAGCGGAGCTACTAAATAATGATAATAATTATAAATCTTCTTATTAATTCTCATATATTTCTCTATGTGATAAATATTTCATATATTTCTCATATATTACTAAACTTCTTACTTATTCAATATCTGTTTAAATCAATATCTCTTCATATTGTGTAAACCTATAAGTGTTAAAATGAGGTGAAATTAGAATTAATTTGTGTTGAAAATCTCACATTAATTAGAGATAAGGTTTTTTAATAGTTTTCTAAGTGAATATAAACTTTTACTTTATAAGTCAGTTTTGTAAGCTTGAGTTAGACTTAAATTCTACTTCGTAAGATGGTTCAAGGTCTAATCTAGTAAGATTGTTGGGCCTATCGGACCATCTACTATCGGGTTATCCGTTATCGGGTTGTTATCGAGTCACCCGCTATAGGGCCGTTATTGGATCACTCTTAAATATATAGCCCCACACACGAGTTGGGGAGTCTCGGCATGAGGGGGATATGTTGGAGATCCCACGTCGATGGAGATAAGGTCCTCACGTTAGTTGGTTTTACAAGGTTGAATTAAGCTTAAAGTTCACTTCTTAAAATAATATTAAAGCTTATCCTAGCAAGATTTTATGGGCTTATCAGGCCACTGATTTTATGGGCTTATTGGGCCACCTGCTATCAGACCATCCTTAAATATATAGTCTCACACACGAGTTGAGTTGAGGAGTCTCCACGAGTTGAGTTCACGAGTTGAGTTGAGGAGTCTCTATGTGAGGGAAATGTGTTGGAAATCCCACGTAGACAGAGGTAAAACCTTTCAATAGTTTATAAGTGGGTGCAAACCTTATAAGTAGGTGCAAACCTTTTGTAAGGTTGAGTTAGGTTTAAAGCCCACTTCTTAAGAATTTGATTCATCATAGGTTTGAGTTGAATTTAGTTAGAACAAAAATATAATTTTTTAAGGTATAATTAAGTTCTAAGTCCTTGACAAATTTAGTTATTTTCAATTGAGTTTCTATAAAATTTTATTGGTTTACTGAGTATTAAAAAATTTCATATTTTTCAATTGAGTGCTAGACATTTGATTTTTTCTATTAGTTATGTGATGTGGTTGTTATCTTGTTTTGCTTAATTGTTTCCATGTGATATTTTGTATTAATATTAAAGGATATAATTTTGTAGTTAACATAACAAGTGACTTTTATGGTTGAACGAGGATAAATGAAAACCTACATATGGTGTTGAGGAGACTACGAAACAAGGGTGAGATTGGATAACAGAATTGAAAGAAATAATCTAATTAGGTTTTCAGTTTAGTTTGATTACAACATATGAATACATCAAATTATATTGAGATAAGAAGAATGAGAACCTGGAATAAAAGAAGAACTTTAATTCATCATTGGTTCAGTCCTTTCTTGAATAGTGGTCGGTCTTTGCAAAGAATAAGAAAGAAGAGTGTGTACAAACTTTTCCCAAAGCCAAAAGAGTATATAGAGAACTGTCTTCTTTATTCTTTAATAGAATAGAATAAAAACTGGCCCTGGACAGTTGTAGAGACTCTTCTATATATTATTAATTAATAATGGGCTTAGCCCGTTATTTTACTTAATTTTCAATCAATATTATACTTAAAAATACAAATTAAATATGTAAAGGCAACGTTTTGCCCCTTTTTTATTATAATAATGAGTATTTTTTTCTTCTTTTTTCTTTAAAAAAAATAAAATTTATAGAGCACAATAGAAGATGTAGAAGAAAAAAAAATGTATAGTCTGGAAAAATTTTGCATTCTTAAAAAAAATACATTATTATACAATTTTGAATATATTTTTGCATTGCAAAAATAAAAAATATCTTCTAAATTAATCTAAAATACATTTTGAGTATGATAATAATAATAATTTATAATAATGAGTATTTTTTTCTTCTTTTTCCTTTTTAAAAAATAAATAAAATTTAAAGAGCACACAAGAAGACGTGGAAGAAAAAATATAAATTTAAAATATATTATTTTTAAATTGTATAATCTAAAATATATTATTTTACAATTTTAAATAAATTTTTGAATTACGGAATTTAAAAATATATTCTAAATTACGTAAAATTTAAAATTCATATATTTTTGGATTACTTAATTTATAAAATATATTCTAAAAGGCATGGACCTTTTAGATCTTTTCAACACTCTCAAGAAGAAAACATGGACGTGGGAAAAGTGATTGTATTTGGGAGCTAGCTACTTTTCAGTTCTCTCTCTTTCAATTGTTGTGGGCGTGGGCTAAAGCCCATTTGCGTTGCCTCACATGTTTATTTGGATCTTCCTACCCCACAATAATTTCCTCATGCACTCCCATGGAGGAAGTAAAATTATTGTTGTTTTATTTTGTAACAAATATTGATTATAGAGCATAAAATAGAATAGAATCTTGATGGATATTAATTAAGCAACTTTAACAAAAACAAAGTTCTACTATCAATGTTGTCAATTTGTTCAATGAACAATTGCAGAGAAAGTATAAACAATTTAATAGCAATAGTAAGTTAGGATTCCACAGTGACAACTATTCTTGTGATGAGGTATATATGAGTATCTATTCCTATTGGTGAGTACAGGACCTGTAAGGAGAGGTGATGTCACACGGTAAATTGATGAAGGTGATATGAGAGAAAAATAGAGAAAAGGGAAATTTCAAGGTGAGAGAATTCAAGAGAGAAATAATAGATATAGCACAACTTTTCTTCTCCCTTCCACTAAGTAGTTTGCAACACTGATCTTTCTCGTGTCAGGATTATAAATCTTTTTCTAGTTTAACTCAGCTGAAAAGGCCAGATGAGGGACCAGAAATTGTCTTATTCCTCCCATGTTAAATTACAAAATAATAATGAAAGTGAAATATTTCACTTGATGGGTTAAAAGGTCCTCCTCCACAATATAAACATTAATGTACAAAATAATGATAAAACTAACAAATCTGCAAAGGAATAATGAAATAATTTTACAATTAATTGGTGGCAAGCTCTTCTGGTACGGTATTCTTTAGTAAAAGGCGAAAGAATAGTTCGCTATGTACTTATTAGACGGCTCCGTGTCTTGAAACATGGAATTTAGCTTCATTTTATAGCATATAACTTAGTTCAACTTGAAATGTTTTTGACGTGGGCTTTGTTAAACACTCAGCCACAAACACAATGCCACTTCCTCATTTGTATACAAGAATTGCTTTATCTTTCTGTAATTTTACTATTTTTCCTGTTACTTTCTTTAATAAAGCAGAGGTAGAAGAAACTATACCGTAGTTGAACTGAACTTGGCCTGCGAGAAGATTTGCTCCTGCATTTCTTTGCAGTATACTATAAACTTTGAATGAAACTATTGGGTTGCTTAGTTCTTTACCTTGTTCTTCTTCCGATTTTCTTTTATTCCAGTTTGCTTTTCTCTAACCCAAAGTCTTGAAATATATCTATATGTGAAACATATATGTATTGTTCTTAAATAACAAGTGTTTGACATGATATAATTGCACCAAATGACATGATATAACCCAAAGTATTTTAACTTTATAAGAAAGAAGAGTGTGTGATCGTGTAAATATTCAAGTGTCGACAAAAAAAATTCTAAACAACTTTCAAATTAAATAAGTTTGTATAAAATAATAACAAATTACCGAGATTAAGCTCAATTGATTTATAAATAACACAAAATCATATTTGAGTTATATCCTAAAATTAATTCACTATCAAATAAATGAATTATAATTTAAAATTAGATTTACATTCTACATATGAAAATATTTTTATTATTATCTTTATTAAGTAAAATGTGTATAGTGAAATCACTAAATAACGATAATAATTATAAATCTTCTTACTAATTCTCATATATTTCTCTTCATATATTTATTTTATATTACTAAACTTTTTACTTGATTTCAATATCACTTCATAGTGTGTAAACGTCACATAGACTAAATAGACTAAAAATTAAGTTTTTTAATAGTTTGTAAGTGGATGTAAACTTTATTTTATAAACCAGTTTTGTAAGGTTGAGTTAGACTTAAATTTTACTTCTTAAAATATACGAGGGTTTGACCTAGGACATATTCTTTCTGCACCCCAATACTCTCGTCCTGCACCTCCATAAGTTTTAAAAATATCAAAATTGTCCCTGTAAAAATGATCAAAATGACCTTCTATTTTTTTTTTTAAATTACTGAACCGAATGCCCTCCATCTGATTTACAATTTTTTTGAAAAATGTGAATCGAATGGCACCCCATCCGGTCTACATTTTGGAAAAAAAAATTATAAACCTGATGGGGGCCATCCGATTCACATTTTTATTTGCAAATGTGAATCGGATGGCCCCCTATCCGAACCGGATGCGGGGCATCCAGTTCATATGAAGTTCATTTTCTCCTATGCAGATTCACCGTCGATGACAACCCAATCATCAAATTAACTACCCTAATCATCAATACCACTCACAAATTGCTAATAAACATAATTTTTTTTACTTTTCACTTATTTAAAGCTTTAATTCAAATTGAAGCAAATACGTAGCTTCTCCTCCCAGATCTGCGATGCGAATGAATCATATGCAAATAAAGGGAGAATGAATCGGATAAGAGTGGTTAAGGAGGTTAATGGGGGTAGAAGATATTTTAGTCTTTTATCATTTATCATTTAAGGACGTGTTTGTATTTTCCACTAAACTATGGAAGTGCAGGACGAGAGAGTATTGGAGTGAAGAAAAAATTTATCTTAACCTAATAAGGTTGTTGGACCTATCAGGCCACCTACTCATTATAGGACTGCTATCAAGCCACCCCCTATAAGATAAAGTTGACAAATTCTTCCTACACCCTAATACACGCTTCCTGCACCCCAATACAGATTTTTAATTCCATAAATACCCCAATATAGAAAGCACACCTATCCGGTTCACAGTGCCAAAAAAAGAGAGAACCGGATGGCATCCCATCCGGGTGTCATTTTTAAAAAAATTGACAACCGAATGAGTATGTCATCCTGTTGTCATTTCAGAATAAAATGAGAACCGGATGGCACCTCATCCGGGTTTCATTTTAACTTCATCCGTTTGTTTCCATTATTCTAAATCTTTGATTAATCCTTCAAACAAGTAATAAGTAAGTAATTTTTGGTGTTTATTAGCAATTAGTAAGTGATATTGCTGATTAGAGTAGTTGATTTGGGGTTTGGGACGTTGTCGACGACGAACAGAAGAATTTTTCGATTTGATGTATTAGAACCGGATGGGTTCCATCCGATTGTCATTTTGATTTAGAAATGAGAACCGGATGGCACCCCCATCCGGTTCTCATTTCTAAATCAAAATGACAACCGGATGAGTATGCCTTCCGGTTGTCATTTCTAAATAAAATGACATTTTTTTTTAAATGACAACCGGATGGGGTTGCCATCCGGTTGTCATTTTATTTTGAAATGACAATCGGATGGGGTGTCATCCGATTTTCATTTTATTTTAAAATGACAACCGGATGACATACTCATCCGATTGTATTTTTTTTGAAATATAAACCGAATGAAATACCATCCAGTTTTCATTTTTTTGTTTATATGAACCGGATAGTGACAGTTGTAGAATTAAAATTTTATATTGGGGTGCAGAAAGAGTGTATCAGGATGCAGGAAGAATTTGTCAATAAAGTTTTATCCGGTGGTCATCACCGGATGAGGTGTCATTTCATCATGTTGTATTTTATTTTACAAATGTCAACAAAATAGCAGCCCCATCCGGTTTATTTTTTTTAAAATATAAACCGGATTGCCGCAAGCCATTCCAGGAATGAAGAGGCCCCAGCTTACACAGCCCACAAAGCCAAGTAACAACCTCCTTCATGGAAGGTCTCCTCTCCCTGCAACCGGATCCTTAGGAGGTGCAATTCTAGGGTCATAAACAGCCAACAATTTCCCTTTCTTAATCAGAGGAATAGCCCAATCCACTATAGAAGACGCTGAATAAGTCACATCAATGGCCTTCCTTTCGCTTATAATCTCCAACAGCAAAATCCCAAAGCTGAAGAGTGTCAATGGCTTTTGCAGTTTGCAGAGCCAAGCGAATCCTCCTACCCCAATTGGGAGTCCTTGGAAAGGAATGAAGAACATCGTAAAG
>Ga0209700_105649_pt1 | contig 20717 bp, 23 predicted proteins | sample SiratroredBW_FD_187528 | JGI IMG/M metagenome (GOLD analysis project Ga0209700, IMG submission 187528) | Root nodule microbial communities of legume samples collected from California, USA - Siratro red BW (SPAdes) (version 2) | ecosystem: Host-associated > Plants > Roots > Nodule | place: USA...
TATATATATATATATATAAAGTAACTCCATGTGTGTACGTCTATCTGCTTCTCTTTCTTTATACAAAAATTATCATGCAGAAATTGAATGAGGCCATGGGCAAAATGGTGATGCATATACTACTTCGAGACTTTCATACCAATTATGATAGTTTTACCTAAGGTCATTAAACTTTTATATTTCATATAAAAACCTATTTTTTAAACTACCCTTTATCATATTATTCAAAATGGTATTTAGAACTTAAGAGAATATTCTTAATGATAACATTATATATGATTAAATTAATTTTACTTGGTTTATATTTCAGTTTATTCAATATATTTTTCTTATATTTGAATACAGAGGTAATAGTATACGCGGTGAAATATTATAATTAATGCTGTTTATATATATATATATATATAAATGTAATACCTAAGCTAAACATAGCCATCCCAAGGCCGGCATCTGAGACGATTTTGACGGATGATTTGATGAGACTTGGCATTTCCATATTCCATCTGTAAAATCACATCATAAAATGTATGAAATTTAAATGGCTGCTAATTACACATACATAAAAGGTTTTTGAATATGAAATTTTACAGCGATAGAAATAGTTTAGTCTAAAGTGAGGAAAGTTGGTTGAAAATTAATGAAAAAGAAGAAAATAAAATAGAAAATGAAACTGTGTGAATGAAATGAAGGAGAGTGGAATAATAGCGAAAAGTGTGAATGTGTGTTTCATTTGAAATAAGAAAAAAACAGTAAACATTGTTATGATATCCTTCTTATAATATTATTTTAGTTTAAAATTTTAAAACAAATTTCTGTCATATTTTTGAAATATGGTGTTGGTTAACAGTGGAGATGGTGCATAATTAATTATGACATGTTCATTATCAATTATGTAAAGCTTTTAATCGAAATAGTTTACTCTTAGATAATCAAGATTATGGTTGATTCATAATTAAGTATTCAAACATGTTTAATTAAGGATAAGTATATTTTATGACTAGATAGCCGTGAAGGTCATTTGAGACTTCAAATATTGATATTAGGGAAATACACATTTCATTATTCATAAGTTTTAATGTAACCTTAAAAAAATAAATGAAGATGATTTTTTTGTTCACTTATTTTTCATGAAACTATCTCTTTTTCACTTATTGTTCATGGAACTATCTCTTTTTCACTTATTTTTTATTTATTTCTCTTCTTACATTAGTACTAATTACTTTACCGTAAAGAGGTTTGTATGACTTACTTGAAAGAGATTAAAGACCAAAGAAGTCCTAATACACTAGAATATGTATTAGGATTTCGGGAAAGTTTTCTTCCCACTACAACCAGAATAAGCCTCATCATCACAAAGGCATGTGGCATTTTCTGCTCATTGACAACTGTGTCTTTAGGGTCTGCAGGATCCCCCGGCATTGGGATTTTGGTGCTGTCTCTGAAGCTCATTTCTTTATCTGTCATTAATTGTCAAAAATGATTATACATAACATATGAAGAGATTCGAAACGAAAAGTTGTGATAAGCTTGCGTTTCATTGTTGAGTATGAATAATTAGAAGGAGACTTACATCACAATTAAGAATAAAAAATAATATTTTACTCCGCATAAAGATAAATATAAACACCCATCACAGTATCAGAACCTATGTAACTATCTTATTATAAATAATTTCAAAAATAAAACATAATTATTTATTAGACTGTTTGATGTCTTTTATACCTATTTGAAAGCCACCGAAGATGTGAACCAGTGAAAAAGTAAAAAGATAAGATAAAAAATGTAATAAAGCAAGGTGATCCTGAAAATAATATAAAAAGATTGTAAGAAATATTTCTTAAAAAGTCTTTTACTTTATCTTTGAGGTGAATTAATATTTTGTTTGTTTTTTCATAAATATTTTTACCAGAAACAAATTTATTCGAGTTGAGTAGTATAAATAGAAGGAAAAGTAAAGAAAAAAATTAATGAAAAATGAAAATTTAGGTGCCTATGATTCGGTGTTATGATTTGGAAGACTGTACTCCATTTTCACCACCAATTAGGGAATGATACTACTTCTATCATCATTACACACGTGCTCTCTTCCAAATGATGGCTAGTATCAATTAAGCTTCTGACTAAGCAAAGTGGCAAATTTATATATGTAGGTAAATAATTCTATAATGCTTTGACCACTTGTATTTTTTTTATATTTTAAGTAACTACATGTTTTCTCACTTTAGGGATGGCGTGAGAGGCAAGGAGGGACCACCGGTCTAGTGCCTCAGAGTACTCTTCAGGATCTAAAATCAAATTATGAACCCATCCTGTTAACTCCTTTTTCAGAGTTTAATATGCATAGTCATTTCTCACGTGCATAGTTTACAGTTTATGATGGAAGATAACCAAAACCATGATTTGCTTCAAGAATTACCAAAGTTGGAACAGTAGTTTCGCAAAGGAAAGCACTTACACCTAAAAAGATGCAAGTTTCTCTTCAAGAAAAAACATGCTTAACCTAAATTGATTCAGTCTATGTTTGATTAGGCATGTAGGTATTTGAAATCTTACATTTAAATGTAAGAAAATAAAAATGATTTTAGATTGGTTAAGGTTAAATAAAATCAGATGATTTCATATCAAATTGACATTTGCTTTGTTTTCTAAGCTATGACTTCTACCTAGGAAAGCGAAAGTTGTCATTATTTTCTCCTCGTTCCTCTGTGGCTCATAATCTAAAATTTCCAGTACCGACACATGCACAGTGCTAAACACAAAATCAAAAAAAGAATTTATGGTAGAATATTTGATAGTGAGTAAAATGAAATGAAATTTTTATTCCATTCCGTCATACATATAGACTTTTTTACAAAGATATGTATTAGAATAACCAATATGCCTAAAGTAAAATAATTACAGATCAATCAACGAAATGTTGTCATATAAAATAAATTTATTGAATTTTATATTATCTATCTTAGGAAACTCATTATTACGAAAAATATTTTTCATTGATGAACAGTAACAATAAATATAATTAAAGCTTCTATTTTATAGAATAATAATACGTACACAATCATATATATATCTCATTAATATTTATTATTTTCATTTATATTTTTTTCCAACATTTTATTTATCATGCCTAAGTTTTTCAATCTTTCTCTCTGTAGATACTATCTAGTGTTCCGGTATCCACAGATTATTTTCCTATTTTATATACTCCTATAACCAATGAAAAAGAAAAGAGAGATACTAAAAAAGGAAATTTTAAATAAAGGCAATTCTCATCCACAGTGTATATACGAAAAGAGAAAGTGCCACGAAGAAAACTAATGAAGACTAAAACTAATGCGAGAAGAAGAGAACAAAGGAATATTAAAACAGTTAAACAATTGTATATATATAGTTTTTCATTCTATTTGGCTTCATCCAAAATAAAATGTATTGAAAAAATTGTGAGTAGGACATGAGCAATGAATTGGTGAGAGTACGACAAAGAACATAGCTGACGAGGGTCGGGGACAAAACGTACGTGCCTGAAAAGCTCGCATGGGCATGCGCAAGCTCAATCTACAACTACCAATGTCTCATAATTCTCATTTACATGCAAACAAACACACTGCCATTAAAATGACATGTCTTTCCTCTCATTTGCGGCATAACGACACCATTCATTCACGGGACCGTTGCTATTTCTCTATTTTCCTTTATCTTCCTATTTCACCTAGCTAACAATTACAACCATCTTTTCAAATTTTATAAATATGGTATGGAGCAACATAAAAATACAAAAAGTTTGAAAATAAAGGGCACAAGAATTGTGCAGAAGTATTTTCTAGATGAATGAGCAATAAACTAAAGAAATAAAGAAATGAAATGAAGAGAAGAAAAACTTCTCATGAGATAAAATATTTGTCATAAAGAAGAGGGAGAAAGAAATAATAGTATAAGCAAGTCATAAAGAAAATGAAAAAGAAATATATCATTAAATGATTAATATTATAAAATTTATGCATCGCCATACGATTTGTAGTTCGGAAAATGTTAATTATACATATTCTTTTAATTCTTTGATCTAATTTAATAGTTTATAAAATTATAATTAATAATAAAACATGTTTTAGATAAAGATGTATTAAAAAATAAACGAAAAACTTTGACCAAAAAATAAAAAACCCACTCACACACATACACGTACCTGAGAGAGTAATGTCCTTGCAGCTTTGTCTCTCTTCTCCTCTACCGTATTTCCCCGGCGACTCCCACACAACCCTGGCCACCGGGGATGACTGGAGGCACACTCTTCCTCCGGCGGCCGGAGAACGCCCCCAGACGGGGGTGCCGGCCTCCATCTCGTTGAAGTTGGAGGCCCGCGGCGTGGGCTGCAGCGAGTACGCGTCGGAGGAGGCGTAGCCAGAGAGGTGGGGGCTGGCGCCGGCGGGCAGATCGCCGTCGTGCAGGTGCAGCGGCGTGTTGATGGAGAAAATGTCGGCGTTGGAGAGGTTGGAGGGTCGCGGAGTGAGGACGGCGGCGTTGCCGATGGAGGAGCTGGACTCCGGCGCCGACGAAACGGATCGCCGGATCCGCACCCGGATCCGCCCTAGGTCATCGGTCTCTGACTCCGTCCGCAGCGGCATGTCGTGGCCGTCCAGCGATATAACGTCGCCGTCCACCTCGAATTTCGTGATGGACGCCGCCGCTTGTCCCGGAAACTGCCTCTGGATCAGAAGCGTCGCAGCTCGGTACTCGAACAAAAACAGAAGTAGAGTATACCTGAAGCAAAACACCGTTCGCCCACACGTGTGTTCAGTCAAATTGAAAAAAAAAAAAAAGCAGCAAAATTAGTTAATTACGATGAAAAAAAATGCCATTCATAATACTACATGACTGCAAAATGAAACGAACATTTTTTAAAATAAGCTCAAAAAATAAACATTGACTAGTCTTGATTATGCATTTGCATTATAAGTTGTTTAAAAAATGATTAAAATTTGTTATCATTAATAGAAATCAATGTTGTATTGTCCACTATTGATATTTAATTAACAATTAAAATTACTTCACTTCGTTACTCCACTAATTATTGATCATCCAAAACTAATATATTAATAGTATTTACCATTCAAAAACTAATATAAGTTTTAGGAAATAGTCTAACTATTTATTTGTACAAAAACGTTACTTTTATGTTACGATAAAAAAAAAAAAAATCTTAAAATGGATTGTGCAGCTAAAAATTAGTCAGGGAAAAATTAATACAATAAATAATGTAATTGGAAGTAAAGAAAGAAATGAGAAAATATGGATTGTGTAATATACCATAAAGGAAAAATAAAATATTTATGTGTTTAACTAATTATGTATTTGAAAGGTTGATGAGTGGTCAGTGAGAAGAAAAAGAAAGTGAAAGCGAATATGAGTTATAATGGTGAGATTTGAGTTGAGAGTGAAGAAAGAAGGAAGAAGAAAGAAGAGGTTGGTTACCAAATGATGCATTGGAGGACGAGGAGTTGCACCATGAGGGACTGGGTGAAGTCGCCGTACATGGCTTGGAGGAGGGGAATGCCCATGACGAGGGTGTTGGGGAGGGTGGCGAGGGAGAAGAGAGTGATGAGCCACTCCAGGGACCCTTTTGAGAAGAAAAGGGCCCAAAGCGAGAGGAGGAGAAGGACCAGGAGCTTGGAGAGTGTGTCGGCGATGATGAACCTGGTGTTCATTTGGTAAGGGTTGTTCATCGAAATGAAGTGGAAAGAGAGGACCGGAACGGCGAAAACCGCCACGAAGCGGTTTATGCCGGAACACTGGTCCGGGCTGAACATCTTGCACCATTTCACGGAACCGTATGCCACCAGCATTGCGAAGTACAGCGGCACCATGGCGCACATCACCTTGTACAAATCTTCTCCGGTGATCATCTTCAGAGAGAATAATGGCTTGATTTGTAATATAAACTATAAGGTGGTTTTGTTGTTGTGATGTTTTGATATCATGTGAATTTGAGTGGGAATGAAAATAGAGGGCTTTTAATTTATAGGGTATTTATGGACCGGTTTGCCCTTTTTTAAAGGGGTGATTTACTTGGAAGGTATTGTGGGCAGTGCTGAGTAGTGTCTGTGGTTGTTAGGGATAATGATTGGCATAAGTCAGGGGAGAGAGAGAGTCCTGATCTCAGGCTTTCTTTGTTGTTGTTCTTCAAAGAAGCTGAACAAAGATCAACGGATTTATATATAGCGAGTGATGTCATTTTTAGCCACTGAATTTTTATATTTTAAACAGATTTAATTAAATTTTAATTTTTTCGTAAATTTTAATATTTTTACATTTTAAATTTAGTCCGTATTAAATTATTTTGTTTTATTGATTATTTAAAAATTTATATTTTTAATTGAGTTATTCTTGCTTAATTTTTTTCTTAACTGATAACATATTATCTTCATCATTTTACTTAATTTTTGCAGAAGATATGCTAGGAAATATCGTAATAATAAAAATCTCATTTCTTAATATACAGATATAAGTGATCAATAATTATGTCATCCAGTTAAATGACAAATATTCAATAAAAAATATAAAAGTTTTGAATGTTTAATATAATAAAAAAATTAATAAAAATTCGATTAAAAATATCTAAATTTAGAAAGTTAAGTCTCTAATTATAAATATATGATGAACTTTATTTTTGTTTTTGTTATTTCTTGACTTCTTATTTATTGACCATGTATTGGTGGGAAGTTTACTCCTTCGAAATAAATAAGGAGTTTATTTATTGTTTAACGAATGAAGTTAAACAATAACCACTCGATTAATAAGGTTATAAAAAAAATTTCTTTTTATTTTTAGATTTTTAAAAATTACTTTTTTTTTTTAATTTTGATATAGGTTATGTGCTTGTAAATCTCATAACCACATACAATGAAAGCTACAACACTTAAAATAATACAATAAAAATGAAAGCTAAAACATTTAAAATAATAAATAAAAATGAAAGCTAAAACACTTAAAATAATACAATAAAAGCTAAAACACTTAAAATAACTCATAAGTCTATGCCTTAAATCATCTTTATTAAAATAATTTCTCTTAAGACTTAGATATTTCTTCAAATTTAAAAATATTCTCCTTCTTTTTTATGATGACTAACAATTGATGCATGATCTAATATTGGATGTTAACTTTATTTTTATCGAAATCTTCTAACCCATAGATACAAATACATAACATGAAATTCCTTCTTGTTATTGTTAGTATTGAAGAACGCCTCAAATATCATATGATGATGCTTTTGATGTTGTAGATAAAGGTAATGAAAATATCAACTCACACAACCACTGTAAAATGAGTTCAAATGTATTTTGAAAAGAAAAAAACTATTTTAAAAGACTTAAGAACATAATAATTGATTATGTTGTTCTTACTTGATTAAACTATTTGTGTTGAAGTTCATAACAAGATAATTGATCATTTCTTGTTTAATCTATTAACATAGAAAGTTGAAAATTTTGATCTCGGTAATTTAATTGATCAAAACTTGTCTTAATAGATTAAAACAAAAATATTTGCAATATTTTTTAAAAAAAATAACTGATTGAACATTTTATAATCGATTAAAATTGTTAGTATTAACTTTTAATGTGATTTTGAAACTCTATAAATGAATCACATGGCTTAACATTTTCATATACTGCCTTTACAATCGAAAGCAACATTAATTGAGCTTTTCAAAAGCTTTTCTCTCACACCATTTGTGTTCTTAAGATTTTCATGTTGTATAGTGCTTATTTTTGTGTGTGCTTCTAGACAAATTCTTCCTCCACCCCCATACCCTCTTCTTGCACCCCATACCAAAGCTGAAATGTCCATTATACCCTTCACTTAAATGTGCAAAGTCAGAACTAGCCTCCACCCCCTTCACCCCCTATATGCGTGCCACTATTCCATTCAGTTCTCAAACCCTAAACCTAACTCTCTCAAAGTGCGTCGCTAGTAACCGTGACCACCGTCATTCGTCCAAGCTCTCTGGTGTGCCGCGGACGAATTCTTCCTCTATTTGGTTCAGTCGCATCTCATCCGATTGAGATCTGTTTCATCCGGTTCAGTTCTCCGTCTCGCGCGTCTCATTCCTTCATTCTGCAAAATTTTCAATTAATCCTTCAAAGAAGCATAAGGTAAGCAATTTGTGATATTTATTAGCAATTAGTAAGTGATTTTGATGATTAGAGTAGTTGATTTGGGATTTGGGGGGCTGTCAACGGCGAAGGGGTGTTTTCTCTTATCTGTGTACTGAGAACCAGATGGGCTCATCTGGTGTGTTTTTTTTATTGAATATAAAAATCGGATGGCACCCCCATCTGGTTCATAATTTCATAATATTGTAAACCGGATGGAAGGTGTCATCCGGTTCTCATTTGAAAAAAATTGACAACCGGATAGCCTGCTCATCCGATTTACAATTATGTGAAATTGTAAACCGGATTAGGAGGCCATCCGGTTGTCAATTTTTTCAAATGACAATCGAATGACCTTCTCATCCGATTATCAATTGTCCAAATATTTTTTTAACTTTGTACGGTGTAACTTTGTGCACTGACAGATATGACGAGGACCAAAGGAGCATCTTCACAACTGAAGGCCGTAAAAGGCCTACAACATTAGTGCGTAGAGGAGATCGAGGTGCTTCATCTAGTGCTCCTCCTGTTGATGCTGCTGATATTGGTGGTGTAGCTCCTCACATTGGTAGGGGGTAAGGCTACTGAGGTGGTAGGTTTTCCTGGGGGACCATTTGATATGTCCTTTTTGGTAAGTTATAATCATCATGTAGCATTGAGGCTGTGGGAGGGTGAGGTAAGATTATGTTATAAGTTGTTGTATTGAATTTGTGTTTAATATGTGAACTTTTTTATATCATTTGTTGTATTTTGTTTAGGATCGTGGAATTCTAAAGTTAGTCTCCCATGGGAGAAAAGTGAACAACTTTGGTCTTCCTCGTACTGAGGTGTTTGCTTTGACTGTCAATAGCGGATTATTGCCTCTATGCAACATGTGCTATAAGGTAGCTGACAAGGGACTAATGTGCGCATTTGTTGAGAGGTGGCATCGGGACACCAATACCTTCCATATGCCATTTGGTGAGATCACAATCACATTGGATGACGTGTCAAGCCTACTCCACCTACCTATTATGGGGCAGTTTCCCATTTTTGATAGGTTAGACAACAGTGGAGTTGTTTCTGTGATGTGGAAACTATTAGGTGTTCCTGATGGTGTTGCTAATGCCGCTTTACGGGATGGTCGTGGCAATGTTGTACTCCTAAGTTGGTTGAGAGATCACTACGAGGCATGCTGTGAAAATGAAGACTGGGAGTTTGTTGCAAGGGCATATTTGTTGCATCTAATTAGATGCACAATTTTTGTTGACAAAAGTGCCACATCTGTCTCCATTTCTTATTTGACACTATTTTGGTAGCTTGCAATTTGTGGTAGCTATGCCTGGGGAGCAGTTGTTTTGGCACATATGTATGATTAGCTAGGAGATGCTTCTCTGGCTGGGACCAAACAATTGGGTGTTTTCATTACTCTATTACAGGTACATATTTTATTACCACTAAATAACTTAGAAGGTTATGTTTTATTACTTATAACTTCATTTATTATTGACAGGCATGGATATACGAGCACTTTCCACATATGGGAAATAAAGATGTAAACCCGAGCTATAGTGAAGAACTTCCACGAGCTTGTCGATATGTGGTCAGTCGACATCCCTCTAGGTTGGTTGATGTCTGATAACAACTAGATCGATTAACCCTCTCTAGTGTCATCTGGTGTCCATACACTTCTCATAGAGTTTTCCGGCCTCTTGAGCCAATTTCATTTTTTTAGGGTTTTCTCCAATATGGACATACCATTCAGATGCACCTTCCTGATCGAGTTCTGAGACAGTATGGGTATATGTAGACCATACCACCTCCTCCTCCACTGCAAGATATAGCTGCTTTTAATACAGTTAATGCACGAATTTTTCTGATAATGTTGTCACTGCATTAATACCTAGTGTCGGTCCACATGCATGCTCAGAGAACTATATTGCTTGGTATACTCGTGTGTCGCAACCATATGTCATTAGATGTGATGAGGAAGCAGATCATCGTAGTCGTAGCCATAGCTGTAGTCATAGTCATAGTCATGACAAAAATCTGCCAGCCTCATCGGCACAGCAGTAGTAGCAGCAGCCACCCTCGGTATTTGTATACATTGACATTTTTGAATTTTATTTCATTTTTGTAAATGATTACATTATTATTTTTATTGTTTAATTTTTTCAGAGTATCTTCAGAAGGATAGCCACCCTATTGCAGAGGGCAATTAGTTGTGGAGATGCACATGAGGATACAGTAGTTGCCTATGAATTGGCTTGCACACATTCACGTCAAGGACAAGTATACAGTAGACAACACAGAGGTGGCCGAGGGAGAGGGACGTCTAGTTCTTAGTGTTTTATGTGTAGCTGATATGTATTTGTGACCATGTTTATGTATTCACTATATTTGTACTTGGTTTATGTATTCACTATATTCGTACTTGGTTTATGTATTAAGTATGTTGGTACTTGGTTTATGTATGCAGTATGTTGGTACAATTTCACTAAATTATTATATTTTCCACCAAATGAAAATTTTCATATATTAATCAATCATCACCAAGATTTACATATGATGTACTTGATCCTAACATAAATATAAATAGTTGCATTCTGCTAATATAATGAGATAGCCATAATTGTGCGTCTGGAGAACTGTGATTGGTCCAAATAATGTCTACATTTGGTAAAGGACAACCATCAACCAAGTTAACCTGTAAATGAATTTGAAAATTTAGTGAATATGACAGTACAGGTTGGGCAATTTTGTAACATAATAATTTCCTGTACAAAATGGTTCCCATAAACATGTCCTATGCATATTATCTGATGTTGACTGACATCAATAGGTGGTTTACTTTGTAATGTAAAAATGGTTACATTTTGTTGCTACGACAAGCAAACAAGAATAACATTATATTTACTTGCAATGACGTAACCCATATCTGGTATAGTCATCCACTTCTCAACACCTGCCTGCAAATATGTACAACATTAGTAATATGTCATTGCACTTAGAATTGTTAATGAAAAATTAAACATAAACACTTACAGATGATGTCCCCTCAACAAGTAAAGAGTTCTTAAGTTCATCGAAATGCTCATGGCTACCAAAGATATTTGTATATTGATCACGCCATTGACATATTTCTTTATACAGATCCATTTTGATTAATGGCCATGACTTTTCTCCCATTCCCAACAATGCAACAATTGATCGATAACCACAATGTCCATCAGGTTTAACATCAATAATATCCACTATGTATGGGCGAGTAATAGGATGAAATTGATCAAGACAGGGCAAAACTTTAAAGGGCAACTGCGAATGAGATTTTACCTTCACCCTTAAAGCCTTCTATGTAGAACAACTATCCTCCATGGAATGAATCTTGTCTACATGCTCAGAGTATGAAGGCTCACGCTTGGTTGACCTCTCTAATCGTTTCTATTTAGTCTTTTGTGACTCTTTTGTCTTAACCTTTTTCAATAGGGGATATAATGATGTCATTGTAGGGTATGCAATTTCAGCCAGCTTGCCCTTTATGGTGATTTTACCTCCAATATCAAGCTCATCAAAGCGTTTAGAAATTACCTCTCATTCTTGCTTAATAGACAACTCAGATGATGATTGACTTGATGATAAGTCTGAGAAACTAAATCTAATCCACATCACATGCAATACATTTAGTGGTATAACACCAACATCATATCTTGCAAGCTTACAAGCACATGGTAAGCCATGAGTATATCTAAGAACATAGCCACACTTTTTCTTATCAAAGCCAACAAATTTTACCTTATTGAACTCCTCTGCAATGTGTACTAATGCATACTTGCTTACCATACCCAATAAACCTTTGTACAATGAGATGTTGTAAGAACGGGTAGCAACATTTAAACTCATCTTGAATGAGGCCTTAATCTGATTATGTTGAAAGACAAGGAGATTGTTGATTGTATCCCAACATGTACACAAATCACCCATGCTAGTTTGCAAGATAAGCTTCAAATTCCCATGAGCTTGTTCAACCCTACATATAACAGACAAAATTATTTTACAAACAAAACAGTCTTTAACATATAAATATACATTATATATAACAACATACCTATTTGATGTAGTATTGCCCATATGCATTACCTTATTTGTCCAAGCACTGACAAACTTTTCCTTATGAGGTTTAATCCAGGTCTTTTGCACATATTCTAAAAATATGGGCCATGCCAAAGAAGTACTTTTAAATTTTTCAACACATTTAGGGAATGCTTCACAATCACTACAATCAACTACAGTTGCCCATGCTTTCATGACAACATCACATGCCTCCCTTAGATGAACAAGCATTTTGCACTTGGCCTTAACATTCTTGTTTATGTGGAACCTGCACAACAAGTTACAAGCTTCTGGAAAAACAACTTCAATAACATTCATCGGAGCCAGATCCCTATCACTAAAAATAATTGTTGGGTACACATCTCGTCTCAAAAACAACCCTCTCAATCTTTGCAAAGCCCAAATGAAATTATTTTGGCGTTCAATAGCCATCAAAACAAATGCAGCCGAGAAAGTTAAGCCTGTGGATGTCACACCTACAACTTGAAGCAGTGGAAGCCTATACTTATTTGTCTTGTAGGTGGTATCCATCAACAACACATTGCTAAATGCATTTAACAACTTCAAAGAATCAGAATGAGTCCAAAAGATGTCACTTACAACTCAGGAGGACTCATGAACCCTATGCCAATGAATATACTTGTCACGCTCCAATAACATCATCAACTGTTGCATTTTAGTTCTTGATCCTCTAACTGATCTCTTGTATGTATATCTGGTATTATACAACTATTTCAGTGTCGTGACATTGTCTTCATTTTCTCTTTAAGGGTAAGCAATATGTTCTTTGGTTTCACTCGACTTTCGTCATATCCACAACTAAAGCGTGTTCATCGGGTCGTAACCTACTGGCATAAGGGTAACCAACCAACGTATTAGCCTATTCATGGTTATGCAACCCATATACGACTTTCAAAACCCAACCTTCACCACCTTTTATTGGTTTGCCACGCAATTTAAATGGACAGTCACACTTTCTTGTGCCGGTTATAGTAACCTCTAAATCTATTCTGTACTTTCTATATTTTTCACTTCTCTCACATCCCAACAAGACATAGGTCTTCCTACCTTGTGCTCTAGTTGCTTTGTCTGAGCTCAGTATCACAACAACAAATCCAAGCCTAAATGCAACCTTGCGAACCCATTCAAGTAATTCGTCTCGAGTACCAAAAACCTGCACAATATATCACATTCGTATTTAATTAATTTACATTTCATAAACATAAACAAAAACAAAAACAAAAAATTTTACCTTATCAGTTGTGAAATCAATAATGCAATCTTTTTCCCGAACTGAGCAACCACTTTCAAGTTCACCAGATACCTTGTTTACTTCTTCTGAATATAGACAAAGACTATCCATCTGTAACATAACATTTCAACAACTCATAAGAAAAAAAAAGAAAAAAAAATTAAAAAACTCCTAAACATTAACCGGATGCATCTTCGTCCTTTTCACAAAAAACTTATAAAATGAAAATCGGATGCAGGGGAGGGGGGTGTCATCCGGTTTGTAAACTTGTGAACCGGACGCCACCCCATCCGATTCTCAAAAGTTAAAAACATTGCAAACCGGATGGGTGATGGGTTGATCTCATCCGGTTTGCAAATTTTGTCAACCGGATGACCCTCCTCATCTGGTTCACAAATTTCTGAACTGGATAAGGTCATCCCATTACCCATCCGGTTTGCAATTTTTTTTTAACTTTTGTAAACCGGATGGGGTGACATCCGGTTTACATTATATGCACCGGATGGCATCCCCCATCCACTACATCCGGTTCTCATTTTAGGAACCAGACGTATCGTGTCCGGTTCTTAAATTTCAAAAAAAGAGAACCGGATGACCTCATTCGGCTACCTATTTAGAAACTTCAAAAAATCGCAAAAATCTTTCCTCCCTATCGTTTCTTGCCCTCAATAAACACTGCACACTCGTCGGAATGTCTCCCCTACCGTTTAATCACCCTTGAAACGTTCAAAAATGGCACCGAAAAAGGAATATTGGAGAGAAAACGCACTGGAGTTTATTGCGAACGGTGGTGCTTGCAAGGGAAAGAGGAGACTGTTTTATTAAGGGAAGGGCATTTACGTCATTTCATTAAGGGCAATGATGGAATTAAAATATTATATGGGGGTGCAGGAAAAGGGTATAGGGGTGGAGAAAGAATTTGTCGTGCTTCTAATATCTTTTTGTGTTTTCTAGTTTTTGTGACTGGATTATTGTAGTGGTTTGGTAAGTCATACATCTTCTTAGGTTGTAAGAGTTGATAGGGTTGATAACTTTGTGAAAGTTAGTAGAACTAACAATTCTAAGGTTTGAATTGTTAAGACTAGATGTGGGATCTTGTTAAACTGAACTAGTATAAAATCTTTTATGTAATCTTATCTCACTACAAAAAATCATGTATGTGGTGGCGGTTTTAATATGGCATTTCAAAAAAAGTGTCATATTATACTGTATAAAATGACATCTTAATGAATGCCTCATTTTAAGTTTAAAAACGACATTTACAAATGCCGTTTTATACATAATATTATTTTCGGACACGCACCCAGTTTTCATTACCTCATAATGGAAACGCAAAACCAATGAAAAGAAAAACGAATGCTTCGTTCCCCCAAAACGAATGAAAAGACAAAGGTTCCCTCCAAACTTAAAACACTCCAAATCTTTCGTTCCCCCAATTTCACCTTTCTTCACTCTCATTGAATCAAAACCTTAATTCCTCCAATTTTACTTCTCTTGGTCAAGTGCACCTTCACCACAAGTTGAGGATAAGGTAGTGAAGATGGAAACTAAATTTCCAGCTTTGAAAGAACATATGAACTCCTTGCTTGTCTACATTGCTACAAGATCGGATGTACCTGAACATGTTGCTGCAATGGCACCTGGTTTGGTAAGTGCGTCAAATAATTTTGCTATAGTATTAACATGTACATCCTGCTACAGTGTTTAATTTTTTTTGCTGTCAATATTTCAGGCATCAGATGTTGCAAGTGGTGCTTTCTCCCCAAATCACATTGTAGGATTAAGTGGAGGCAGCAAGACAGATTAAATATATATGTTGTTTTTTTTTTTGTATTTCGTAAGGGAAGTGGGTTTGAACAATTTAGTAAGTTGTAAAAGTATCTTGGAACATAATATTTTGTGAACTCTGTTAGAACATAAACTATGTTACGTTGCACTATGAAATATTTTAATGTGATATTTTGTTATTATTACAAAAGTTTTATTATTTTAGTTTTCTTCTATTGGATATGTATGTAACATATATTATTATGAAATCTGATAAATTATTAAATACTACTGGATATATAATTATAAAATATTGGATATACAATTATAAAATACTACATATTTTTTATTTAATATTAAAATTATGACATTTAGAACTAACGTATTATCATTCACCATTAATTATAATATAACCATAATAAGCGTCGTATTAAAACACTCATAATAGCATTTAGAGGTATCATTTATTGTTGTTGGCAATAAAAATAATTACGACATTTAAATTGACATTAATTACATAGAAAAAAAAATGCCGCTTTATACAAGGCATAATATGGCATATGCTGCGGCGTTTTGGGCAAAAACGCCATTTTATATTTTGTGGCAGCCAGATCTATGACGTTTCTTAGAAACGCCACACATGTATAAAACGACGTTTATAATTGACGTTTTATACAAAAAGAAATGTCACGACATACATGATTTTTTTTAGTCTTTTATCTTCTTATAATTGTGCCTGCAATGTATTTTGTATCAATCTTATTTCTATTATAAATTGTATTCAAATTTTTAATCTAAAAAGAGTTTTGAAAAGAACTTCAAAAGGCAAAAGATTCTTTTTTAAAAAAAAAATTGAAAATCAATTCACCCTTGATAACTCTTAAATTATCATATATTTTATACAATTAATATATTTCCTAAGTGCTTTTATCTTTCTTATGTCTTATTTTAGTATTGTTGCAACCTGGATCACGACGGAGATGACGATCCGAAAAATTAATAAGCTTTCAAAGTAGAGAAGTCGCCACTATATTTTTTATGGAAAACTATGAAAAATCCAAAACACTAGGATAAGGCTAGTTTGTGGAAATCGAATCTAGGTCCAAGAGTCGATTACGCGTGGGAAAGGTATTAGCACCCCCACAACGCTCGTCCTGAGACGATACCTTTAATTAAATAAGTAACTTGAGTGTGGTTTTGTAAATGTTTATTTTTTCCAAAAGCAAACGAAAATGAAAATAAAAACAGAAAAAATATTTTTTATTTTGGGGGACCTGACAAGGGTTTGACCTTACTCTTACGTATTTTCATCAGGGTTGGAAAATCAGGGTTACGTAGTTTTTTGCTTAAGCGAGTTTGATTAAGTGTTGATTTGTTTTGATGTTTTAATTTTTTATTGTTTTTGTATTTTTTTTGTATTTTTTATATTTTTTTATCAAACAGGGATATTTTGGTCATTTTTGTGGTTTTCTTGGGTTTTTTGGTGAGTAATGGATGGTATGAGACAAGAAGGCAACAAATATATCATCAATCCACTCAAAAGTGCCAACGAGCATGGCTTGCGCGGGGTTTAGGCTCAAATGGGGATATTGTGACTCGCTAAAACTCGTAGTATATGAAAAGGTAACACCGTATGTGTTTTTTCTTATACTAAGAGTTCGAACGAGTCATAGTTCCATGAGGGAGAAGGGTTTGACCATAACCACTTCAGATGATCCCTCAAAAGGCAATGTATATGCCAAAGGTTATCACCTTAAGCGGTGTCTGGCTCGGGTCAAGAGGATCCGCTAAGGATGGTTTCATAAATGGGGTTGTGGCATACCACTAGAAAGAGGGTAAACCCAGCTTTCCAATGTAACCCCCAACTTCTCCTAAAAGTTCTTAAATCTCCTGGAATCTACTACCAAAGTTAGCTGCTTGAGTACTGAGCTTGCCAAACTGGTTTTCCAGCGAGTCTCCAACGATGACGAAACACCGTGCCTTGGGGTGGCGAACTTTCCTCTCCTTCTCCTCATCTCAATGGAGGTGGAATGGAAGAGAAAGGAGGTCTGTGGTGGACATGTTTTGGAAGCTTGGTGGAGACGCATGGTGGAGGTGTCTTGGCTTGGAGATGGGGATGTTGTGGAGGCTTAGAGGAGGTGCATGGTGAAGGTGTTTTGGCTTGGAGATGGGGTTCTTGTGGGGACACTTTGAAGGAGAGAACGAGAACATGTTGGGTGGCTCTCGATTAAAATGGAGAAAGCAAAAGGGACTTAAGGTGGCTACTTTGAAGAACCCAACGTGGTTGTGGTAAGTTTGGTGAAGGGATAAGTGAATGAAGGTTCTTGGAAGTGGTAATGTTACGATTATGTGGATGGCGCTAGTTGCATGGTAATTTCTTTGGGACATTGTGGAGTTGTTTTAGCTTGGTTAGAGGGTGGTTTGAGTGTGCATGGGACCTTGGTGGCTTAGGGATGAGGCATTGTGGTTAGAAGGGCAGCTAAAGGGGCGTAAGAGAGGTGCTTGATTCGTGATGAGGTGGAGGAGATCGGTTGGAGGTGCAAGACGCATGATGTAGTTGGTTTTGTGGTGGAATATGAAGGTTAAGGGTGCCCATTGACATTGGTGGTGGTGGTGAGGTGAAATTGGGACAGGACGGCCATGTTTGGTGGTTATGAGAACGGTGGTCAATGGTGATAAATGTGTGTGAGAGAAGTAAGATTCTTCTTGTCACACCTTGGTGAAAACATGGAGGAAGGTGAGTTTGGGGTGTATGGTTTTGGTATACCAAGGTGGTAGTTGTGATATTTGGAGGAAAGAAAAGGGTTGGAGCTGGTTAACAGGTTGGTGGTGGGTGTGGTGCTAGTTGTGAGGTAGACACACATGGCAGTAGTGAGGAAATATAGGGAACAGACAAACAGTGCAAAAGGGTAGTGTATGTACATGTGTAAATGAGTTCAAGCATGGTGAACACTTAGCAGAACTTTGCCTTACATTTTTTTGTTTTGTAATTATTCTTACAGCAACAAAATAGAAAGAAAGAACGTACGTAAATGCATGCTTGCAGAGACAAAGTGAAGTCACAAACAACTTAAAAAGCTCTCATGAAACTTATACAATATTAGTTCTTTTTAGACATAAACCTATACCTTTTGAAGACTTTGTTCCTCTCTTTCCGGTCGCAAGTGGTTATTTTCCTTTGATTGTGAAGAAATTTTTTTGCTTTTAGAGGAAGAAGATGGAACCCCAATCTTAGAGTGAGATGTTATATGGATTTCTTTCTCTTGCAGTTGTGATAGAATGAAGATTGGCCCCCTTTGCTCTCGAGTTTGTGTGTTTTTTAGGGATGAATCCGTGGTTAGACTAAAACGATGGAGCCCATGAAATAGCACTCCCGCTCCGTATGAGACAAATCCGCTGGAAGGCAGGCTTGGTGATATTTGCAGGGCTTGCAGGAGGCACCAGCTTTACAGACTACTAATTTGTAGGGTCAACACAGTGTTGTTAGATTAAGGAAATGTTGCGGTAGGACGAGGTACTTGTTAGGTGGTCTACGACTGAACCACTGGCCAAAGAAAATTAAGAAAGAAGATGAAGAAAAAAAAACAAGAGAGATTGAGGTAATTTTCTCATATATATCTTTCTGAAAGCAAACATTACAATTTAAAGGGAAAACGTAAACTACTTCTAATAACTGTAAATGAAAACGTGGCCTAGTAACTATAAATGGAAACATGGGCATCTCCATTATCTCCTTTACTTCAGCACAACTAATTCTAAGACTATTTCAAAGAAAGAAATCCACCACTCATTAGTTAACATCATAACAATCCACCCCACTTGAAATCACCTTGTCCTCAAGGTGAAACTGAGGGTAAGTACGGGAAAAACGCCATTTATCTTCCCATGTCGCATCATCCCTTGTTTGACCAACCCATTTAACCAAAATCTCTGTTTTCGGCCGATATTTCCCTTTTTGCACGACTCGTTCTTCCAAGATACCCTCTGGTTGAGGCGCCACCTGTAGCTGGACAGGCTCGTTGACATGAGGTGGTATCGGTTCCAGAACAGGGCCTTCTCTTTTCCGTAACAAACTCACATGAAACACATCGTGAATTAAGGAATCAGGAGGTAGTTCAATCCGATATGCAACCTTCCCTACCTTAGCAAGAATTTTGTAAGGGTTAAAAAAACGCGGACTTAACTTCGCTGATGCGCGAGAGACCACACTTCACTGTCTATATGGCTGTAGTTTAACATAAACATGATCCCCTCAAATTCCACTTCACGATGGCGTTGGTCCGCCAATTGCTTCATACGGCATTGAGCTTTGAAGAGGTTGGCTCGTAAGGTTTTCAGCATCAGATCAGGGTCTTGAAGGTAGTCTTCGACAGCTCGAACCTTAGTCGTTCCTGGAACATACGACAAGATTTTCGGAGGCAGCCGTCCATAAACAACCTGAAAAGGAATCAACTTGGTGGAAGTGTGAACTGAAGTATTATAGCTATATTCCGCCCACGGTAGCCAATCCACCCATTTTTTTGGCTTGTCACAAACAAAACAACGCAAGTATTGTTCCAGAATCCGATTAACGTGTTTGTCCATCCGTCTGCAGATGATAACTAGAACTCATGCATAAAACCGAACCTTGCAGCTTGAATAGAGCTTGCCAAAAGGAACTTATAAAAATTTTATCACGATCACTTACAATGGTTGAAGGGATACCATGCAAGCGGACAACGTTGGCTACAAAATCCCTAGCTACACTTGAAGCAGTAAATGGATGCCGCATAGGTACAAAGTGAGCATATTTTGAGAGTCGATCTACAATCACCATTACCACTGTAAACCCGTTAGACGCAGGTAATCCTTCCACGAAATCCATGCTAATGTCTTCCCAAATTCTTTCTGGGACCGGAAGTGGCTGTAACAATCCAGCAGGTTGCATGGTGTCCGTCTTGGCTCGTTGACACTCATGACATTCCCGGATATATCTTTTCACAAAATCTTTCATGCCCAACCACCAAAATTGTGCTTCACCTTAGCAAGCGTTTTATGGAAACCAAAATGCCCTCCTTCGGGAGAAGAGTGACACATAACCAGAATAGTGGATAAAAGAGGAGAATGGGAGCTCAACAATATGGCATCATTTCTAAACCAAACTCCATCACGTTTCACAAGGTTACCCTTAACTTTAAGAGGCAAGGATGAAGGTAAATTCAAATAAAAAGGGTCTGTGTGTACCTCCTCTCGAATGGTAGTCCAAATGGTGGAACAAGGATGTGAAACGTTTAAATAATGAAACTCGGGCGTACGAGAGAGTACATCTGCGCCTTGGTTCAAACTTCCCTTTTTATATTCAATTTTGTAGTCAAATCCCAAAAGCTTGGGTAGCCATCTGGACTGAGCTGGGGTAGTGATTCGCTGTTCCATTAAATACTTGAGACTGACATGATCTGTTTTCACCACAAAAGGTCGAC
>Ga0209700_105651_pt1 | contig 20712 bp, 10 predicted proteins | sample SiratroredBW_FD_187528 | JGI IMG/M metagenome (GOLD analysis project Ga0209700, IMG submission 187528) | Root nodule microbial communities of legume samples collected from California, USA - Siratro red BW (SPAdes) (version 2) | ecosystem: Host-associated > Plants > Roots > Nodule | place: USA...
TTATTATTATTATTAACTTATATGATTAATAATATTGTTGTTATATTTACTATTATTCTTATTAATTTTATTATTATTATTATTATTATAGTTGATATCACTATATTTTAATATTAATAAATACAATATAAAAAAATATTAATAATACCAATATTATTATTTTTAATATTAATATTAATGTTATTAATAATAATAATATTGGTATTATTAATATTTTTTTATATTGTATTTATTAATATTAAAATTATTATAATTAATATTAATATGATCATTAATATTATTATTAATATTAATAATAATGTTATTATTATTTTAGTAATATTGATAAAAATAATAAAAATCAAAGTCATAATAATAATTAGTATATGATTGCAAAATTGATGTTGGTGCAGTGGTTGTGACTTGTATATATGTACTGAATGACAGAAAAATCCATATGTAAATTAACTACGACCTGATTAAGTGTATACTCAATGAGATATAAATCTTTTATAATTAAGGAAAATAATTGAATTTGCTGCAAAAGATATTGCAAAATAATTAGATGAGATTTGTTTTGAATCAAATAAGAATTACAGAGGATCATCTTTGTATAAAATCTGAAAAAATATCTTTGTTAAAGATTTGATTAGATTTGAAAACTATAAAATCTCTGCAAATAATTAGAAACAAGAAAAGTAATAGAATATACGTAAAATCTAAATTTAATCAATAATCTCAATTAAGATCCAATTAATTTTAATTGAGTAGGTTAAATACTCTAAGTATGAATAAAAATATATTCATCAATGAATATATTTGAAAAATTATTAGTTAAAAGGTTATGTTTAGACTAATAAAACGTTAGAAATAAATATTACATTAGAAATACCGTGTATGTTGGATATTAATTAGCACATCACTCTCTCCATTTAAATTTATTTACAAGGAAGATAAACTATAGAAATTAAATTCACTTGCTACATATTATTTATGAGGCCTACCCAATAATTTATTGTATAATAGTTAAATTTAACTTAATTTTTTTATCATAATAACCCTTAATTGTTGTTTTGAAATATCTACATCAGAGTAGAGTTTGAACTCATTTCTGAAATTTAAAAATAAGACTAAATTTCTTATGTATAATATTTTACTTACTTTCTTTTGTTCATTTCATCATCATTGAATATTGAAATTGTTGGATTGTTGAACCTATAACAATTTCTTCTTATATAGTTGTTTCAATAAAAAATCATATTTATAATCTTGACTTTAATATCAATTGTTGGATTAAACATTTATTATTAGACTAAAAATTATAATTGATAGTTAAATCATAATATTTTCTAGTTAAAAGTATAAGCTTATTCTGCAAAACAATTGATGCATCAGTTACTTCAATGTCTGAATTGCAAAATTAAGATCCAATAATAATTAATATAATGAAGCATCATTATAGTTTTAGTTATCCAAATTATAAGCATAATTACGTTTTGCCTTACTACTTAATCTTCTAAATCACATGTCTTATATTGTCCACTTCTTTCCCAAGGGACAAAGAACCGCAAGTGTAGCCTTAAAAAGTTTCATGTTGCACATTGATCCTACTCATTCAAGTTTCGTATTAAGTTTTCCTTACTAAATAAGCATAATATATTCCATATCCCTTTTCACTTGCCGTTGCAGGGATTCCTTAAAATCTTCATTCAACAAAAGTCTAATCTTAATTTTAAACGTGCAATGACTAAAGTTTGAACCACATATTTACTTCACATACCACCGCCCTCAATCAAAAACAAGTTTCTTAAACTAGGTTTTACTCCAAACAAGTATTTTGTTGGTAACATTTACAAGAAGAATGTCTTCCCATATCCACACATAAGATAACAATATAATGTAATCAATGCTAATTTCATCATCTTTGATTTTTCATTTCACCGACCCAGCTCTATTTATAATTTTTATATCCTATGCATGTGATGTGATGATAAGAACTCTCTATTTAAGCACTACACCCTATTGCCATTTCATCAACCAAAAATCTCCTTCAAGACCTTCGAAAGTTCTCTTCATTAGGCTAAACCTAAACACAACCTTCACTTGAGATCCAACTTTGGCATGGCACAACTCAACCTCACATGGCTTGTCATGTTCCTCTCTCTCTTCTCATTTCTTGCCACCCCAGTTGAGCCATCATCATTGACAAGGCACAGAAATCCTAAATCAATGACCTACATAGAGTCCTCTTGCAAGGGCACCCTCTACCCAGATCTTTGCATCCGTTGTCTTGCCCAATATGCCAAATCCCCCTTAAACGGCCCACAACACTTGGCTCAACATGCTTTGTCAGTGAGCCTCTCTAGGGCTGTCCACACAAAAGGGTACCTTTTGGAAGTGGCAAAGGAAATTCAAGCCATGAAGAGCAACAAAAGAGAGTACCTAACCGTGCAAGATTGTGTGAACCAAATATCTGATAGTGTGGAACAAATTAACCAAGCCATGAAAGAACTACGTAGCTTCAACCAACATGGGACAAGCATGAATGATAAGATGCTGTGGCACATAAGCAATGTTGAGACATGGGTGAGCACTGCCCTGACAGATGCTAGTAGTTGTGTGTACGCACTTCCTGGGCATAGGATGAGTAAGAGAATGGCTTCTGTTAAGATTAAGGCCATGAATGTTGCACAAGTTACAAGTAATGCTCTTTTCTTGTTTCATAGATATGCATCTACGTACCAGAAAGCAGCACCTAAAATCACCAAGAAGACCTAGAAGCTAATAATGATAGTCTATTACCCTCCACTGTTTGTTCATGTACGTGATACATGTTTTTTCATTGGATGAGATATCATCCTTATTAAGTTTTATGTAATTAATCTACATTTATAAATTTAAATTCATAATTATCTTTGTTCATAGAAAACTTTCTTAGTTATATTATGTTATTGATCATTATTGCAAGGCGACTCAAGAGAGCCATAAAATGATAAAAGATGAAGTTATATCCTAAGTTATACTTGTACATTAAGTGTGTTTTATATGACTAAAAGCTAAGAAAACTATTATTACTTTTTTTTTTTTTTAACTTTAAACCAAAATGGAGCCTTTGCCTAATACTAGCCCATAAGTAGGAACAAAACGTACAAGTATGGGGACATGCTGCAGTGCAATGCAGGCTGGTGCAGGGGACTACCAACTCTATCAGTAGCATCCTTTTCTCAAACAATCTCAATGGAAAACGTTCACAAAAACAGACGCAGGATATCTGTATAATTATGCCGGTAACGGTAAGTCAACCAAGCACAATTCCAATATCACAGTATCTGCATACGAACAATTAAAGATGAAGAACTGCAGCAGCCAAGCCAAGGGCAGTTGTAATTCTTATAATTGAACATCAAAATCTGGTTACATGGTAACCAACTCTGTTTTATGTGTAACGTTGGCAATGTTTGTATCATACCGTGTAATTTTTAGTTAGGGTTGTCACTTCAGGAACTATTATACTAGTCAATGCACTCTCAAGTGAAACTCAAAGGTATATGATCCGTATTGGTCACAGGATGTATTTTAGCTCAAAATAAAATTATGAGGGTGTAAAAGGTAATCCACTTATAACTAGAAAATTGCACTCATCAGGAAAGACTTAATTTAATTATTAAAAACCACTGCTCACATAAACTGTCATGTAACCATATTTGACTAAGGGGATATTTATGTTAATTTGTTAAAGATTTAGTACTGGATCATTAATAATAACTAATTATGTTTAAATTCAATACCACAATATTATAGAACAAGTATAAATATGAGGTATTGGGATACACAAAAATGATATTCTATTTGGGTTAGTCAAGAGCGATAAAAAACCTCAGCGGCTAGAACAAATTGGCGCCCCCGCGGGACAGATAAACTATTCTTACTCTCACTTTGAGTGAAACACCTTGTGAGAAAATTCCAAAAATGAGAAACAATAGGCAATCTACACCCATTGGAGGAAACAACAACTTACCAACTCTTTAACAAATTCTGGAAACTATGGCCGAACTGCAACAGAGCAATGAACAACTCAGAAAGCAAGCGGAAGATCGAGAGAGAAACAGAGAAGTAGCCTGTATTGAGTAAGAACGCCTTAGAGCGGAAGCATGCCTTGAGGAAGAGCGTTTGAGAGAAGAAGCAGAAGTGGCACGTCATCAGATGGAGGAAGCTATGAAATCCTTTGAAGAGCTACAGAAGGCTAATCAAGAACTACAAGAAATGTTAAGACGACGACATGTCATTCATGATTCAGGACCCACGCGGATCTCGAGATTGAACGTTGATCCCCCCAACCGTTCACAAGGAAAATTATGGAGGAATAGGTTCAACCACATTTCATGGTCCCAAAGGTAACTTCCTACGCAGGGACAGGTGATCTTGAAGCATACCTTAAGGCTTTTGCAGCCCAAATGTTAATCTCAGGAGGCTTTGACGTCATCCACTACAAGATGTTCGTGGGAACTCTCACAGGAATGGTGTTGCAGTGGTTTAGTCGAACCCCAGTTGGTACAATAGACTCATTTCATAACTTCTCCCAACTTTTTTCTCCAACAATTTCCGGCTAACCAGATTAAGTCCCCAAAATTGGCAGATTTGTTTGATATACAACAAAAAGAAGGAGAATCACTTCAAGATTTCCTCAATAGATTTTGTGGGGTCATGATAAAAATAAACTCACCTAGTGAAGAAATGTTCATTGAAGCTTTCAAAAAGGGACTACGAGCTAATCCCTTTAGTGAATCTCTACTTCGGGAGAAACCAAAAACAATTGTAGAAGTACTTAGAAGGGCTACCACACACATGGATGCGGAAGAAACCATGAAGCAGAAAAGATTTGAAGAACGATGCACATTGGTAAAATCCCAACCTCTTCCAGACATACCGAGAGGGGATACCCGAGATTTCAAAAGGATGAATGTTATTATGTACCATAAGCGGCGTCAGGACCTGGTCAGAATAAGGCGCCATTTGCGACAAGGATGAAGGCTTTTCGTCTCAACTTCACCACACTAAAGAAAGAAATTTTGAAAGACCCGCAGATAACCGCTAGACTGAGATTTTGAATGGCCACCACCAGGACGCTTGGATGTCACTTAACAAGGTGGGATTTCCTCCAAGCAAAGGGACACGACACCGATGACTGTCTCACTCTGGCCATGCAGTTGACAAAACTAGCTCGAGACGGATTTATTGATAAATATTTACAACATCAGCAAGAATAGCAGAATGCAACACCAGGAAATGCAGTGGCGGAACAACATGAAAGACCAATTATGGCATATCTTGAATAACAGGAGGTTTCGTTAGATGGAGCCAATATACCTCGTATAAGGAATGCGACAAGTTAGAAGTTTTATTTTAGTTAAAAGGTATTATCAACTCTCTGTCTTATATTGATTTGTTACATAGAGCAATTACTACAAGAAAAAGTTAAAATACTAACGGAACATTATTGATGAAATTTTATTTGTCAGTAAAATACCATTATCAACGATTTTACCGGCATATATCATCTCTCCTTAATTATCGACAGATTTACTAACGGATTTACCGACGAATTTAATTAACTTCATCTGTAATTAATATTTATTGATTTCTATAATATAATCAATATTTTCTGATTTATCGACGGATAAATCCATCAGTAATTACCGACGGACTCAAAAAATCCGTCGATAAATTTACATATAACCGATTTACCGACCGATTTTGTGCGTTTTGGAGGGATTTGCTCCGTCGGTAATTTTAGTTTTTTTTTGTAGTAGACACTCTTAAGTCCGAAGTTTTATTTTAGTTAAAAATCATTATCAACTTTATGTTTTACATTATTTTGTTACACAAGGTGACACCCTTTTCTCTTAATGAGGTCGTACCAATTTATAAGTACCCATAGTGTTTTGCTTAGTATTGTTTCACGGCTAAATGACAATATGAAAAAAGTCTTTGATTCCACGGTGAAAAACCCAATGGCCGAATGACAATACGGAAAGAAAGGCCGCAAGGCTCAATGACAGTTGCAAGTCTCAATAATAGCTGGAAGGCTCAATGATATCGTAGCCACAAGGTTAATGATGTCATAGCCACAAGGTTAATGATATGGTAGCCGCAAGGCTTAATAATATGGTAGCCGCAACATTCAATGATACAGTAACCGTAAGGCTCAATGATGTCGTAGCCGCAAGACTCAATGATACCTCGAGATCTTGATCAGCATTTTTCTTTTCCTCCACCTTAGAATCATTGCACAATGATATGTGTCACATTACTGCCTTGTAAGTTTTCCCAAAATCTTTTAACACATCAGCATCTGAAGTGCTTAGTTCAAACATGGTCGAGTTTACTTCAAGCCAAACTCTATAAAGGGATGATAACCATTTCGATCTTCACTATACAAGGGTCGATAACCACTTCGGCCTTCACTTCAAAACCTAATCTAAGACGATTGGTACAAGGACCGATAACCATATCGATCTTCACCGATAACCACTTCGGTCCTCACAGATAACCACTTCGGTCCTCACCGATAACCACTTCGGTCCTCACCGATAACCACTTCGGTCTTTACTTCGAAACCCAATCTAAAACGATTGGAACAAAGATTGATAACTATTTCGATCCTTATCCAAAAAACATTCATAGTCTATCGACCACTCAAGCTTGGAAAACATGTGTACTATACTATACAGAGGACCCTTCAGTTGCCAACCACACAATCACCCAAACATACAAAAGGTCGGCCATTATGATCATTACAAAAACTTGGAATTAGTGTCATCCCTCTATAGCTGCACCGATAGAGTTAAAGGTTTGATTTGCTTACTCGAAAATAAATCCTCTTCAACCACCATAGCTGCCCTTGAGGACTTGGGGGCCTATGTACTATTCAGTTGACCGAATACATTAGCCAAACCACATCTCAGATTCACATTGTGGAGGATTTTAACAAATTAATGGATCCCAACCGACTAACGGATAATAACAGGTTGGGTCCAAACACCCCAAACCCACTACAACACCTATAAATGTGAGTTCAATCACCACACATAAGGTACTTCTAAACTCTGACCTAGATCCCCTGCACACTCTAACCCTAAACTGATTTGAGTGTCGGAGTGCCTGCACAACCCACTCCCGAGACAGTGGATTTTGGAGCGATCGGAGCGGCAGGAAAGGAGGAACGACGGGAGCAACCAAGGACATACAAGAAGACTTTGTTGTTGTTGGAGTTATCTCTTTAGTGATTTACTGATTTGAGGATTCGTTGGTTTGGGGAATCGAATTTGGCTATGGCATAATGGGGTCTCTAATGAATTTAAATTTTTTCTACTGTGTTTTGGTTTTGGTGTTGGTGGGAAATACAAGACTGTGTGAAACAACAACCTCTAGAAAGAATTAAACAACGAGACGTTCTTAGAGCAGCATCTCCGGTATAACAAAAACAAGTTCAAGACGTGCTTAGATCAGCATCTCCGGTATAACAAAAACAAATTTATAATTCAAATTTATTTACAAGCAATACAAAATACTAATATTCATGATATTGAAATTTCAACATGTCAAAACAAATAAAACAAGGACAAACAGAATAAGAACGAACAAAACAATCACATGAGGTTGAGTGATCAAGAGATACCAATTGAAGACCAGCTTTAACAAAATTTCACCTTTTTCTTCTAATTCAAGCCTTCGGATCTTCAGTAATTTTTCATGTGTAATTCTAGTGCTCTCTCAAAAAACGTGTCCCCCCTTATTTTGGTCTTTTTCTTTTATAAAATTTTCAGACCTCTCAATTAATTCCACTTTAATGCACTTAATTGAGATATAAATACCAATCGATCATAATTATTTGCAATTAAGCAGAATAACCACCTATTATTACCATTATTTGCAATTAAGCAGAATAATATCTAATTAATATCATTATTTGTATTTAAGAAGAATAATCACCATAAGATTTTATCACCAATCAAATTCTATTAATTATTTTTTTTTATTTTTGTGCATTAAAAAAGGGTGTCTGAAAAGATAGTCAGATTATTCATTGGAGAAAAAAAGTGTGACGTGACAACACTTTAATAGGAATTTTTTTATTCTTTCTTTTTCATTTACACATTTTTAATGGATTATTTTAAAACAAACCCAACATTCCTTTTCTTTACTTTTTTTTTTTCTTTTTTATGAATTTTATTTCAAAACTTTAGTCATAAAATAAAAATGAAATCAAAACTTTCTTATTTTATTTTAAAATGACAAAATATGATAAAGCACAATTATTAAATTTTAATTTTTTCTAATTTTTTTATTTTGAAATAACTTTATTTGTCTGGACGAAATTGAGTGTTGACAGCAACGTGATGAAAATAATTTGAATTGTGCAATCTAAATATTAAAAATGAGTTTCAAATTATGTAATTCAGAAATTTTTTTTCAAGAAATAAATGACTTCCAAATATACAACTTAGAAGAATTTCAAGTGTTCAATCTCGAACACACTTTTAACTTTTGGACTGTACAATCTAAAAAGGACAAAATGAGGATTTTCATATTTATCGAGTCTAGGAAATAGATGGAATGTGTTAAGTAAAACTGTTTGAAATTGCAATGAGTCCGTCAACTATTTTGATTTCTTGATATCTTATTTAAATTCTAATATATACTTGTTGTAATTCAAAATAGTGACTTTAAGGCGATCAGTCCAAATGTTTCATTTCATATGAGACTATTAAATAAAGATATAAATGAATTAATTGAATATTTTATCTAAAACAAAAACATTATATTTATTTCAGTTTTTTTTTATCAGCAACAAAGAATTTAATATAAAATGAGATAGTGCTGCCATAAAATAATAAGTTAGAGTGTTATGTTTTATCCTATCTTCACAAAAAATATGATTCTCATCTAACTATGTTAAATATAATTAAGAATCAATAAACATATGAAGTACCCATACAAGGAAATCAATATTTTTGCTCAGTAAGATTATGCGTGGCCTAGAATAAGTATATAATTAAAAAATAATAAACATGTATTGGCTAGCTTCAACAACACTATAAATGTACTCTTCCAACATTGATTGTATACAAGTCTACACTTGTTACCACTCATCAGTGATCATCTATTCTTCCTACAATGCTAAAACACCAGCAAAACAGTTGCACCACCAATCCCATAATGGATATTAGAAAAGAAAAATAACATGTCTAAAGTGAAAACGAGTATCATTATATGCATAATGAAGATTGTAAAATGAAAAATACAACATTTTATAAACAATAATAGATAAATGACCCTTCAACTTAATATTCTCCACATGCATGAGTGTATGTAAATAATGAATTCTTTTTCTTTTAAGTTAAAACCGAATCAAAACCAAGTCATATATAGACTAATAAATTGTTGAAATAAATATTACACTGTGAATACTCAGCATCTTGGATATTAATTACCACATCATTCTCCATTCAAATTTATTTACAAGAAGATAAATTATAGAAATTAAATTTACTTGTTACATATTATTTGTGAGGACTACCTGATAATTTATCGTATAATATTTCATCAAATTAAGCTTATCTATTTTTTATCATAATAACCCTTAATATTTGTTTTGAAAATATTTATATTGGAGTAGAGTTTGAACTCATACGTGAATTTTTTTTTAAAAGACTAAATTGCTTATGTATAATATTTGTACTTACATTTCTAGTGACCATTGTAGCCTTCAGTTTGTAAGGTTTATAGTTAGTATTTAAGGAATAAAATTGTTTTTCACTACTATTAGTATTCATAGAAGTAGCATTAGCATAAATTTAATATATTGCTAATCCGCATGTCATGAAGTGATAATAATTTATTTTTCAACCTTATTTTTTTTTGGATTAAAGAGCATCTTCAGTTGCAAATTTGTCACAATCGGATCACGACGGGACGGCGATCCGAAAAAAGATTAATTAGATTTTCAAAACAAGGGAGTTGCCACCATAGTTTTCGTGGAAAACTATGGAAAACCAAAGAAAACAAGGATAGGGCTAGTCTACAAAAACCGGATTGTGAGTCCGGGAGTCGGTTACGCGTGGGGAAGATATTAGCCTCCCACGGCGCTCTAAAACGGTACCTTTAACTGAATAGAATGAAATGAGTGTAATTTTCAAAATATTTATTTTTTTTGCGAAAAATAGAGATAAAAGCAAACAAAACAGTTTTATTTTGAAAAGAGCCCGACAAGGTTTAACCTCATTCCTACGTATCTCCGTCAGAGATGGAGAATCAGGGTTACGTAGTTCTATGGGTAGAAAACTGTTTGTCGATTGTTGATTCTTAATTTTGAAGATTTTTTATATTTTTTAATTTTAGAAAAGTTAGTATTTTTTTTCAAAAATTAAACTTCATTTTGGATATCGCTTAACGCGTATGACCCTTTGATATCCCAAATGAAATTAAAATTTTTCAAATTAATTTCCATATGACGCGAGCGGTCAATTAAGAAATTAATCCAAAGTTTTATTCAAAACATCCCTCTTAAAGGCCTTTTAAAGAAAGTAACCTGATGTTAAACTCTTAAAGCATTATTATTTTTTAGTAAAAAAAGATTTAAAAAAAAACAAACAAAGCCAGGGTCAATTGTGGAATTCGGGCATTTGTGGGTGCAGACTTTAATTAATGGAGGTGTAGGAAGTAAACCCAACTCAGCTAATGGCAGGGATATTTTGGGGATTGAGGAGTGTTGCAGGTGCAGGCTAGAATATGTGGGGTGTGGAAAGCAACCCCACTAACCCATTAGGGTTAGTGGCGCACACGTGGAGCTGTGAAGGGGCAAGGCAGGGGTTGTTTAGTCTTGAGGCATGGCTGGAGAGGGAGCGGCGGCGACGGTGCGTGACGTTGACGGCGGCAGCGGTGGCTAGTGAGGACGACGGCGACGCAACATGGAGGGGTTAGGGCTTGCACGTGGGTTTTGGCTCTTGGTGGCTATATGGCGAGACATGGAGGCACAGTAGGAGGTCAAGGGGATGTTGGTGGGTGTGACAGTGACGTTGATAGGGTCTCCGTCAACGTTTGGCGACGTAGAAGTCGTGCGTGAGAGTGTTTAGGTGGTGAGGTAGTAGCTACGGTTATTCTCGACTCAATGGAGGTTTGTTGGAAGTGATGGAGGTAGCGGCATCACGGTGGTAATATGTGCATGAATAGAGGTGGTGGATACGGGAAGCAAGAGTGAAGTCACCACGTGGTTGGGGTTGGTGAGTTTTGGGGCTAAGCTGTGAAGATGATGTTTGTGGGGGGAGCTGGAGGTGGCTTGGGTGGATTCTCAAAGTTTATGGTTTGCTAGATGGCAGGGAAGAAGAGAAGGCTACCAAGGAGGTGCTGTTTGAAGAATCTGAAGCTTTATGGTCTTAAGGTTGTTTGGTGAATGGTTTGGGAGGAAGGTGGCTTGATGGAGGCATAGTGGGAAGGAGGGTGTGGTGGCTTCCCGGCGGCGTAGGGAAGGAAGAAGGAGGTTCGGGTGGAAGGAATGAAGGGTAACGAGGGTGATAGTGGCACGAGTTGGTGGTGAGGTGGTGCTGCTATGGTGGTTTGATGATGTTTGTGGGCAAAGCTTAGCTTGCGGAGGTGCGGTTTAGGTTGTTCATGGCGACGTTGACGGTGCAGGAGGGGCACGAGGCTGGTCACGGTGGTTTGGAGGTATGGGGAATACATGGCGTTAGGCGTTTTGGGCACTGTGGAGGTGTGATATCAAGGTTGGGGGAGAGAATGGGACTTCGAGAGTCCTTGGCAGCAGCTGGTAATGAGTTTGCATGGCTTGGAGCTTTTATAGCGTCAGGAGAGGGAGGTTGAGGTGTGTTTCGGTGGCGACAGAGGAGTGAGGAGGGCGATAAGGTGGTGGTTGTTTGGAGCGAAGCATTGTTGGTGGGGATGGAGGGTGCGTTCGGTGATGGTAGGGTGATAATAGAAGAGGAGCTGGCACTGATTTGTGTGAGTTTAAAGAGAGTAGAATGCCTTCACAGTTGTCGAGAAGAAGAGCCATTTTGGAGGAGGAGAGAAAGAGAGGGTGGTGCGGTTGTGAGGTAAATAGTGGCGATGTGGGAGTTGCCGGTTCTGCCGACGTTCATGGCCTCGGTCCCGTCAGCAGGTGGTGTATGGGATCATGAGTTTATGAGTAGGAGAGAGAGATAAAGAGAGTGAGAGGGAGAGTGTTGCTTGGGTGGTTTGACAGAACAGAGGTGCACGATTGCAATACTTGGTTCTTTCTCCTCTTCCTCTCTTATGCTTATGTCTAAGTTTTATTCATCTGTTCCTTCTGATTTGAGTTTCCTTCTTTTATTTTACGTTTGAATTATATTTATTCACAGGTATATGCAGAAACACAATACTGAAGCATGTAAGAAATCAATGGAACAGGAAGCATGTAATCATTCGAAGCACATGAGAGATCAAGGGAACGAAAGGCATGTAATCATTCAGAGTATTCAAACGTAAAAAATACATTAGAGAGACCAAGCAACAGGAACAAGAATCATGATACCTCTCTAAGCCTTTCTTCTTTTTTCTTCTCCCCCTAACTCCAAGCAATTTCTCCTCAGAATCTCAGGAATCCACTGGAACTCTGTGATTCTTTTTTTTCTCTTAGTGTATTTTTTTTGTTCTGTTCTCCATCCTCTCTTCTATATTTCTTGTGTTCTTTTAATCTTGCTTTCCCTTCTTTTTTTTTTAGGGGACATTCCCTGCCTTGCTTGCCTCGAGATCGTTCTTGCAGGGAGACCAAATTGCTTTTTTGCAGGGTACTGGAGGATGGTGGTGCTGTGTTGGTTTGTTGGGAGTACGACGATTTTTGGGAGGAGAGAGAGTTCGAAGATCCTGAAGATTTAGTGGGGGTGTCAATGATCAGGGAGTGTGAGAAGGGAAAAAGGGTTGGGCTTTGATGCTACGGGTGTGAAAAGAGAGGAGGGCTGAAGGTGGTATAGCCTTGATAGATCCACAATTTTTTGTATTTGGTTATCATTACTATGAAAATAAATAGAGAAAGACAATAAAATAAAACAAATATATTTTTCATTTTATTTATTTATTTATTTTTAAAACAAGAGAGAATACAAACAAAAATCAAAGTTTACTAAATGATTAAAAATTTGAAATTATAATTTTAAAATTATTAGAAACACACATTTTTTATCCGGACGAAACTAGGTGTTGACAGCTGCCCCTCTTTACTTGGATTTTATCGAATAACTTTGAAAATTAAAATTTTCCAAGTTATTGTAATAAAAGATAAGTAAAGATATAAACAACTGATTTCGTTCGAAATGAAAATATTTTCAAAATTGAGGACTAAAAATGACATCATAACCTTGACCTCTTGAGGACGAGAGAGTTATACACCTAATCATGGTCGAGACCTTGACTTTATATGAAAACGAGAGAGTCACGTCATTTATTGCGGCAACAGAAATGAAATCGCAACCTTGACATTCTGAGGACGAGAGGGCTACGAATCTTAACTGGAGATCGAGATCTTGTATCGAGAGGATCATCGCTCCGAATATAAGGTTGACTGTGAACTAGTGGGTCACACCAAACAACATGAGACCGGGATCTTGTATTGAGAGGATCACCGTATCTTCACTTCAGACCTTGTATCTAGAGGGTCTTCTGAACAATCATGTGAGATCGAAATCTTGTATCGAGAGGATCATGAACCTTCACTGGAGATTTAGATCTTGTACCGAGGGGATCATCACTCCAAACATAAGGTTGACCGTGAACCAACGGGTCACACCAAACAATATGAGACCGGGATCTTGTAGCAAGAGGATCACCGTATCTTCACTTTAGGTCTTGTATCGAGAGGGCCTTTTATCTTTGGAGAATTCAGCTTTAGCGAGTTTTGATCAACATTATTATGAAAATGCATGTATGAATGCATGGAAACTTTGAGTTTCTGGTTGTTTGACTATATGCATGTGATTGCATGTGTGAATGAATACGCATGCCTGAATGCATGAAATTTTGATTTTTTTGCTTATTAAATGTATGCACGTGTGAATGCAATGTAAGTCTGGATAATGCATGATATTTCAAAAACCTAAAGTAAAACTTTACGTTCAACAAAGCTTGTTTGTTTTTTTCATTTTCCATTCTTTTTCATCATTTTTCTGCTTTTTGCCATAAATCAAATGTTTTTTAGCAATCATTGAATTTATTGAGTCATAAAAATTTCTTTTTGTCTTGATTTGGATTTTTTCAAAAATTTTGGCAAACCTTAAGCCTGACAAGTGAAATTAAGCTTATTGGCTCCATCATTCATCACATTTTGTCGCACATGCACTTAAATTGGTGGTTAAACAATAAAAATGGGAAATAAAGTTTTATGATCAACTGAGGAGAGTCCAAATGACATTACCTCAAACTGCAAACGATAGTGCCCCAATTTTTTAGTTTTGAAGTATGAGAAGTTGGGTTCAAAGGGATGGCTTATCTTGCTGGGTTAAATGAGTTTAGTGAGAAACTGAGGTAATACAACTTATGTGAAGAAACTATGTCTTCAAAAGGTGAACAAATACAGATCGACCAAATAGGAGTGCCCCAGTTTTGAAGTATGGGTGACAAAAATTAATTCAAAAGAATAATGGGAAAGACACAAATAAGAAAGGATTGCCCCAATTTCAATGATAATATTTTGCTCTTGTTTAGTTGGCAAATTGATATCATCCTTTCTACCAAAGGCATTAGGATTTTTTTTCCTTTTTATTCATTTTTTCATTTTTCCTGACTCATATTGGCAGTCAAATCTCTCTGTTGCAGGATTAATCTTCGTGAAATTCGTTGCAATCATTCTTCAATCTATATGGACTTTTTGTGGCTTGTAACATGGCCAATGGTCTAAAGGGTTTTGAAAGCAAGGGTATAAAGGCTCAAAAGACTGTGTGCGTTTTTTTATTATTATTTTGTAACAAAAATCATCAACTTGGTCTTGTGAAAGACAATTCAAGTTTTTGCTGAGATCATTTTCTACCATTGTTATTTTTTCTCCCCTGGTACGAATGTTCTTTATTTGTGCATGTCACCTTTGATTTGATAACATACTTTTGTTTTTTGATTGATTTTTTTCTTTTCTTTCTTTCCTTTCTTTTCTTAGTGTTTCTTCTTGGGAAGATTTTGATATGTATCATGAACTGCATTTCAGCTTGCTTATGATTTTGTTTGGGGTATCTTTTTGAAAGAAAATTTATTTTAGGCTCAAAGAGGGTACAATGGAAAATTTATTGATTATTTGGGATGAAGAAACATGGCCATATATCATTTTGAGTCTTGATTGCTTGATTTTCAGAGAGATTAACTCCTACAACAAATTTCAACGACTCTCAACACTTGTCATTTTTCTTTCTCTTTCTTCTTATTGTCCTATCTTTTGCTCAGATTTCCCTTTTGTGGGCTTTTTCAATCTGATGGACTCTTATTAATATTTTAATTTTGAATGCCTTTGGAGAGAAGAGATTGAGAATGAAAACTTTATCTGATTGCCCCAGTGTGATGTTTATTTTAGCTTTGACAATCGACACTGGGATATTGAGACGAATCCTTTCTCTTCCTGGCTGAATGAATGAAGGCTCACAGAGGTTTTTTTTAAGACATGTGCATGCAAATATGTTCCGTCTGATAAAGATCAATTAATTCCTCTTTCTTATGCCAAGCTTTAAAAATGTGCCAAAACTTTTTTTTTATTGCTTTTTATTATTTTATCAATAAATTCAATGATCTCATAAGCACGATTTACTGAGCCAATTTTCTCTTATCCCTTTTTTTTATTCTGCGACATCCTTCAGAATTCGAGAAATCTCGTAGCCTACCAGTGATGTATACTTCTCTTAGCATAACAAAAATATGTGGAGAAATCAAAGGAAATTTTATTTCATCAAAAGGAATATACAGATACAACTCCAATACCATTCAATGTTTCCAAATATTACATTTCCTAAATTATGGAATCATATTAGACATAGAATTTTTTAACTATGTCAGAGTTAACCGGTAATGGTAACTCTTCCTCATCCATCCTTGTGAGAATTAGTGCTCCTCCGGAGAAGGCTTTCTTTACCACATATGGACCTTCATAGTTTGGCATCCATTTACCGCGATGATCCTTCTGAACTGATATGATCTTTTTAACCACCAGATCTCTTTCATGAAACTCTCGCAAACGAACTTTTTTATCAAATGCCTTTTTCATTCTCTTTTGATATAATTGTCCATGACATACAACGGCTAACCTCTTCTCTTCAATAAAACTGAGTTGTTCATAACTCGCTTTAACCCATTCAACTTCTTCCAACTTGGTTTCCATCAACACTCATAGAGAAGGAATTTCAACTTCAAATGGTAGTACGGCCTCCATTCTGTAAACCAATGAGAAAGGAGTTGCTCCTGTTGATGTTCTCACTGATGTACGATAACCATGCAAGGCAAACGGCAGCATCTCGTGCCAGTCTTTATAGGTTACTACCATCTTTTGAACTATCTTCTTTATATTTTTGTTAGCCGCCTCAACCGCTCCATTCATCTTGGGACGATAAGGGGAAGAATTGTAATGTTTAATCTTGAACTCATCACACAGCTTAGTCATCATTTGATTGTTTAGGTTGGTGGCATTATCAGTGATAATTCTGTCAGGAATTCCATATCTGGAAATCAACACTTTCCTTATAAATTTTGCCACTACTTTTCTAGTCACATTTGCGTAAGAAGCAGCTTCAACCCATTTCGTAAAATAATCAATGGCCATCAGCATAAAGCGATGTTCATTCGATGCCTTTGGTTCAATAACTCCAATAACGTCTATACCCCACATGGAGAAAGGCCATGGCGTGATAAAACATTTAATGCAGTCGGTGATACATTAATGTTATCAGCATATATTTGACATTTCTGACACTTTCTCACATGTTTACAACAATCATTTTCCATTGTCATCCAAAAATATCCAGCCCTTAGGGTCTTTCTAGCCATGGAATGCCCATTCATATGAGTTCTGAAGGTTCCTTCATGCACTTCTTACAATATTAGTTCGGCCTCTTTAGCATCCACACAACGGAGGAGCATCATATCGTGATTTCGTTTATACAGCACATCTCCATCCAAAATGAAACTCAAGGCTAACCTTCTCAACATTCTTTTATCATTCTCTGAGGCTGAATCAGGGTATTCACGATTCTGAAGGTATCGTTTTATATCAAAGTACTAGGGCTTGCCATCTACTTCTTCTTCAATGAAATTGCAGTATACTGGATTCTCGTGACTTTGCATTTTAATCATTGGCGACTCCTCTTCTTGACTTATCACAAACATAGAGGATAGAGTAGCAAGAGCATCAGCTAGCTGGTTATCTTCTCTCGAGATATGATGAAACTCTATCTCATCAAAATATTCAATCAACCCTTTGATGTATGCTTTGTAAGGAATTAGTTTCTGATCTCGGGTTTCCCATTCTCCTTTAATGTGATGGATAACCAGTGTTGAGTCACCATATACATTCAAACACCTTGCTTTATATTCTATTGCTGCTCTGATCCCCATGGCACAAGCTTCATATTCCACTATGTTATTTGTACAATCAAAACATAACCTAGTAGTCATTGGTATATATTATTTTTCCGGGGAGATAAGCACTGCCCCTATACCATGTCCTAAAGCATTGGAGGATCCGTCAAAGAATAAAATCCATTTCCTTTCATCATTACCGTCGGCAAATACAAACAAAGTCATAATATCTTCATCCGGGAACTCAGGTTGCATGGGTTGGTAATCATCTATGGGCTGTTGAGCTAAGTATTCAGCCAAAGCATTGCCTTTAATAGCTTTTTGAGTGACATAAACAATATCAAATTCTGATAACAACATCTGCCAACGAGCTATTCTTCCAATTAGAGCAGGCTTCTCAAAAATGTACTTAATCGGGTCCATTTTAGATACTAACCATGTTGTGTGACTAAGCATATACTGTCTCAAACGATGTGTCGTCCAAGCTAAGGCACAACAGGTTTTTTCCAATGAAGAATATCTCTGCTCACAATCAGTAAACTTTTTGCTCAAATAATATACGACATGTTCCTTCTTTCCCGTTTCATCATGCTGACCCAATACACAACTCATTGATCCGTCTAATACTGTCAGATAGAGAATAAGAGGCCTTCTAGGGACTGGCGGACGCAGTATTGGAGGCTCTTTCAAATATTCTTTGATTTTATCAAAAGCATTCTGACAGTCCTCATTCCATTCTACCACTTGATCCTCTCGTAACAGTTTGAAAATTGGTTCACAAGTGGCGGTTAGCGGGGAAATAAATCTAGCAATGTAATTCAATCTTCCCAGAAAACCTCGAACTTGTTTCTCAGTACATGATGTGGCATCTCGAGAATAGCACATACTTTGTCTGGATCCACTTCTATTCCTCTTTCACTAACAAGGAATCCTAGGAGTTTCCCTGACTTCATCCCGAAGGTACACTTAGACGGATTCAACCTGATTTTATATTTTCTCAACCTCTCAAACAACTTTTTCAGATTAACAAGGTGCTCTTCTTCAGATTCAGATTTAGCTATCATATCATCAACGTAGACTTCAATCTCTTTGTGCATCATATCATGAAAAAGAGCCACTATTGCCCTTTGATAGGTTGCACCAGCATTTTTCAACCCAAAAGACATAACTTTGTAACAAAATGTGCCCCACAGAGTGATAAAAGTAGTTTTCTCCATATCTTCAGGCGCCAGTTTAATTTGATTATATCCGGAGAATCCATCCATGAATGAGTATAATGACGACGTAGCAGTCTTGTCCACTAACGTGTCGATATGCGGTAGTGGAAAATCATCTTTAAGGCTAGCGCTGTTTAGATCTTTGTAATCTACATACATTCGGACATTCCCATCTTTCTTCGGAACAGGAACAACGTTAGCTACACATTGAGGGTATTGCGCTACAGTTAAGAATCCAGCATTAAACTGCTTTTCAACCTCTTCTTTTATTTTTCTTCTTTTATTTAAAGAGAGGAGGGCTGACCCAAGAGGTGGTAGCCTTGATAGATCCACAATTTTTTGTATTTGGTTATCATTACTATAAAAATAAATAGAGAAAGACAATAAAATAAAACAAATACATTTTTCATTTTATTTATTTATTTATTTTTAAATAAGAGAGAATACAAACAAAAATCAAAGTTTACTAAATGATTAAAAATTTGAAATTATAATTTTAAAATTATTAGAAACACATATTTTTTATCCGGACGAAACTAGGTGTTGACAAAATTCAAGTTAAATTGAAAATAAACCCCAAATCTAAATGAAGGAACATACGTATAGAATTACTTGTGCTAACAAATTTTTGTTCAATTTGACTTTTATTTAACTATATATTAATTTAAAGATCATTCATTTTTATATTACGTGGGGTAAGTAAGACTGTCAAAGGAAAGCCAAATCATGTAAAGTAATTTAAATTTTCTTAAGAGTCTAGATAAGTGAGTATTTTGAATTTATAAGAATATATTATATAACCTAATTACTCTTATGTATAATTGCTCTTAACTTGGTCGCTATTAATTATTGGAATTGCAGGATTCTTGAACCTATTAACAATCACTCATTAAATAGTTGTCCCACAAAAAATCATATTGAGGTTATCATTAGACTAAAAAATCAAGACATAATTTTGTCTATTAAATAACATCTTAAACACTATAATTTAATTCTGACTTTAACCAATAAGCTTATTCTACAAAACAATTGAAGCATGCAGTTACTTCAATGTCTCAATTGCAAAATTAAGAACAAATAATAATTAATATAATGAAGCATCATTATAGTTTTAGTTATCCAAATTATAAGCATAATTATGTTTTTCCTTACTACTTAATCTTCTAAATCACATGTCTTCTATCGTCCACTTCTTTTCCAAGGGACAGAGAACCGCAAGTGTAGCCTTGCAAAGTTTCAAGTTGCACATTGATCCTTACTCATTCAAGTTTCGTATTAATTTTTCCTTACTAAATAAGCATCATATATTCCACATCCCTTGATTTTAATGGTTTAGGGTTTCCATATCTTAATTCAAAAAGTCTAACCTTAATTTTAAACGTGTAATGACTAAAGTTTGAACCACATATTTACTTCACACAACACCGCCCTCAATCAAATAATAAAAACTAGTTTCTTAAACTAGGTTTTACTCCAAACAAGTATTTTCTTGGTAACATTTACGAGAAGAATGTCTTCCCATATCCACACATAAGATAACAATATAATGTAATCAATGCTAATTTTATCATCTTTGATTTTTCATTTGACCGACCCAGCTCCATTTATAATTTTTATCTCAATCCTATGCGTGTGTTGTGATGTAACTCTCTATTTAAGTTCCACACCCCATTGTCATTTCATCAACCAAAAATCTCCTTTAGACCTTGAAATCTCTCTGCTATTAGGCTCACAGCTAACCAAAAGCTTTACTTGAGACTCAACTTTAACATGGCACAACTCAACCTCACATGGCTTGTCATGTTCCTCTCTCTCTTCTCATTTCTTGCCACCCCAGTTGAGCCATCATCATTGACAAGGCACAGAAACCCTAAATCAATGACCTACATAGAGTCCTCTTGCAAGGGCACCCTCTACCCAGATCTTTGCATCCGTTGTCTTG